>LFIK01002363.1_pt1 | contig 15271 bp, 15 predicted proteins | sample 643401 | NCBI WGS metagenome assembly LFIK01 (sample SAMN03777447, study PRJNA286221) | soda lake metagenome | biome: soda lake; feature: Kulunda steppe; material: water; isolation source: sample T5-Br brine of Lake Tanatar-5 | place: Russia: Kulunda steppe | collected 2010-07 | reverse complement strand
GGGATGCTCGAAAACAGGATGTTTTCGCGCAAGCGCACAGGGACGTGTTCACAGCGGTGCCCAAACAGGCACGGAGGCACCACCGAAGGCCAGGTTAGCCACCACCCGGTCACAGTTACAAAAAAAGCGGCACTCGGCCGCTTTTCTACTCAAGGTGTGCAAAAAGCACTGATCAGTTGATCTTTTCCTTGATGCGGGCGCTCTTGCCGGAACGCTCACGCAGGTAGTATAGCTTGGACTGACGCACATCACCGCGACGCTTCACGGCAATGCTGTCGACCAGCGGGCTGTAGGTCTGAAAAGAACGCTCAACACCCACGCCGTGAGTGGTCTTGCGCACGGTAAACGCCGAGTTGATGCCGCGGTTACGCTTACCAATCACCACACCTTCAAACGCCTGCAGACGCTCACGTGTGCCTTCCACTACCTTGACCTGCACTACCACAGTGTCACCCGGTTTGAAGGCCGGGATTTCTTTGTTCATTTGCTCAGCTTCAATCTGCTGAATGATCGTGTTCTGGTTGCTCATCGCAATCGCTCCTATCATTAAGGTCAGTTACCAGTGTGTTCACGCTGGAACTCACCCAACAAGGTTTCTTCTTCCTTTGTTAAAGGACGATCCTTTAACAAATCCGGGCGTCGTAACCAGGTTCTTCCGAGGGCTTCCTTCATTCGCCACTGGCGAATCTTTTCGTGGTTGCCACTCAACAATACCTCTGGCACAACGCGTCCATCGATCTCTTCAGGGCGCGTGAAATGTGGGCAATCCAGCAGACCGTCCGTAAACGAGTCTTCCACGGCTGACAGTTCGTGGTTCAGTACCCCTGGCACCAATCGAGCCATGGCATCCACCATGGCCATTGCCGCCAGTTCACCACCGCTGAGGACAAAATCCCCGACTGACCATTCTTCATCCACTTCGGCCTGAATCACCCGCTCGTCTATGCCTTCATAGCGGCCACAAACCAGAATCAGTTTGTGCTGACGAGCCAGTGTTTCCACACCAGACTGCTTCAGAGGTTGCCCCTGTGGCGACAGGTAAATGGTTTTAACCCCCTCTCCTGCAGCCGCTTTGGCATCCCGAATGGCATCACGCAGTGGCTGTACCTTCATCACCATCCCGGGACCACCGCCAAACGGTCGGTCGTCTACGGTCCGGTGGCGATCCGACGTGTAATCACGCGGATTCCAGAACGCCAGCTCAACCAGTCCGTTTTTCACGGCGCGACCGGTAATGCCGCTTTCCGTGATGGCCCGGAACATTTCCGGGAACAGACTGACAATGCCTACCCACATATCGGATCCATTAAAAATCCGGATCCCAGTCAACCGTGATGCATGACTGCGCCACGTCGACTGCTTTGATGGCTTCTCCCCACACATAGGGAATCAGCCGTTCACTTTGTTGGTCGCCAGGTTCGGTGCTGTGTACTACCAGCACATCATTGGCTGACCCCGCGCTGATCAAGTGGCTCACTTTACCCAGGTTGACGCCATCGACGGTTTTCACCGTCATGCCTTCCAGTTGCCACCAGTAATACTCACCTTCTGGCAACTCCGGCAGCTGGGACCGCTCGATATGTATCTCGAAGCCGGCCAACTGTTCGGCGTCTTCACGATTGTCCACTCCTTGGAGATGGGCAATCATGCCTTTGCCGTGGGACTTGCCACGGTCCACATTCACGCGACGCTCTTCTCCGTTTCGGTGCAGAATCCAGGACTCGTAGTCCAGTATCTGGTCCATCGGGTCGGTGTATGAGTAGACTTTAACCCATCCCCGAACACCGTAGACTGATGTGATTTTGCCCAGCGTAATCAAATCCGTCATGCGACTGTGCTCGTCCACTCCTGTTCAGTCACGTATGCGCCCTGCGTTCAGCAGATCACGCGCTGGCTGCTGCTGCGGCCTTTTTGTGATGCTTGATCAACTGCTTTACACGGTCAGTCGGTTGGGCGCCTTTCCCCATCCAGTACTCGACACGATCCAGGTCGATGCGCAGTGCTTCTTCCTGACCGCGAGCAATGGGGTTAAAGAAACCGACGTGTTCAATGAACCGACCATCACGCGGACGACGGCTGTCCGCTACGGTCAACTTGTAAAACGGGCGCTTTTTAGCACCGCTGCGAGATAAACGAATGACTACCATCGCGTCCTCCTGTTGGGGGCAGGCTTTGAAATCACCTGCCGTTTCAGCTCTTGAGCCCGGCGTTATGCCGGCACACCCAATGTCCAAAACGTCATTTTTGAAAACCGTTGCTCTGTGGTTCTGACCTGGTGTATTCACACACCGGGACAGCAGGCGCAACACGGGAGGCGGAATTATACGGGGATATCAGCGGAAAGCAAGGCTGCGAGGCGATCGATGGGCATGGGACGGGCGAGCAAGAACCCCTGCATTTCTTCACACCCGTTGGCGCGCAGGAATTCACATTGTGCCTCGGTTTCCACACCTTCTGCGACCAGTCGAAAACCCAGTGAATGTGCCATCACGATTATGGTACGAGCGATGGTCATATCATGCTCATCCGTCGGTATGTCACGAATAAACGACTGATCGATTTTCAGTTCATCAATAGGAAGGCGCTTCAACATGTGCAAAGAGGAATAGCCGGTACCGAAATCATCGATGGAAAAACGGATGCCGAGCTTGCGCAACCGATGCATCACGTCAAGAGAAGACTCAATACTGCGCATAATCGCCGTTTCGGTGATCTCGAACTGCAGATACTGACAAACCGAACCCTTGGCCTGCAGGTCCGCCACAATGGCATCCAGGCGCTGACTATCATCAAAATCCAGGGCAGATACATTGATCGATACCCGATTCACCGCGGAACCGAGCAGGCCTGCTTGTGATAGTTCTGCCACGGCTTGCTCAATTACCTGCTCCGTAATGTCATGTATCAGGCCCTGACGTTCGGCCAGAGGGATAAAGTCCGCTGGCGACACCCAACCCCGCGTCGGATGGTACCAACGCAATAGTACCTCAACGCCGGCAATCGCTTGTGTGTCCACGCAATATTGTGGTTGATACACGAGCTTAAAGTCACGGTCGTGCACGGCTTGCCGGAGATCTTTTATCAGGTGCAGTCGGTTTTCCAGTGAAGCTCGAAACGATTGATTGAACAGCCGAAAGGTGCCAATGCCAGAGCTTTTTGCCTGCTCTACGGCAACACTGCTTGCAGCCAACAACTGCTGGGCATTATTGCCATCCTGCGGATAAACCGAGACCCCGACAGAACCAGACACTGGGGATGAGTCATCCAATACTTCCGTACGCTGGCACATGCCAAGTAGGTCCAACGCGAACTCATTCAGCTCGGACTGCTGAAAACGACCGCGCAGTGTCAGCACGAATTCATCGGCCCCCACCCGACCGATCAGTGACCGCACATCAAACTGCCGCTGCAACTCGTTTGCCAGGTTCACCAGGATAGCATCACCCGCAGCACTGCCCAGCGTGCGGTTAATCTGCTTAAAACCATCGATATTGAGGGTAAACAGCGCCAGCATTTGATGTTCAGCGTCTGCAAGGGCCAGCTGATTGTTTATTTCATCGTGCAAAACTGAGCGATTGAGCAGCCCGGTCAGACTATCACGTCGCCACAAACGCCGCTGTTGCTGAAGAGCGCTCCGCGCCATCCAATAAAACATGGCACCGGTAACGGCGACATAAAACCAGCCTTTTGCGGTCTGAAAGCGAGCCATCAGGGCAGGATCGTCAATCCACCACAGCAGCAACTGGTCCGAAAAGGCAATCCACAGGCTACCGAACAACAGGTAAGCCAGCGTCAGCTTGAGCGCCGCCTGAGTGGATTCGGTTAAATGCATCGCAAAACAGCCATCAGCCCCCCCCAATAAAAGAGCGCCAGACCAAGTCTGGCGCTCTTAAAGGTAGCGGAGCCCCAGGCCAGAGGCAAGCCTGCTCTGCGTTCAGAAGGGTTGGTAACCGCCAGGAACACCTTTGCTGTTCATTGCAACGGCGTCATGCGCATGCAGGCTTTCATAATGATCGACTCTGAGCCAAAAGTCCCGAGCCCACGGCTGCTGGTTCAATACCGCCGTCACCCGGCGCGCGGCATCCTCACAGAACATGAGGTTTTCGGCATTCAGGCGCGCGAACTCCTGCTCGTCCTCCCGCTTGACAGCAGTCTGCACCGGAGTGCTCAAAGCCGCCTCGATGGCGTCAATCATGGACAGGAACGGGAATGCGGACAGCGTCGGGTCTACCTTGATCTTCACCCGAGCATTGGAACGCTGACTGTGTGGTGTTGCACTGATACCCTGCTCAGAACCCAGGAACGCCAGCACCTCTTCCACATCAACCGACCCTTTGGCCCCAAATTTCGACGTCAGGCCCTGCTGAATGATCTGTCTCGACAGGGCGGCAGAACAGGGGCAGGTTGAAGAATACGGAACATTGATTTCCAACTCCAATTCCGGCCCGCCGTCACGCCATACCGCGCGAACCGCTGCCGGGTAGGCCTTGTGCCCCTGGTTGCCGCTCTTCAGCGATGGTCGCAAAGTCACCAATTCAAAGTCGGCTGAGAGGCTGGCGTGGTTGCTCAAACCCTCGTGGGAATCGATAAACTGGCCGAGCACGGAGGAGAAATCCTGCGGCGTAACACCACCTGATTCTGCCATGCTACCCTGCGCCAGATACAGTCGAGACATATGAATGCCCTTGGCCTCCGGGTCATCTAGGCTGACAAAACTGCCCATCTTTGCCTGTACTTGCAGCGCTTCCGTCGCCTGAGCATCTTTCAACTTCAAAGGCAGACTGATGCCATTCATGCCCACCCAGTCAAGGGCGCCACTTTGCACGGGCTTGCCAGCTTCCGCAACATCAGGCATCAATTGGTTCAGGTCGGCGTCTTTCACATTCATTGGCCTTATATCCTACTATTTTGGTCAGGTATATAATGGGGAGTTTAGCGAAAGCGAATAAACTTTTCATCCGCTTTTTGGCTATCGCCCGCATTGCTTTATACTGTCGTCACACCGAGATATTGTCCGCTCCGGCTTTCCCAGTGATTGCCTTTCCATGGTTCACAGCATGACTCCTGAGAGATTTTACAAACTGAAACGCGTTTTGGATCAACGCCAACCCGATTTGAGCGTATTGGCAGACGGGGTTCACAAGGCACAGAACCTGTCCGCCATATTGCGCACCTGTGATGCGGTGGGCATTCATCGACTGCACGTCGTGGCCGCGCCAACCCAGAAGACCGGCATCTGGAAACGCAGTGCCGGCGGCAGTGCCCGTTGGGTCCAGACTCAACGGTACCTGAAGTCAGCTGAAGCGGCACAAGCATTGCGAGATCAAAACATGGCACTCTATGCCGCCAACCTTTCAGACCGAGCAGTCGACTACCGAGACGTTGATTACACCCGGCCATGCGCTATCGTACTAGGGGCGGAAAAGGATGGCGTCAGTGGCGACGTTCTGGACGCTTGCGAGCAGGAAATCACCATTCCCATGTACGGCATGGTGGAATCATTCAATGTGTCCGTGGCCGCTGCCCTGATTTTGGCTGAAGCCAGACAGCAGCGTGAACGCGCTGGGCTATACGATCGCGGCAGCCGACTGAGTACTGAAGAGTACCAACAAGTACTGTTCGAGTGGTGTCACCCGCAAATGGCCCGCTACTGCCGCGAGAGAAAGCTGCCCTACCCTGCCCTTGATCACGAGGGAGACATTGACCAACCGTCAGCCTGGTACGCTGGCGTCAGAGCTGCCCTGGAGTCCGAATCGTCATGACTGCAACACCACAAAAAATGCCTAACGACGAACGCCAGGCCGCCATGCAACGCGTAACCTGGGTCAGCACGGGTGTCGACCTGGTGCTGGCGGTGGTCAAATTGGTGGTTGGCTTCATGGTGCGCTCACCAGCACTGATCGCTGATGGCATTCACAGCTTTTCTGACCTGGTGACCGATTTCTTCGTGTTGTTCATCAATCGAATCTCTCACGCCGGCCCGGACGAAGATCATCCCTATGGGCACGCCCGCTTTGAAACCCTGGGTACTGTATTACTGGGGGCCGTATTGACCGGGGTTGCGGTTGGCCTGGCCTGGGATAATATTCTGCGCCTGCTGAGCGACGAACCACCGGCGCTACCGAGCTTGTGGGCCATTGGCGCGGCGACCCTGTCACTGGTGTCCAAGGAAGCGCTGTATCACTATGGTAAATACTGGTCTAAAAAGCTGGACTCATCACTGCTGGAGGCCAATGCCTGGCACAGCCGCAGCGATGCCTGGTCGAGCCTGGTCGTATTGGGCGGGGTAGTCGCCACCTGGTTTGGGTACGGTTGGGTTGAAGCCTGGGCTGCGCTATTGGTAGCGGCCATGATCGGCAAGATGGGTATTGGTCTGGCCTGGAATGCGCTCCAGGAACTGGCAGACCGGGGCATTGATGAAGATACCCAGAACCGCATCCGCCAGGAGATCAATGCCGTTCCGGGTGTCGATAATGTGCATGAACTTAGGACTCGGTTAATGGGCAACCACATCTTTATTGATGTGCACATTCAGGTAGGCAACTTTATCTCGGTATCTGAGGGTCACCAGATCGGCGACTGGGTGATGCGACGGTTGCGCCGAGAGTTTCCGGCACTGACCGACATTACCCTGCACGTGGATCCTGAAGATGATGCAGCCACGGTGAAACGCGACATCGCGCCATTGCGCCCGGAGATAGAGAAAGCACTGGCCCCATACCCGGGGCTCTCTGATCATATCAGGATGCAAATCCATTACCGGCGCCAACGGGTGCGCCTGGAGCTCTATTTCACCGAACCACCGGGTGTTCAATGTCTGGAAGAGCGCAAACAGGCTATGGATAACATCGAGTGGCTGGAACAGATCGAACTTTATCGGTCTGCTTACTGAGCGTTAGCCCAAGGCGACCAGCATAGCCAGGGCAATTCACATTGCGAGCTGCACCCGTTAAAACCCACTAAGATAGTCCCCAGTGAGGGTGGGCTGCCGCTTTTTCGGCAATCCATTGGCTGTACCGACATAAAGAAATGCCACCAGATGATCATTGTCATCCAGGCCAAACGCCTGTTTCACCATTGGATGATAGGCCATGGCGCCCGTGCGCCACATACTGGCATACCCCAAGGCATCGATCGCAGTCTGCATCAATGCCACAGCCGCCGCGGTGGACGCCACTTGCTCTATTGCCGGCACCTTGTGATGGGTCTGAGTGTGACAGCCCACCACCAGGATCAATGGTGCACGCCGAGGACTGTGGCGTAGCTTTTCCAGTGCTGCTGCCCCTGCTTCTGGCTGATCGCTCATCAAGGCGTCGACAAACAGGGCGCCTAATCGATCCAGGCCGTCACCTTGCACTTGATGTATCCGAGTGGGTCGCAGATAGGCATGATCCGGCGCGCGCAAACCAGCCTGAACTATCTGTTCAAGCTCTCTGGCATCCGGTCCTGGGCTTATCAACTTGGGTATCGATGAACGGTGTAACAACTGGTCTAACGTCGATGAGGTCATTTTGTCTGCCTGGCAACTGTGCAATAATGCTATCAAAACAATTAACAAATGCTAAACACCTCTGCTACCGCTAGCAGGCGATGCTCACTGAAGACTTGATAACACGGATTCAAAACCAACGCCATTATGCCAGATTCGAGAGCCCGGCCAGACCACTCCAGACAGCGCAGGAAGGACATGACGTCGGCAACCAAAGGGGTTGAAAGACAGGGCGACCGGTCTATGGTTTTCTTGCCTGCCACTCAGGAATTCAATGTACGCCTGTTGGCCTACCTTACTTTTGCTGCCACCTTTGCTGCGGGCATATTTTCCGGGCTGTATGACCCCGTTTGGTCTGCAGTAACCGCCGGCTTGATCGCCTACCCTCTGCTCATGCACTTCTTCACTCGCGGCCTGCTAGCGCGCTACCCGCAACCCGTGCGGCAGGTTACGGTTGCCCTGGACGCGGTGATTTACGGTGCGGCCATTGTTGCGCTGGGGTTAACGCCGCTGATAACACTGCTGTTGCTGATGCTCGCCGGGGCGTCTTTCATCATCGTCGGTCGTATATCTGCGTTTTCTACCGCCATGCTGGCCCTGATTGCTGGTGGGGCAGTAGCCTACCATTTTATGCCACACTGGCTCGCACTCACTCCGACTGAACCCATGTTACTCACCAGTGCAGCCTTTACCGGCCTGTATGTGTTGGTCAGCACTCATTACATGGTGTTGATCGCCCGCAATCTCTACTCGGCACAGGCTGAGCTTAAGAGACAGTCACAAGAACACAAAGACCTGTCGTTGAAACTGTCCAAGTACATTGCCCCTCAGGTCTGGCAAACGATTTTTTCCGGGCGCAAGGATGTTCGGCTCGAAAGTACACGCAAACGGCTGGTCGTGTTCTTCTCTGACCTGCAGGGGTTTACCAGACTCACAGATCACCTGGAGCCAGAAACCCTGACTATTATCATCAACCAGTATTTTGAAGAAATGGCACATATTGCGTTGGCGCACGGTGGTACCATCGACAAATTCATCGGCGACAGCATCATGGTTTTTTTTGGCGATCCGGAGACACGAGGAACACAGAAAGATGCCGTGGCCTGCGTTACCATGGCGCTCGCTATGCGACGAAAGATGTCAGAACTTCGGCGCAAGTGGCGCAAGGACCTGGGCATCGAAACGGAACTCAATATCCGCATGGGCATTAACACCGGATTTTGTACCGTCGGTAACTTTGGCTCCGAGACGCGCATGGATTACACCATCATGGGCAAAGAGGTGAATTTGGCCAGCCGACTGGAATCAAGTGCCAGCCCAAATGAAATACTGATCAGCAAAACCACCCACGAACTGGTCAGCCAGGTAGTCTCCAGCCGCCACAAGGGTGAAATTCGGGCCAAGGGGTTTTCTGCGCCAGTGCCGGTATTTGAGGTCGTGGGATTGCGCCGCGAACTGGGCGAGCAGTCACTATTCACCGACGTTGACCTGTCAGGGTTCACCATGCAATTTGATATGGATCGTCTGCGCACCTATGACAAAGAGCGCATTTTGACCGCCCTGGTCAAGGCACACAAACACATCAAGAACAGCCTGCACTGAACACTGACCACTCACTTACCTTTGCAGACATCTGTTGACGTCATTGTCTGGCCAGGCGCCCCAACTCTGGCAGCTCACGGGTCAGCGAACGACAGGGGTTGATGTCCAGCCCGCCGCGTCGCACGTAATGTGCCCATACCTGCAATTGCTGAAAATCACCAAGGCTGAGCAGATCGGTGAACACCCGCTCCACACAGTGCTCATGGAATTCCGTATGAGTGCGAAACGACACCAGATACCGCAATAACCCCTCATGGCATATTGCGGGACCATGGTACCTCACGAACAACGTGCCCCAATCGGGCTGGCCGGTCACCGGGCAATTGGAGCGCAGCAAATGGCTATAGACGGTCTCCGTGGTTGACGATTCCCCATCTTTCTGCAACTTCAGCAAATCAGACGCGACCTGGTAATGGTCAATCTTGATGTTCTGGTCATCCAGAAGAATCGCCTCCGGTCGTGCCGTCGCCGCCAAAGCCGTTTCCACCGAATGCAGTTTAACTGTGACGTCAGAGCCAGCGACAGCGGAAAGTTCCATTTCCAGTGTCTTTTCCACTGCCAACGAAGACGAAAACTCATGCATATTCAGCGAGTTCAGGTACAGCTTGAGGGATTTGGATTCTATGATGTTCGGTGATATTGCCGGGACATCAATGCTGGCCATAGCCACGGCCGGCAATCCGCCAGGCTGCAACCAGGACAGTTCGTACGCAAACCAGCGATCGAGTCCATAATGGGGCCATTGAGACAGACCAAGACTTGCCCGGTTTTCCCGGCGTGGTACCGGAAACAGCAACCCAGCGTCATAACTCTGTGGATATTCACTGTCACGACCGAGCTGGCTGTGCCGTACCGACGATGGAGTCGCCGGATTTTCATCCGTTGATTGAGTCATCAACTACGCAACCCCTTTCCCCGCCGCAACAGCCAGAGTGCCCAATAGACCAGCGCCCCTGCAAACATGAAAATCATGGCGAATGCTATCCAGATATTGATGTCACTGACGCCCAACACGCCATAGCGAAACGCATTGACCATATACAGAATCGGATTCAGTCGACTTACCCACTGCCACATTTCCGGCAACATATCGATGGAGTAGAAAACACCACCCAGGTAGGTCAATGGGGTTAGAATGAAAGTCGGCACAATGGCCACGTCATCAAACTTGGTGGCATACATGGCATTGATAAACCCGCCAAGCGCGAACAGAACGGCAGTCAACAGTATAACCGAAACAATGATCAGGAGATTGTTGACCGCAAAACTGGTAAAAGCCAATGAAAGCACAGTTACAATCAGACCCACCAGGATGCCGCGAGACACACCACCGGCAACGAAACCGGCCAGAATCACATAATTGGGTACGGGTGCGACCAGCAATTCTTCAATATTGCGTTGGAATTTGTTGCTAAAGAAGGACGAACTGACATTGCCATAGGAACTGGTAATCACCGCCATCATGATCAAGCCAGGCACAATGAAGGACATGTAATCGTAACCGCCCATTTCTCCAATTCGACTACCAATCAGATTGCCGAAGATGACGAAATACAACACCATGGTCATTGCGGGCGGGATCAGTGTTTGTTGCCAGATGCGAAGAAATCGTCGAATTTCTTTTCCCGCCAGCGCAACGAAAGCTATGCGATACTGAAACATCAGGCCAGACTCTCCTTCTCGGCGCTCGCGCTGGCGTCTGCAACCCGCGTTTTTTCATTCTGGTCCTGCACAATGTCCACAAACAACTCCTCCAGACGATTGGTTTTCGGCCGTATGCTGATAACTTCGATCTCGCACTCAGCAAACAACTGGAACACATGATTAAGGTTGTCGCCACGCAGAATATGGAACTCCAGGGTGCCGTCCGATCGTTCGCGGATATCGAACGCATTATCCGATGGTAACCTACTGGCATCGCCCTTGATTTCGGCAACGAATGAAGACTTGTTCATCTGCCGAAGCAGATTCTGCATAGTGGTATCCGTGATGATATCGCCCTGATTGATGATGGCGATATTGCGACAGAGATACTCGGCCTCTTCGAGATAATGGGTAGTGAGGATAATGGTAATGCCCTCACTGTTGATCTTCTGCAGGAATTCCCACATCGAGCGCCGAATCTCTATATCGACCCCGGCGGTGGGTTCGTCCAGAATCAGCAGTTCGGGTTCGTGAATTAACCCACGGACAATCATCAGCCGCCGTTTCATGCCGCCTGACAACATACGTACCTGTGAATCCCGCTTGTCCCACAACTCCAGTTGACGCAGGTATTTTTCCACATTCTGCGTTGCCAACGCCTTTTCCATGCCATAGTAGCCGGCTTGCTGGATCAGCACATCCCATACTTTTTCAAAGCCATTGAAATTGAATTCCTGCGGCACCACGCCCAACTTGCGCTTGACGCCTTCCGGATCCAGTTGCTGATCGATGCCGCAGACCTTGACCGAGCCACTGGTCTTGTTAACCAACGCCGAGACAATGCCCAGGGTAGTAGACTTCCCGGCGCCGTTTGGCCCCAGCAAAGCAAAAAAGTCACCCCGTTTTACCTTTAAGTTGATGCCTTTCAGTGCTTCAAAGCCACCGGCATAGACCTTTCGCAGGTCGGCTATTTCCAGTGCATACGTCATTCTGGGTTATCTACTCTCCTGAAACGTTTGGGTGCTGGGCGACGCCGGGTAATCACGCCGGCGAAGCACGTCATTGATGTAGGATTGCACCGCAATATCAAGGCCCACGTCTTTGTGGTCTTCCTCCGACATGTACCAGCGATGCTCCAGAATCTCATGATACAACTCGGCATCATCCAGACCGCCGCGCAAGTCCTCGGGAATACGATCAACAATGGGCTGAAATACTTCATTGAGCCACCGATACGCTGCCACGACTTCTGGCATATCCCGACCTGAAGCTTCTGACCACCACGCCCGGTAGCGATTCAGATCATTTAACAATCGGCGCGCCTGGTTTTCTTCCACCTTCATGCCGGTCAGGCTCTGGATAATACGCTTGTGGTGCCAGGGCTCCACGACTTTCGCACGCATACGAATACGCGATCCGCCCTCCACCGACTCCAGCTGCATTTCTTCGACGTCAAAACCCAGGTCATTCAAACGCTGAATCCGCTTGGCAACCAAATACTGTTCATCGGACATGAACACCTGATCGGACTTCAGCTCATGCCAGAGGTCGCGGTAGCGGTTCACCAATTGCTCTGACAAAGTGACCGGATCAAGACCGCCGGGCAATTCGCCAAGCAGGGCTTCCAGGTCCATCAGATCGCCAGCAAGATTGGTAAACGCGGTATCCAGATCGAACTCTCGCCGGGCGTCGGTCAGCTCCGGCAACAACTCGCCCGTTTCCGCGTCAACCAGATAAGCTGCCAATTGCCCGGCATCGCGCCGAAACAAGGCATTGGACAGCGAACAGTCACCCCAGTAAAAGCCGGACAGATGCAGACGTACCAGTAGCTCTGCCAAGGCGTCTAGCATCTGCTGCAACTGCACCTTGCTCGTGCCGCGTTCGATGATGATCCGGTAGGGCAAAGCCCCATCCAGATAGCGAGTGATCAACAGCGCGCGACCCTCAAGGCTGATACCGTCGGAGTCGGCGGTGCGACCGACCAGAGTCTTGTCGCGCTCGGTGACAATGCCAATAGGCTCGACCACGGGCAAACCCAGTTCTTCCAGCTCCCGCAACAAGCGGTACTCTTTCTCGGCAATATTTTGCGCCAGCTCTTTGAGCGCATACACTTTATCGCCGCGTGAAATAAACCCGACCACATTGCGGTGAATCCCCCGCGCCACGGGCACAAACAGCTCTTCCGGCCAATCCGACAGGTGCTTTTCCCAGGGCATGTTCAAGTCAGTAAAATAATGACTGGGGGATGCGATTTGAAACTTCATAATACCTTCCGCTGGGCACCATGTTGATATGGGTGCAGGCTGGCGGTTTTCAAGCTTTTCGGAGTATTACCGACGCTCCAAACAAAAAAGCCGGTCAGAAGACCGGCTAAAGAGTATACCATCTCAAGGTAGAGTCAGGACGACAACCGCTCGTCAGTGCTGCCATCAAACAGGTGGATGGCATCAGTATTGACGTCAACTTTGATGTTGTCACCCGGTGTGGGCGTCTTGTGCACATCCATCTTGGCGATGACCCGGTGTTCCAGGTTTTCAACATTGATATAGACCACCACTTCGTGGCCCAGAGTTTCCACGATGTCCACCTTGCCTTCCAGAGTGGTCGTATTCGTCCAGTCATGCTCGTCCGAACTCAGCGTATGCTCTGGGCGATAACCAATGTGCACTGATTTACCTGCATTGGCCTTGGCGGCTGCTTTCCACTTTTCTGGAACCGGGAACTTAACCGCACCCATATCCAACTCTTTGCCGTCTTCACTGATCATACCCTTGGCCGTGTTCATGTTCGGCGTACCGATGAACTGCGCGACAAACAGATTGGCAGGCTTATCATAAAGGTCAAGTGGCGTACCCACCTGACGCAGGTTACCGTCATGCAAAACGGCAATCCGGTCACCCATGGTCATGGCCTCGACCTGATCGTGCGTCACGTATACAGAGGTAATGGCCAGGCGTTTCTGCAACTTGGCAATTTCGGCACGCATCTGTACACGAAGCTCAGCGTCCAGGTTGGACAAAGGTTCGTCAAACAGGAACACCGATGGCTTGCGCACGATGGCCCGGCCCAATGCCACACGCTGACGCTGACCACCAGACAGTGCTTTCGGCTTACGATCAAGCAGGTGGGTCATGCCCAAGGTCTGAGCCGCTTCGTTCACCAGCGTGTCGATTTCATCTTTCGGCATCTTGCGCAGACGCAGACCAAATGCAATGTTCTCACGCACCGTCATGTGGGGATACAGCGCGTAACTCTGGAACACCATGGCCACATCGCGGTCTTTTGGATGCACGTTATTGACCCGCCGCTCACCGATGTACAGGTCACCACTGGTAATTTCTTCAAGACCCGCGATCATGCGCAAGGTTGTAGATTTACCGCAACCAGACGGGCCAACCAGAACCATAAACTCCTGATCTTCAATACGCAGATCGAGCCCAGGAATGATGTTCACATCACCATAACTTTTCGTGACATTTTTAAATTCAATATGTGCCATAAGTATCCACTCGTTGTCGCTGTCAGTCTGTTTTTATGCAGTCAGGTGCCGGGATGAAAACTGCGTGTTGGCGGTGATTCATCTCGCCCGACCCTGACCTTGATCGCCACTATGCGTAACTTGGGGGGGCAATTCAAGCAAAAACCCGCCGTAAAATATCCACCCTCAATAGAAATCCACCCCTAGGGTGGAGATAATAATCTATTCTGCCCGCACCTGGGTCATTCTTCGGGCAAAATCATCAACTGCAGCGTTCGCAAATAGTTCCGAAGTGGTGCGCGATAATTTGCGGCGCCAGTTTGGGTACTCGTCACTTGTCCCCGGCAGATTTACCGGGTCATTGATCAGCAGCAGGTCTTCCAACTGCACGGCCACCATCTGCGCGCTGCCACTGGCCAGGTAGAGGTGAATGGCATGGCTGAGGGACTCAGTCATTTCAGGGACCGCAACGGCATCAGCAGCGACCCCGTCAGGCAGCATATTGGCGGCCTGGAGAGCCAGCAGAATCTGCTGCTTGATGCCATCACGCGACAGATGCTCGGCATCATAGGCTTCCGGTGTGGGGAACATATTGAGTTCTCGGCGCAGCTCCAGATCCGACTTGTTCCAGAATGCACGCAACGTCGGCATGTCGTGGTTGGCCACTATCGCCAGCGACTTCTGAGCGTATTCACTTGGCGGAGTGACACCCTCTGGTGACGCCTCAAAGTAAAATACCTTGTTGGAATAGAGGTGTGACTCGGGGAAACGCGTGACCACCTCGTCAGGCACAGTACCCAGGTCTTCCGCGATCACCATGCACTGATTGCGCTGGCTTTCCAGGTTGAGAATGCCCAACAGGTGATCCAGATTGTAATGAACGTAGACGCCGTGCGAGGCATCAGAGCCAGGTGGACACCACCACAGGCGGAACAGAGCCATTGCGTGGTCGATGCGCAGCGCCCCACAACCTCGCATATTGTTACTGACCAGGGTAATGAAGGCGCGGTAGGCATCGGCTTCCAACTTAACAGGGTCCAATGGGGGCAACCCCCAAT
>LFIK01002362.1_pt1 | contig 15273 bp, 21 predicted proteins | sample 643401 | NCBI WGS metagenome assembly LFIK01 (sample SAMN03777447, study PRJNA286221) | soda lake metagenome | biome: soda lake; feature: Kulunda steppe; material: water; isolation source: sample T5-Br brine of Lake Tanatar-5 | place: Russia: Kulunda steppe | collected 2010-07 | reverse complement strand
ACACAGGCGCACCAAACCGCGGCTGCCGCATCTGGATCTACCAGGATTGCGCTCTGGATGCAAGGCTCATGACAAGCAGCTCAGTGCAGAACTTGCAGGTCCCCCCTTTCAGTCCACCCCCCCCCCCCTGCCACAACTAGCTGGGCGAGCCTGTGCAGCCGCTGCTTCCGACAGCCTGCCTCACAACTCTGCTCCCCACCCTCCTGTCCATCCCCACTTGCCGTGTTGGTCTCTAATCGGAACTGGTCCTCGCTGAGTTGCGGCGGCTGGATGTGAGGTAGGCCCGAGGCGGCTGCGGCCTTGGCTAGGCCTGCTGTCAGGCTGGAGCGGGGCGCCTGCTGCTGCTGGTGGTGAGGGTGCTGCTGCTGCTGCTGCTGCTGCTGCGGCTGGCTAGCAGGCAGGCTCTTCGCCACAGCAGCCACGCCTGACCCTGCATTGCCCCATGCAGGGCGACGTTGCCATGCCCCACCAGCCCCGCCTGCCCCGTTGCTGGGTGCCGTGGGTGCTGCACCTCCAGCACGTGCAGCGGCTTCCTTGGGGTCACGGATGACAGATGAGTAGCGGTCTTCTTCATCCATCTGCAAGTGTGTGCAAGCGCAAGACCCCACCACAGTGCTAATCCTCACGGTGCTAATGCTGCAGGCACCCTGGGAGCAAAGGGAGGATAGCAGGCTATGAACAGACATGACCATGCGCCCCTTGCATGCAGTATGTGTTTTGTACTATGACCTTATGTTTTGTGCCGTGGCCTGTTCAGGCCACTTGTCAGCAGCAAATTTTTTGTGATGCACTGTGGCCTGTTCAGGCCACTTGTCAGTAGCAAATGTGGCGGGTTGCCTAGTCACAGTAGCCTTGCCCCCGAGGCAGGCAGACAGGGTGCTCATGCGTTGAAGTTCACTCCCATTATGCAGTTAAGTCTGCGTCACATCTGGATTTACCGGACCCTCCCAATCAATCATGCAGCTCTGGTCATGATGTTTCCCCAGCGCCCACACATGTCTGGGCAGCTGGTAGGGTGGTTCTAGAAAGCACACACACGCACTCACTTCATCGGCATCTAGCTCCCCTCCCCGCTCCTCCAGGATATGGTAGTTGGTTGTGCCCGTCTGCGACTCGATCTCCCGGGCAATGCGTGCTGCTTCCTGCTCGCTGATGTTGCAGCTCTCTTTCTTCAGCGCCGTGGTGTACAGCTCCTCGTTGAAAGTGGTCTCCACGCCAAACTTGTCCCGGTTTACCGCAAACTGGTCCCACCCCGCGCCAGAGTCCTCCAAGGACAGCAGTCCAGGATCACTGGCTTCATTAGGGTCTGGCATCCAAGGGGTCAAGTCACGCCCGAAGGTCCTGCGGGAAGGGGGGAGGTGAGGTGCAGCTGGGGGGGGATGCCTAAAGGCGCCTAGAATGACCAGCCTTCACCTGGAAGCAGGCAGCCATGCAGGCACGCAATTGCCCCAGGTGCTAAGTAATAATGCATGTGAGCTGCTAGGGCATGCTGCATCCGCCCTCCCCTGAGAACCCTTCCTCTGCGCCCGAGGTGGCACCCCCTTACACACCTCCTGCCCACTCACCCTCCCCGGCCCCTGCCGATGGCCTCGTCCGTTCGCAGGTCATCTCCACCCGAGACATCGTGCGCGTTGAAGCTGACATCCTCGGCACGCAGCTGGGCGATGTCTTCAAACCGGAGCACAATGACCTTGCGGGGCTTCTCTGCGGGCGTGTTCTTCTTGTCGATCTTCTTGATGAGCTCGCGCGCGTGCCGAAGCGCGATGGAGAGCCCGGAGGCGTCGCAGTTGGCCGTGTGGAACACGCCCTCGTAGGACCTGCCATCCAGCATCTGTCACAGGACGGGCAACCGGAGAGCTCCGGATCAGCCAACTTTCACCCGCAGCTCGAGGCAGGACTGCTCATACATTGTACATATGCTGCAGGAGCTGAGGACAGCTGAAGAAGGGGAGAAAACCATCTGGGCTGGAAGTGGAGCAAACTTTCTTGTCGCGCGCGCACAAGCCCACCAGGCGCATTCCCAGCTCACTCACTGTGCTCCTCAAGCAGGCGTGCCTTACCTGCACTTCCACCTTGTGCCCAATGAGCAATGTGAAGATGTATACCCGCTCCCGGTGCTCAGTCTCCGCCTGGGGGGGCGTGGACGCCATAGCTGCGAGCTGCCTGTTCGCCTGCAAGCTGACTACCCCTCCATGCCAGCCTGAGCTACTGTGCCGAAATACTCATGAGCATTGACACAAAGCTTATTGAAGGAAATAAATCTCACCAACCACCTCGTCAGTTTCCAACTGTCAGTTTCTTTCTGCGCTCCGAGAACCTTTTTTAGAATTAGCTGGTTGGCATTCAAGGAAAGACTACACCAGCAGGGATACTCATTTGGTACAGTATGGTGGTGAACCCATCAAAACCAGACGTGCTCTTGATATAACTAATGAATGTGACCCCTGTTTCAGTGAGCTCCTGGTACAACCATTTACACTTAGTGTTCAGGCGGGAACCAGTGAGCCAACTCAGTCGCTCAGACTGAACAACACAGACATGTGAGGCGAATCGCCTCAGGCGATGGACAGGCACTGAATCAGCCATGGACAGCTCGATCCAACTGGGGCGCAGACACAACAATGGACAACCTCTAAGCCCACACCCTTTCAACATGCCAGAAGACAATGAGCTGCGCAGTTTGGTCGCCACCCATGTTTATGGAATGTATTCCAAACAAAACATCCTCTCCTGAGTTAAACACATTTGCACCAACCTTCATTAAATGTGCTTGCAAACGCGTGCCCAAACAAAATGAGAGAACTTGGGAAAAAAGTTAGCGTGCTAGTGTTAGCGTGCTAGTGTTAGCGTGCTAGTTCCGCACATTGCTGCTCTCTTCAAATAGCTCATTGCGAAAGCCAACATCCCCAGGTCTTGGAAAGAAGCAAAGCTCACTCCCATCCACAAAAAGGGGCCAGTGACACAGCCAGGGAACTTCGGAATGATCACGATAAGAAGCATGTTGTATAAACTCTACGCCAACATGCTACGCTCGATGATTCAGGACTGGTGCATCTAACTCAACAAGAAACAAGGTGTGGGGCCATTTATGCACTTGCCAGATGCCTGACCATATCCTGTGCACCTTAAAAGACTTTTACCACGCTGATGAATATACGTTTTTGAATGGGGATAAGACAGCCTCTGTGCAGCCATTCTTTCGGTGTTAATCAGGGATGTCCCCTCTCCCCTCTGCTGTTCGCCATCTTCTTAAGGCATTGGCAGCTTGGCAGACGGGGTGGAAGGCGAGCTCACTGGCACTCCACACTTTCTGGTGACCCACATCCTGTTTGCTGATGACCTTTCCCTCACGTCCAATGACCCTAACCACATGCAGACCATGTCGAACAAACTACGAGCGTACGCACGAAGGATGTCTCACTGTTAATGCACAAAAGTCTGAGGTAATGTGCTTCAACTCTCACACTAACAATCTGCCCCCTCTCTTATATGATGGCGCACAGCTCCCCTACACAGACTCCTTCAAATCTTTGGGCATGGTTTGTGAGACATATCAATCTGAATACTGCAGCTGATGCAGCGCTACGTCCATTCACAGCCGGTGATTTCCGCATCAAACAGTTTATACGGGAGCAAGACCTCACCAACAGATTACACGTCTACATGTGGATCCTGAAAACATTCGCAATCCCTGGCGGCATGTAGGCTAGCCAGGTTTGGGCCATCCTTTTTTTACGATAGGGCAAAGAAACAGACAGTCCTAGACAAGAAAAGCTGCTGAAGGTGCTGAAGAGGATTATGATGGTCAGGGACACAACCCCTTCATGATGCGACACGCGCAAGTGTGGTCTAGCCCCTACAATTTAACTGGTTCCGGGCGGCAGTGCAGCTGTACAATGCTTTAACTCAAAGCAAAAGCTGCACTGCAAGGAAGATTGAAAGTGAGCATATAATTGAAGAGCAATCTTATGGGCTTTTTGCGCATCAAGGCCGAGCTCTTCAAGATGATTTGAAGTGTCAAAGGAATAGATAGAGCCTGCTCAGCATGGTCACCTTAGATGCAGCAATGCAGGAGACCATGTTCTTCACGTTATTCTCTTAGGTGTAGGGGGTGGTTATTTACATTCCTCACACTTCGATTCCTCTGAAGAGTCTCGGCCTTGATTCGCAAAGAGCTAAGAAACTTGCTCTCAAGCTCCATGCTCATTCTGTGCACTATGCCAGAGGGGTTTATCAGACCAAAAGTCTGGGCATGATCCTTTTGTGATTTAAATTGCATCTTTATCATGTAACTAGGCTACTGGCAGAATTGGGGGTGAAATGGACGCCCCTGGTGGCCTGGGTGGGTGCTCAGCCTCTGTTTTTGGCCTATCTTGGCATAAACAGCCCATGTATGCCCTCAACACGACCCAACCACACGTCTTTTTACCCCCAAAACACCACCAATATACTTCTATCATGTTGCTAATTGAAATTGGATGTTGAAACTCGAGTTTGGAGGGGGTCGGATTTTGACCCATTTTGGCACCCCTTCTGCTGATTTTTTCCAAGGGAAATGGCCCACATCTCACCAACCACTGGGTGTTTTCACTCCAATTCTTTTGCAATGATTTTTGTATATTACAAGAGCACCAAAACACCAAATATCATGTGATTTGGTGCAGTGGCTGATCTGCTGTGGACATTTGGCTGTGAAAAGTAGGGTTCACGCCGCGGCCCATCCGGCACGGTCTCCCAGACGGGCGGTTTTCAAGCTCCGGTGCTATGAAAAGCTTGCAACCAGGGCTACTATTCAACACTGAGCTTGAGGACTGCCCGTCTGGGAGACCATACCCTGGGAGCATGCCAGAACCATACCCATTTTGGGCCTCAGATAACCCCCCCTGGCACTATGCTCATAAGCTTGTTCAGACCAGACGTTCTCTTGAGCATTCTCCCCACCTTCAAACCAATCAGGAGAGGTCTGCTGGCTTGTCCACCCGCCACCCTCCTGATTCTCACTGACCCCCCTTTTCTTTTCTGGTGAAGGGGCTTTTCTTCCCAAGTGGCCCCTTTTCCTTAATTGGTGGGAGGAGCTTTAGGGTTTAGGGTTAGGGTTTAGCTTACGGTTAAAACCTAACCCTAAACCCTAAGCTAACCCAAAAGTGTGAGGAGTGCTATTGCCCCTCCTGATCTCCCAATCTTTCTTCCTCTCCTGCTTCTCTAGTGAAAAGGTCATGCCTTGGTCCTAGGCCCTTGCTGGTCCATTTTCCTCAATCGATGTAGGGAGTGAATCACTGCCCAGGTAGTAGTCCTTCCTAGTCCTGTGTCTTGAAGAACACAGTTGATACATGTCGTCAGGATTCCCCCTGCTGAATGCCCATACTTCTTAACATGTAACAAATTGTTTAGGTTTTTTGGAGTTGGGATTGGCTCTCAGTTTAAGAAAAAAAGCAATGTCCCTGCTTTGTTCCCTATATTAGCTTTAAGGCTCTTGTTTAGCCGTGCGTGGCCTTCACTTGATATTACGCATGACGGTCCCTGTTCTTTTTTAGACATGGGGTTGTTGGTCAAGTCTAAATAAACCCAGAGGAATCAACAAGATCTTCAAATTTGACAACTTAAGCAAACAATATTTGCATGATGGGCTGCAAAATGCCTTGCCAGTCCCCCACTCTCAGCTTACAGCAGGCTGGGCGCATCTTGCCAAGGCCACAGCATACAACAACTTGTGGGTCCCATTGAAGGCCTCCTAAAACCTTAGACTATTTAAGGTGCTGCTGCTGCTGCGACGGCTGCGGATGCTGCCGTGCCATGAAGCTCATGTGCTTGGCGACAACGTGCGCCACCAGCTGCCGCTCAATGTACAGCTCGTCTGCTGCCCTGTCAATCACCACAGTATTCACTCCCAGGCCTGCAGGGCTGCTATCTTGCTGATCCGCAGCTGCCGCCTCCGCACGCTCCTGCTGGTCCCTGACGTGCGTTGTGAATCCTAGGCTGCCTGGCTGCGTGCTACTGCTGGTGCCCGCATGAGGTTGTCTTGCCTGCTTGTCGTGGCTGCTGTTTGCTTGCGGAGCAGGCATAGGCGCGTGCTGGGGCTGAGTGACAAGCAGGACGCGGTCTTTCCGTGTGTGAAGCAAGTTTGCAACCACGGCGTGCACTCGGTACGTGCGCAGGGCAGCAGCGGCCTGCGGGCGCGCAGATTGGTGGGGTGGTGTGGGGGGCCAAGGTGTGCGGACACAGGAGCAGCTTAGGTATGGGGCTACAGCTGAGCCAGACCCTTGCAGGCAAATGGCAGGCAAGTTGATATGCATGCCTGCATTTGCGTCTGCATGTGTGCGTACACGTGCCTCTCCACACGCACATGCATGCTCTAGCAGCATCGGAGGCACTGGCAAGTGCACACCGTATGCTTGAAATGGGCAGTGTCTGCCTTTGCTGTTTCACCAACCCCTCTCCTCAGCAGTCAAGGTTCAGGGGTTCAGGGTGTGAAGGAGGCATAACGTGAAGCCGTGCCCTGCAAGAAGCTCCTGCTGCTGAGCTTGATTGCAAAAAAAGGACAACAAAAAGAGTGGAGCTCCTGCCACAGCAGCCAGTCTAGGCAGCACGCATGCCCATGCTTGTGTCACCTTTCGTATCAGCATGTCAGGGTCTGTCTCCAGTTTGAAGCTGACCACCATGCTGTGGGGCACCCACGTGTTTGTCAACAAGCCCAGGAGCTTGGGCACCTGCAACCGTATGGGAGCACTCGCGCTTGGTGTCCTTGTATGAGTGCTTGGATACGTGCCTGCCCTGCAGGCCTGCAGGCCAGCCTCCCTGGCCTTCCTGGCCAGCGACTTGAAGGAAGACACGCATGCACACATGCACACACATGCACACACATGCGTACACACATGCGCACACTCACGCATGCACAGACATTGCTCGCTGGCACACATCCACTTGCTGACTAGCATACACAGCTTGCATGAGAGCCCAGTGCAGCACTGTGTTTGTAACTCAAACCTTCAATGCTTTCCTTAAATGCAAACTTACAAAATGCTCACCACTGTTGAACCCATTGTTGTGCTAAGCCACCAAAACGCATAAAAGCTCAGCAGGAGCTGCAGCCCCGCACGGATGCGGGATAAGGGCACAGTCCTTGCGCACCTTTTGAAGAGTGAGCTGCAAAGGCCCTTCACTGCTTTGGATTTTGTGTTCGGCCTGCGGAGCACAGCTTATACACGCTCAGCGTGTGTGTGTGTGTGTGTGTGTGTGTGTGTGTGTGTGTGCTTAAGTGTGTACATGTGCGCTCGTATGTGTGTGCGTGCACGCGCGTGTGTGCATGTGTATGTACTTGCATGCATGTATGCATGTGTGCATACCTGCATGCGTGCATGTGTGCGTGCGCAACTGTGTGCGCTCGTGCATGTGTGTACGTGTGTGTGTTTGTGTGAGTACGTGTGTCCTGGCCAGTGGACAAGAATGGAGGGACAGACGCACACACACACACACACACCGGGCTATTGTGTTGCAGTATCAAACCTATTCCACAACACTAAAACCAGCATAACAACAAGGCATTCTGGGTCCACTTTGTGTGTTGAGGCACAAAGTCAACCACACGAATTGCGGCGTACAAGTGCACCAACTACAGCCATGGCACAAACATGCAGAGCACTAGTGCATCAGCCGTGGCGCTGGCGCTGGATCTGGCTGGTGCTGGCATAAGTAAAGGACCAAGCGTGGCGTGTGGTGCACTTGTGCAGGGGAAGGCGCACACAGAAAGGGAAAGGGGCCGAGATAGGGGGGCCAAGATAGGGATAGGGGCCGAGATAGGGGCTGAGATAGGGATAGGGGCCGAGATAGGGGCACCAAGACACAGTATTACACCCACTCTGCATGCCTGCACTAGTTCCCTGGACCATTCCAAGGCGAAAGGGTGCGAATGCAAAATTCAGCGTGAGGGTGCGTGAGGGTACATAAGCATAATCCAGCATGCTCGCGCCGCTCTCCCACGTCCTCCCGACTCATGACAGGGTGCGGCACAGCCATTTCCGCCTGGGCCCACGCACCAGCTCGGACCAAGGTATGTAGAAGTCAGATACTGCCGCGGCCAAGTAGAAGAGCGCCCGAGGGCCTAAGGGCTGAAGGGCCAAGGCGACGCACCTCAGGCTCTGTCTTGCGCACATGCATGTGGGGAGGTGAACGGGCGCACGTACTTGAGGCGCAGAGTGGCTTGTTGCACTGAACTGCCCGCATTTTGGGTCACACACCCGTGATCACATGCAGCACACTCAGACCATTGCCCACAAGAGGCTGCGGCCCAAGCACTATCCTCCAGGCGCGGCTGCTGCCACCGTCACCGTGTCACCATGTCACGTTGTGAACACCACAACACCGCAGTCAGTCAGTGATATTTAGAGGCGCGGCTGCTGCCACCGTCACTGTGTCACCATGTCACGTTGTGAACACCACAACACCGCAGTCAGTCAGTGATATTTAGAGGGAGGCGCATGTTTCCGACACCCAGGACAGGCAAACAAGTGACAGACTAATTGCTAAATTAGTCTGTAACTAAATTGCTGTAAGTGCAGCACTCTCTGTTGTCCAGGCATAAGCGCAGCACGCTCCTGTCTGGCAAGGCAAGAGCAGGCCGAGTGCGCACGCAGTTGATTTTACAAGCAGGGTGGCCTGGCCTCCGGACCTGCAGCAGCTTGCAGCAGCACGAAGCGCACAGGTTGTAATGAAACCAGGCTTCCCTTGATCACAACATGACTACCTAACCAATCATCAGGCTCTAACTCAGGCTGGACTGGGGATTGGCAGTTCATCCGCCGGGATCATTTCCCAGCCAGCTCGTTCAAATACCCTTGTTGTTGGCGTTCCTTACACAGTGGCCTGCAAGAGCTTGCAGCAACCCGCAGGCACAGCGGCGTGCAGTTGCGTGCAGCTGCTCACGCAGCCCAGGCGCATCTCGCAGGGAAGGGTGCTGGAGCCATGAGCGCGCACCGCGGCCCCGCTACACGTACCACAGTACCCTATCTGCCCACACCTGCAGGTACTCGAACAGGTTCTGGAACGCCACCATAAGCAGCGCCTGCTCCGCATCCGCGCGCGCCGCCCTCCTCAGGCAACCCTCGATCTGGCATTGCACCTCTGGGCGCACGCCCACACCCCCTTGCAGCCTGCTCTGAGGCCCACCTCCTCTTCCCTCGCCATCACAAGCACACACGTCTCTCAGGTGCCCTTGCAGCGCTTTCGTGCTCCGCACTGCATAGGGTGCTGCACCTGCGCCCGGTGCCCCGTCACAATTGGCCCTGGGGCTGCTCTGGGCTGGGTCCGGCCCCGGCAGCGGTCCGCTGCCCTGCAGCACAAATGCTGCCTTCAGCAGCGCTAACAGCGACGACGCGGGCAGGCCGGGGGTGAAGGGCTCCACCGCGCTGTCGCGATGCAGGTGCACCACGGCATAGCCTGCCTGCGGCCATCGTTGGCAGGCAAGGGACGTAGCGTGCTTCGTGGTGAAGGCTTCCAGAGCTCAGGAGTGCCGCCGTGGTGCCGGCACAGTACGGCAGCGAGGCTCACTCACACCAGCCAGCCATGTAAACTGTCCCCCAGCATGCTTGGGGCAGCAAGGGTTGTGCACAGGAGCTACAAGGTTGGCGAGCGCAGCGCCGTCGGATGCTCTAGTCCAGTGCCAGTCAGCGCTCAGAGCGAGGGGTGGGTGGCACAGTGGGTTAGGACGCGCATCGCCACACATGTCTTCAATGATATAGCGGATGCACAGTGTGGACGCACAGCGCCATAGCGAATGCACAGTGCCTTCGTGGATGCACATGGGATGCATGAGATCAGCAAAAGCTCGGTGCTGCAATGTGCTGTGCACGGAGGCTGTATGGTATGCAGGCATTGTGTGCGAGGCCTGGAGCCCATCTGGGCGGCGTCTGAGTGGCCGCTCAGGAGCAGCGAGCGCCTGAGTTCGCCAAGCTGAGGCGAGCAAGTGCACACATGTACCTTGCCCTAGAGTGCTAGGCGTGCATATTTTTGTGTGTGATCGATACCAATCATGCTAAAAGGAGCTGGCTTTTTTGTGGCATGGCGGCGGATACAGCAGAATTTGTGCAGCACACATTCTTGGTGAGCACAAGAACATGAAGACAAAGGATGCGTGCCTTGCTGCAGCACAACATCCCTAGACAGCCTTTCTGCATCTGTGCAGCTGGCTGACGACTCTGGCACATAGGATGCTGCGCCCAGTGGGAAAAGCCAGCACCAGAAGGGCTATAGGAAAAAAGCTCCTGAGTGCATTCCTTCAATGGCTTCGCGGTTGTGATTGTGGAAGGTTTTGATCATGGTCAGACTTGCAAACCAGAGCCCGTGACGTGTCAGTTCTCCTCTTTTCTCTCTGCGGCAGAGCAGCAGTGAAATCAAGGCACCTGTTACGTGCAAGCTCTTCTGCCTTGAGTGCCCACCCAGGAATTAGGTCTGGCATCTGTGGGTGCCCCGCGATATTTTTGGTCCTTGGCCCTACCTCCAAGAACTGCTCTGTGCTCAGGGCGCCTCTGTGTCCGGCACTGAAGTTGTCAATAAAGCGCACGCAGCGTTTCTCCAGGGGCACAGTCGTACCGCCAGATGTCACCACAACGATGGGCCTGTCAAGGGATCGTGTATGGCATGGTCGTGCCTAATGATGTCACATGCCTCGACAAACAAGAGTTTGAATTAAGATCTATGAGGCTCAATCAGAGGAAAACAGGTTTTGGCATACCTGTTGCGGTGCTTGGATAGGAACTCTTGCAGTTGTGGGACGAGCTCCTGGGCGATGCGCTTACCATAGGGCTCCTCACAGTCCCGCATGAAAGCTTCAGCTGCATCCTGCTCATTTTGTGTGGCCATAACAAGGTATTGTTAGAGGGACTTGTTCTTCAGGAAGCAAGTCATATGCAAAAAAAGCCCTAGTTTACGAAAGGCCTTTTAGCGTTTAGAAATTCCGTTTTAAATTTCATGAAGCATGAGCAAAAGCATGCAGGTTGTGATTATGTGATTTCAGTGATGTGCATTGCCACTCGAAGCAATGGGCACTTTCGCAGTGCTCTACACCAGGCAGCTGCATAAGAAGTCAAAGGTCTACTCAGATGGCTTTGTTGCTTGCCAAGGTGATTTTTGCTCAGCTGTCAAAACGACAGCTGGGCCAGAGCCTGAACAGGCAGTGATCAACGTGAGGCAGTGTATTTACCCATAGTCTATCACGTTGCATGATGTCACTGGTTGTGAAATGCACAGGAGGCACATGCCTGCTGCTTGATGACGAAGGCAAGAAGCTGTCCTCAGCCAGGTTGCGCGAAGAGGATTTACAGCACCTGCACGGGAATTCCGCATCAGACCAATTGCTACCTTTCTGGGAGGGCTTTTTGGTGCAACCAGACTGCGCCTGCAGCCCCGAGGAGATTCCCGGGATGAATCACAGGTCAGTGCGAGCTTGCATCAACGCGTGAAGGGCGAGCTTGCATGGAAGGAGGAAAAAATGGATTTGGCTGAATGACTGACCTGAGCCATGTCCTTGACGTTCCCTCAATTTCATCTGCTATTCACATCATTGTTGACAAGCCATCGTTATGATTGTGGCCATGCCATAAAAAGGTTTGGCGACAAAGATGGCGGCGGGATGACAAGCGCAGCACCTGGCCAGGCAGCGCCAACAGCAGCAGCGGTAGTACAGCATCAGCATCAGCAGCAACAGTGTCTGCAGGCCCTAACGAAATTTAGGAAGCCGTTTCGGACAGCCCCTGTCCGGCAGATGCCATTGAAACCACCTCTGCCCCAGCCGCCACTGCCGCCACACCAATTGTATGGGCCAGACGCCATTGACTCTTTTCAGAAGGACCGCTGCTCACTGCAGCATGCGAGCTTCCCAGGCAACACAGCTGCGGCAGGCATGTGCGATGGGAGCGCACCGGTGAACAGTGGCCAAGAAGCGCACCAGGGTGGCCAATCCAGCAGCGATGAAGGTGAACCTTGTCCAGCTGCTTGGGAGAACCTGGTTAGAAGCAAAGCCGTGCGGTTGTGCTTGAATGCCAGGTCCTCCGAGACAAGCCATGCGCACCAGCAATGCTAAAGCCCAGGAGCACATCAAAAGCGAATTCGCCCACAGCAAGCTGCACTCCACACGCGACCACCTGAACATTATGCATCGCACAGCAATGCATGAGCTCAGGTACTCACCAAAAGCAGGCATTGGCAAGCCCTGCTCCACACTTGGCATTCGTGACATGTTCAGCTGCCAGCTTCCTTGCATCCTTTCCATTTTCCAATTACACCCCCTGCATCCTTTCCATTTTCCAATCACACTCCCTTGCATTCTTCATTCCCCTGCAGACTTTCTACCTTGCCTGCACGCTTGCACGCTCGCACGCTTCCCTCATGGCTGATGTAGCAAGGTGCGGAGCCCACCTCGCATCTACCCAATCTAGGTGCACATCCAGTTGTCGGCAGGCGGCTTGCTCAGCTGACCCACTAATGTCCTCATTACTCCCCTGTGCGTACGCGCAGCTGATGGCCTGCTCAGCTGGTTGGGCCTGGCTCCTACGCCAGACTCACAGCAGGCAGCCCAAGCCACTGGCGCCGTGGGCGTCACAGCCGCAGGCGCCCCCCCATCTGCACCTACAGGCCCGGGCCACCGTGGCGCAGCAGCGTGCTGCGCAGCACTGCCAGCGGGCCACCGCCAAGCAGGGATGGTGAGGCAGGCAGTGTGTGTGCTCAGTGGCCACCTGTATGGGTCCTGCAGGCCCACAGGCGCTAGAGAGGCTGTTATCAGCAGGCAGGCAGTAACACTATCTAATGTGTAGTGCTTTGTAAAGTCGCTGTGCTTGCATGGCACGAAGGTCGCTTTGTTGTGCAAGCGCGCGTCATTATCGAACTATTTTCAACCCCTCGCTGCACACCCGCCCCTTTGCTGCAATGGTGTCACTGCGTCATCTATGCTCTCATTCATCTGCATTGGCGCGCGCACTGCGCGCGGGCAGACGACTGCAGGCAGTTGCATAAACCTTGCGCTCCCATGGGCGCTTGCATTCTTGCTTCTGCACCGACCCCCGGCCATCCGCTGCTCGTTCATACCGCCGCATTGCCCGCATCACCGCAAAAATGGTATTATCGTGCTTCCTTTCTCCGAACCCCTGCTCGCTGCACTGTTGGCGGGTAGTCTTTCTCACTGCCAGCTGGCAGCGCTTATTTCAGCTCAACCGACCAACCAACCAACTCAACAGGGTTTTTCAAGTCGGTGTCCGCCAGCGCTTGCCTACCAGTCGTACGGGGATGGCTGTGCCCGAGCAGAGGCGGCGTGCAGGGCGCCCTTAGCAGCGTGCACCAACACCAGCCGCGCCCGTGCGCCCGGCGCCGTCGCCGCGGCCTTGGCCAAGCTCGGGAAGTGCACGCCTGGCTCCAGCGGCGATGCGCAGCGGCGGCAGCGGCAGGCGGAGCCAAATAAGCAGCCGCAGCTGCAGCGACCGCCACAGCAGGAGCTGTGCCTGCAGCAGCAAACACCCAGGGCTTCTCCGAGCAGCGTTGCAAGTGCATCCTTGCTCCAGAGTTACGCCGCCTCCTTTGGGCGGGGCAGGGCCGTAGCAAGACCCGCCAGAGGTGTGCGCCTAGCTGAGCTGAGGCAGTGCTGACCTGCACCACCTCCGTTGGGCATTGCAAGGCCGTAGTGATGCTAGAGCAAGGCTTGTGCCTGACAAACAGGACATTGCCGGCAGCCGCATCAGACTGAGGGAGGGCATGCTGGCGAGTGTGCGGCATGCATGCCTGCAGCAACGCACCTGCGTTGCGCTGGGAAGCACCTGTGCAGAGCAGGGAGGCCAGGTCAGGCCCTCTTGTTGTGCGGTGCTGAGCAACTGCATTTGTGGTGCCGTACGGGAGAGGGCAGGTGTGTGACCAGTGATGGAGTTTCTTTATCATGATCCCTCTGGTGATCAGTGATGGAGTTTCCTTATTATAATCCCCCTGGCGATCAGTGATGGAGCCTGTCATGATCCCTCAGGTTATTAGGCACGCCAGCATCAGTGCAGCTGTATGCAGTGCATGGATGACAGTGCAGGGAAAAGTGTGAACCTGCTGAAGCCCTCCTGGGCCGGGGGGTGGGTGAGATGCGATGATCTACGTAGTGATCAAGCGCGCCAGCAACAATACAGCTGCGCGCTGCGCAGGGCCTATTCTTGTGCACCCATCCCCCTTTCAATTCATCCCAAATGCTTTGTTGCGCAACCGCTTGAGCCGGAGGATGGATGCCCACAAAAGCACTGACTGCAGCGCGTCCCTGCATGAGCAGCGCGCTGGTCGTGATTTTGCGTGCCTCCTGAGTGCGCCGCGCCTCAAGTGCTGGTCATGGGTGCGCACAGCAACTCAGGGCTTGTGCGTGCTACGAGCGTGGCGCCAACAGGTCCCTCATAAATCGTGTGCTGGTTGGGTTGTGGCATTGAAAACATGGCTGCTGTGCATTCCATCATCCTCCGCCGTGCACTGCTCCAACCTCTAGTGAGAATGTGTCCGTCGCGCATGGGCAAGAGACCAGCTCATCAAGTGCCTACCTGACCAAAGCCGCCAAGGCATCCGGCTCCTTCCCATTCCTGCAGGCCCACAGACACTCCCTGGTGCTGGCGGTGTTGTGCCGCCCACTGCACAGGGTGCCTGCCCTGGCAGCACCTCCCCCCCCGCCCCTTCCCCCAACAGCCTGAGCAACAATGGCAGCGGCAGAGGCGGCGACAGCATGGGCGCTGCGGATGTGCGCAGCAGCAGTGTGCAGAGCTCTGCAGCACCGCCAGCCGAGATGCCATCCGCGCTCGCGGCCTTGGTAGCGGCAGGTGCTGCGGTGCGGCCCTCCAAGCCTGGCACGTTCAAGCCACCCAGCATTGTAGCTGCTGCCAGGTGCGTGTGCGCGTGTGCTTGTGCCCCAACGTGTTGCACTGTGCATTTATGCGTGCATGCATGGGGAGTGGGTACGTGCGCATGTTCTGTTTGTCCATGCGTAAAGGCATGCGTGTGCACACATGTGTCTTGTCGAGCACAGACTTCCGCATGACAAAGTCTACGCCGACCAGGTAATTAGCAGCGTGCTTATGAGAAGGCGCACACATGCAGCTAACACATACTTTGAGATCAAGCTGGTGAGGATAGCGGATAAGGTATAGGCTAGCAGCATGCATATAAGAAGGCACATGAGTGTAGCTAACACACTACTTTGGGGTCAAGCGTGTAGATCAAGTGTGTGCATCGTGTGTGTGTGTGTGTGTGTGTGTGTGTGTGTGTGTGTGTGTGTGT
>LFIK01002361.1_pt1 | contig 15274 bp, 13 predicted proteins | sample 643401 | NCBI WGS metagenome assembly LFIK01 (sample SAMN03777447, study PRJNA286221) | soda lake metagenome | biome: soda lake; feature: Kulunda steppe; material: water; isolation source: sample T5-Br brine of Lake Tanatar-5 | place: Russia: Kulunda steppe | collected 2010-07 | reverse complement strand
GTTGCCATCGGCGGCGCCGGCATTGTGGTGGTCCTGATCGTCTTTCTCGTGCTCGCCGTCTTCCGCACAAGCCCGGAGGACACCACGCTCGCCGAGGGCACGGAGAATGAAACAACGTCCCAACAGCAGGAAATCACCCTCATCGCGACCGGCAATGACATCACGAATGTTTCGGTGACTGAAATCAGCACCGGCGTGGAACTCTTCCGCGGCCCGCTCGCCGAAGGGGAACGGCAACGGGTTCCCTTCGATGAGCAAGTCCGGCTCAGCTATACCCACGCCCAACACCTGCGCCTGGAACACGACGGACAAGAGTATCAAATGGGAGGCCAAAACGTCGGCCGCTCCACCTTCCCGCCCAACCAGTAGAGCCCGCCGGACGACCCGGCGTCCGCTACCCGCGAAACGTCATGGCGTGACAAAGCGCCACTCCGGCCGCATCGGCCTCATCCAGGGCCAGGGTGCGGCCGTGGCCGAGCATCCCCATCACGGTTTTGGCCATCTGCTCTTTGCTGGCCCGGCCCACTCCGACCACCGCCTGCTTGACCCGAAGCGGAGCGTATTCGAACACGGGCTTCTCCGCCACCGCCGCCGCCGCGATCGCCGCCCCCCGGGCCGCGCCCAATATTTGCGCGGTCTGAAAATTCTGCACGTAAATCGTCTGCTCAAGCGCGACATGATCGACCAAATAGTCCCGCATGATCCGGTCGACACTCCGGAAAATCTCCCCCAGGCATTCCGGCATCCCGGCCGAAGCTTTTACCCGGACCGTCCGGCTATGCAGGAGCAATGACGGCTTTCCCGGAATAAATTCGATCAACGCCAATCCCGTTCCCCGAAGACTGGGATCAATTCCCAACACTTGCCCGCGAAAGGCTTTCCGCCGCCCATCCTGCTCAAACGGCGCGGTCGGCGCTGGCAGTTTTCCTGCCAACTTTGCTTTCCAGAGGTCGCGGACGGACGTTCGAGCCATTAGCTTTTAAACAGCAGAGATATGAATGCCGGTCAAGCCAGCTTCCATCCGGAATCAACCCGAAGGGTTGCCAGCTTGTAGCCGGAGGTCGCAGACCTCCGGTCTCCGACAAGAGAAAGTCCACGCTGAAGGGGTGGCAGAAGGCGACGGCGGGGAAAAACGCGCAATTAACCTGAAAAACCGAACGTCTTCTGGCACCGCCTACGGGGTGCATCCTTCTTTTTATCATTATCCGGGGGTATCGCCCGCATTCGCGGGCTCAACCCCCGGCTACAATCGGTGATCCCTTCGGGATCGGCTTGGCCAACCGATAAATCCAGTAATGCCATTGCCGTAAGGCGGTGGGCGAATCGTGTATCCATTTGCACTCGTCCACGCCCTGACGGGCGCAGCTACGATTGTCCACACCCTGACGGGCGCGGCTACGTGGACTCCCCTCCCGCGTGCTCCGCTTTCAGTTCGCGCATCATCAGGTCGTAGAGGGCATCGCGCGGATCTTTCCCTTCATAAAGAATCGCGTGGATCTCTCCCAGGATTGGCGCGTCCGCTCCTTCCCGCCGACAAAGTCCGTAGAACGCCTTCGTCGCTTGATATCCTTCGACCACCGTTTTCCGGTTGGAAACCAGCTCGTCCACGGCAGCCCCTTCTCCAATTGAATGCCCAAACGTCCGGTTCCGGCTCCACGCCCCATGACTGGTGGCAACCAAATCACCGAAACCGCTCAAGCCGTAAAAGGTCTCCACCCGCGCGCCAAGGCTGTGACCGATCCGCACCATCTCCGCCAGGGAGCGGGTAAGCAATGCCGCTTTGGCATTATCGCCCAATCCAAGCCCGTCCGAACAGCCCGCGGCGATCGCGTAAATATTCTTCATGGCTCCGGCGAATTCACTTCCCGACAGATCGCTGCTGCGATACACCCGCAGGCTCTCTCCCGACACCGCGTCCTGCACCTCTTTTAAATCGCCCTCGCCGGCCAACACCATCGCGGTCGGTTTGCCCCGGGCAACTTCCAGCGCGTTGGTAGGCCCCGTCAACACCGCCTGGCGATACTGAGGAAGCACCGAACCAAAAACCTCGGTCGGACGGAGGAAACTATCCGGCTCCAACCCTTTCGTCAGGGAGACGAAAACCAGCGGATTTTTCGCCAATTCCACATTGGCCTTCACCCGCTCCGCCCATTCGCGCACTCCTTTCGTCGGCGACGCCACCAACACCACATCCGCCTCCATCAAAGCCGGCTTGATTTCGTGGCCAATTTGCAACGTCCGGGGAAGAAACACCTCGGGGAGGTAATCCACATTCCGTCGCTCCGACGCGATTTCCAACGCCTGCTCAAAGCGGCGCGGAATCAGCGTCACCGTATGGCCGAGACGGTGGAGATGGACGGCCATCGCCGTTCCCCAGGCGCCGGCTCCAAGTACAGAAAAATTCATGACGGGTGTTTCCGATTTTGCACGTCGTCCACATATTGACGGAACGCCTCCGCCATGCCTTCACCAAGTGACGCGTATTTTTTAGCAAAAGAGGGACTTTTTCCCTGAGTCAACCCCAGGATGTCGTGAGACACCAAAATCTGCCCATCGCAATGCGGCCCTGCGCCAATGCCAATGGTGGGAATCGTCAACCTCGCGCTGATCTCGCGGGCCGTTTCGCCCTCCACCATTTCCAGCACGACCGCAAATGCGCCGGCTTTCTCCACCGCGATGGCATCTTCCAGCAGCGCCTCCCGTTCCTCCGCCGTTTTGCCAAACTTTTTATATCCGCCCAGCCGATACACTTGTTGCGGCAGCAACCCGATGTGACCGAGGACCGGAATGCCCGCCTGGACGATCGCCGCGATCTTCTCCGCCATGAATGCCCCGCCTTCAATTTTCACCCCCTCCGCGCCTCCCTCCTGCATGCAGCGGGCACTGGCGTCCAAAAGCTGATGCACGGACCGGTGCGCCTCGGGAAAGGGAATATCCGTCACGACGAGGGCGTCCGGAGCGGCCCGCATCACCGCCGCCGTGTGGTGCAGCATCATCTCAAGAGTGACCTGCACCGTGGTCGGCATTCCCAGGATCGTGGTGCCAAGTGAGTCGCCGACCAGCAAAAGATCAGCACCGGCTTCGCCCGCCAAACGCGCCATGATGTAATCATAGGCGGTGAGGGCCGAAATCGGCCGTTTTCCTTTCAGATCGCGGATGGTTTGAGTGTTTGTCTTCACGCTTGGATGGAAAGTAGTGAGATTCAGGCACAACGGCGATGAAAATTCCCTCTGGTTTTCGGTCGGCCCCAATCGTAACGAAGGTCTGAGATAAGGTAAATTGGCGGGAAAAGTAAATTTATTTCGAATTTCCGCCATTTTCGAATTTAGCCGCCGAAAATCATGGACAGAACGGTTTCCCCTCAGCACGATGCGTAATCATACCATTATGCGTATTCTTATCCGCCAGATCCGAACTCTCTTCAGGCGACCGAATGTCAGGTTCGGCTTGATGATGAACAGCGGCCGGGGTAGGAAGAGCGCGGTGCGCAATCCCCAGTTCATTGGGTTTCTCGACGGGAGCGGGTTTCGAACCGGGAATCCTGTCCGTCAGGAAAAGAGGATGCACCGCAGGCGTTTTGCCGTTCAAGCTTTGGCGGCAGTTCTCTTCCTCGGTTTCGTCTGGGTCATGATCGAGAGCGCCCACGCCCTCGCCCTGTTTTGATCGCCGCCTAAGGGCGCTAACCTGAAACGCTTTCCCGCCAGGATGGCTTGTCTAGCGAGGCGTCCAAGAAGTTTTTTCATCAATAGCTTTCTGTCATTGCGAGGAGGAACGACGTGGCAATCCAGCGCCTTGCAAGCCTGACGTTTTGCGTGGATGCGGCCGGATCAGGCGGGGGCCTCCGGCTCGGAGACCTACGGCTCGGAGAGATTGCTTCTGTCGGCTGAGCCTCTCGCACTGACAAGGAGAGGTGGTGAAGGTCTCGGGTGGTCAAAAAAGATTAATTTGCCGACTCACTAGCGGGTGCCGCCCACTGACTCCAAGGCCGCCTCCACTTCAACAACTTCCTTTTTCATCTCGTCCGCGAGGTGCGCTGACACTTCCGGCTTCCCCCCACTCATCTCTTCTTGTAGCCGCCGACAGAGTCCCTCCATTCGATTAGCGCCCAAGTTCGCGCAAACTCCGGAAATCGCATGCGTCAGAAAGTTGACCGTCGGCCGGTCATTCTCTTGCACCGCCTGCCGCAGTTCCTCGACCCGATGCGGCACTTCCTGACGAAAAAGCTCCAGAAGATCCGCGATCACGTCTTCTCCCTCCTCCTCCAGCCGCCGAATATCGTTCAACCGATTGAAATCCAGAGTCTTTTCTCCTGGGGTCGTCTCCCTCCCCTTCTCCGGTCCCCGCCTCACGGGATCCGCCTTCGCAGCCGCCGGTGCCGCTTCCCGCGGCTGGCTAACCTCAGGTAACAGCCCGCAACGCCGAAGCGCGTGAATCAGGTCTGCCTTCTCGATCGGCTGCCCCAGGCTCACTTTCACCCCGGCGCCACTTCTCGCCAAACCCAAACCGACCAGCGGAACCGGTTCGAATCCATTGCTCTTTGGCAAGTCATCGACCTGGCGCAAAATCTCCTCGATACTCTCACCCATCGCGGAAAAATCCAGGAACACCGCGTCGTAATGAAATAACTTCAACGCCTCGATCCCTTTCCCCCCATTCGACATCAGATCAACAGCGGCCCCCAACTCCTGTAGGTGCTCCTTCAAAAAATCGGCGTCTTCACCCGCGGAGCTCAAAATCAAGAACCGCTCTTCCGTAAAGGGCGGAGTGGACGTCTTGGATTCGCCCTCGGTCAAATGACCACGCGATGGGGGATTCAGTTGCCGGGACAAAAGCGCGTGCAGCTGTGATTGTCGGATGGGTTTCGGGAGAAAGTCGTCGGCACCCGCCTCGCGCAAGGGCGTTAGCTTGTCGCTCAAAAAGCCAAACGGCATAGCCACGATTTTCGTATTCCCGAGCCCGGAGGCATTCGCCAACCCATTCAACATCTGCCGGGCCTGATCGATCTCCATATCCGCGTCGACCAGAACCACCGCAAATGGCGTGTCCTGCCGGCCCTCCTGCTCCACGACATGCACCGCTTTCGAACCATGGGGAAGCTCCACGCATTCAAACCCCAAGTACGTCAAGTGACGGTTGAGGACTTTCCGCTGTTCCGGACTATCATCAATGATCAATACTTTTTGTCCGATCCAATACGGATCCCCGCGTTCGAAACATTGCTTGCCTTCCGAATCCTTCTCCAGCGGTAACCAAAATCGAAATACCGAGCCTTGGCCCAATTCACTTTCGACCGTGATCCTGCCGTCCATGAGCTCGACCAGTTCTTTCGAAATCGCCAGGCCCAAGCCGGTGCCGCCGTACTTTCGGGTGGTGGATCCGTCCGCCTGCATAAAGGCCGTAAACAATTTCCGCTGGGTCTCCTTCTCGATGCCAATCCCGGTGTCCTTCACTTCAATCCGTACGGTGATCGATCTCAGGTCTTCGTGGTGGAGGGCCACCTGGAGGACCACATTTCCTTCGTCGGTGAATTTGATCGCGTTGCCCACCAGGTTCAACAAAACCTGCCGCAAGCGTCCCGAATCCCCTTCAACCCCAAATTCCAAACTCGGCTCGACCGACGAGATGAGTTCAATCTCTTTCGCCTTGGCCGACTCCGCCAACAACTCGATCACGTCCTCGATAACCGAAGCGAGATTGAAAGGAGCCTTATGGATGGCCAGCCGTCTCGCCTCCAAACGGGAGAAATCGAGGATATCATCGATGATACGCAACAAGGATTGGCCGCTGGCACGTACGGATTCCGTCAATTCCCGTTGTTCCTGCGTCAGGTTCGTCTGCTGCAAAAGCCCCGCCATGCCGAGAATCCCGTTCATCGGAGTCCGGATTTCGTGCGTCATGTTGGCCAGAAACTGCGACTTTAAACGGGCGTTATCCACCGCCTGATCCCTTGTCTGCGCCAGTTGTTCCGAAGCGAGCTTTCGCTCCGTAATATCATTACAGGTTCCCACGTACCCGTTAAACGTTCCGTCCGACAAAAAAATCGGGGTTCCGGTACTCCACATCCACCGGCTCTCCCCATCGTGGCGGCGCATCCGTAGTTCCAGCTCAAACGGGCGCCTGGACGCCACAGCCTCCTCCAAAGCCTCCGGCGGAGAATCATCGTCTAGACAAAACCCCTTCCGCCGATTTTTCCCCACCTCCTCATCGATTGTCGCTCCCTGAAAATCAAGCCAGCTTTGATTCACAAAAATAAAGCGGTCATCCGGGCCGGACATCCAAATCAGGGTGGGAACCGCATTGGCCAGGGTTCGAAAACGCTCCTCGCTTTCCCGCAAGACATCTCCCGACCACTTTCGCTCGATCGCGTAGCGGATGGAACGTTCGAGAAGGGAAGCGTTGATCTCCTCTTTCGCCAGGAAGTCAGCCGCCCCTTCCTGCAATGCTTCAATATCCAGATTATCACGACCTTCCCCCGTCAGGAGAATGGCCGGAATCCGGCAGCCCGCTTCCTTCAGCTCGCGAATCACCTCCAAACCACTCCACTGGCCGAGACGGTAATCGATCAAAACCAAATCATGACGCCCGGCCAAGGCGAGCGTCAGTCCTTCCCGGGCATCCGAAACCCAATCCAGGACCACTTTCGCGTCATGCATCTGATCCAGGAGATCACGGGTAATCACATAATCGTCCTCATCGTCCTCGATTAAGAGAACGCGAATCGAATCAATTGTGTGAGAATGACTCTCCATGGCAAACGGGTAGACGAAGGCTATTCCCCCGGCGGCAGTTCGACAATCTGAAACCAATATTTTCCGACGGTCCGCATAACTTCAACCAATCCCTCGAAGGTCACCGGTTTGGTGATGAACGAATTCACCCCCAAGTTATAACTGCGCACAATGTCCTCGTCCGATTTCGAGGTGGTCAACACCACAACCGGAATCCGCCGAAGGGTTGGGTCCGCTTTGATTTCCCGCAGCGCCTCCCTCCCGTCCTTTCGGGGCATGTTCAAATCCAGAAGGATCAGCCCGGTGCGGGCGCCGTGGTCATCGTGGTCCGCGTAGCGCCCCTCCCGGCGTAAATATTCCAGAAGTTCTTCTCCGTCTTCGACGAATTGGACCTGATTCGCCAGCCGGCTTTCGTCGAGAGCCTCCTTCGCCAGGAACCGGTCGTCCGGATCATCTTCGGCAATAACGATCGTGATTGATGGGAGTCGGTTAGACATAAAATATCCGTTCTTACGGCGATGTTGGTTGTTTCACGGGCAATCCCACGATGAACGTGGCTCCCTCACCAGGGCTGCGAGCCGTGATCCAGCCATGGTGACGTTCCGCGATTCGCCGGGAAATGGCCAATCCCACCCCGGTTCCCGCGTATTCGTTTCTGCCGTGCAATCTTTGAAAGACCGTAAAGATCCGGTCGAGGTATTTCTCATCAAAGCCGATTCCGTTGTCCTCAACGCAAAGAAGGAATCCGCCTTCGGGTAACGGGGGAAGTCCGGCGTCTTCCCTCCATTCCGCAGTGTGAATCCGAAGGCGCGGAGGAACCTCCGGCCGCTGATACTTCAACCCGTTGCCCACCAAATTCTGGATCAGCTGCCGCATTTGCGTGGCGCTCGCTTCCAGAACAGGCAACGGCCCGACCTCGATCTCCGCCTGACTTTCCTCGATCCGGGTCTCCAGGTCCGACAAAACCTCCCGCACCACCACGGAGAGATCGACCTGCTCCAAGTGGTTTTCGCCGGTGGTTACCCGCGAGAACGCCAACAGATCGGATATTAAATTCTGCATACGTCGAGCCGCATCCAACATGCGCGCCAGGTAATCTTTCGCCTGGTCGTCCAGGAGCCCTTCACACTTTTTCTCCAGGCGGTTCCCGAACGCCCCGATTTTCCGCAATGGCTCCTGCAAATCGTGCGACGCCACATAGGCGAAATCCTGCAGTTCCTTGTTGCGCTGTCGAAGCACTTCCGTGAACTCCTCCAAACGCTGGTGCGCCTTGCTCGTTTCTTCCAGGGCCCGTTTCCGGTCGGTCACGTCAAGGATCTGACAAACCAGATAAAGCAGCCGATTATCGTCAGCGCGGACCTGCGAAACATTGAGCAGGACCCAAAGAAAATCCCCGGATTGATGGCGAAATCGTTGCTCCAAAGCGAAGGTTTTAATCTCACCGGCCAACAACTGCCCCATCCGGGCCAGCTCCACCTCCATATCGTCCGGGTGGAGCATTTCCACCAAGCTCTTACTCAAGAGCTCCTCCTCCGAAAAACCGGTCATTGCCGTCAATGCCTGGTTTACCTGCATCCAGAATCCCGTCGGCGAAACCAGAGCAATTCCAATCGGGGCGTGCAGAAAAGCCTCCCGAAAGCGGATTTCGCTTTCGACAAAATTCTTCTCCGCCTCCCTCCGTTGCTCGATTTCCCTCTCCAGATCTTCGTTAATCCGCGACAACGCCGCGGTCCGCTCAGCGACCTGCCCCTCCACCGATTGGACGTAAACCTGGCCCTGCCGGATCCACAAAGCGACAAAGCCGGTTAACGTCAGGCCCAATCCAAGAATCGTCCAGTTCTGCAGCCGCTCCCCCCGCGAGGCCAGCGAACTGCCATCCCCCACAACGCGAAGCCGCCACTCGCGGCCCCCGATTGAGATCGGAGTCTCCACCCGCTTCAGCCGAGGGCCATCTGCGACTTCACCGATCGAAAACAACGAAACTCGACCTTCCTCACCAGGCCTCTCCTCCAAAAGCTCCACCCGCATCGCCGCCATCCTCCCCGCATCGAAGACTTCGGCCCCAAGGGCCGATATATCCAAAACCGCGGAAACAAACCCCGTAAGTTCCCCCGATTCCCCGGGCGCCGAAAACACCGGCAAGAAAAAGGAGAATTCACTTCCGCCTTCTTCAGGCTGCCCCGGAGTCGCGACCGCCACCAGACCGCGTTCACGTTTCGCCTGCAGCAGGGCTTCGTGATGAACCTGGGTGGAACTGAGATCGAGGCCGAGCAACGTTGCGCCTCGCCCGGCGGGTTCGTCATAATAAACCGGATAATACTCACCCGCAGGTTCCCGCGCAACCCGCTCCCCATCTTCATCCCGCTGGAAAAAAGCAAACTCTTCGTAACCTTCCGCCAAAGCGGCCGTCTCGTACTCCTCGCGCTCAGCGTCTGCTACCAAGGGGATCCATTGCACGGACTGAAACGCAGTCCCCCGCCGCAACGCCCCTTGAGAAAACAACGCGAAGTCCGCCCGGTCGGTCGCGGGCGACGCCATCATGAAATCGCGCATCGACCGCAGCGAATCGATATGGAGGTCAAGCTGGGCCTCGAACTTCCGCAAGCGCTCCTGCGCCGACTCCGTCAGTTCCGCACGTTGGCTGACCATGGTCGTCTCCTCCTTCACCTGAAAGACCAACGACGACAAAGTTGTCCCAACGAGCAAAACAAGCCAGATCGGTAAATGACGGCGGTTCGGCCACAGAAACGATGGGAATTTGGTCATCAACTTACCCGCATCCAACTTCATTCGAGGGAACGGGTAAAGGAGAAAGAGTCGGGCCTTGGGTCGATCCGGTGCATCCCGAAATTGTCAACCTCTCACGTCCGGCGACTGAAGTCGCCGCTCCCTGCGGCGCTCCGCGCCGAGGGCGAAGTCCGCAAGGAATGGCGACTTCAGTCGCCTATTGCAGGGCTCTCAGGAACGCCGGACAATAGACGACTGCGGGATGCAATCGATCAAACCGAGGCCATCCGGGACGCGCCCGCCCCTGGAGCGCCTTCCATCCACCTACCGGTAGTACCTCGAAACCGCGTCGGCGATCAAACGGGCGACATCGCCATCGGTCATCAAACCGGTGTTGATCACCAGGTGATAGTCCAGCGGATCCTCAATCTCCCGATCAAAGTAGGCCTTGACATACTCAGCCCGCTCGCGGTCCCGAACCTCCATCAGCCGCCGGGCTTCGGAAGCGTTAACTTCATACCGCTCCATCACCCGCTCAACCCGTTTTTCCGGCGGGCTCACCAACCGGACGTGAAAAGCCTGCTCCAGACGCCGGGTCACACAATGCGCCCCGCGACCCACCAGGATCGAGTTTCCGGCTTGGGCCAGGCGAAGGATCGTATCGTTGGTCTTCTCCACGAGAGTCCAAGCCGGAGGATGAAGCCCGACGATCTGTTCGATCACGTCCCGGATTTCGCTCTGCTTCGCCTCGACCAAATACTCCGCCAAGCGGTCCGGAAGGTTGTGCGTCTTCAAAACCTCCGACGCGAGTTCACGGTCGAACACGGCCCACGGCTCATCGTTTCTCTCGGCCTGCAACAACTCGGCGAGGCGATACGAAATCGTGACCGCTCCAGCCCCCGTCTCTCGGGAAAACGTAATCACCGGCCGGGTCGCCGCTTTTGCTTCCAATTCAGACTCCAGGATTGATTCGCGAAACTTCGCCTCCAAAAAACGGCTCAAGTTCCGCACGGACCGATCAGTATTCATAAGTCTCCCCGTGTATGGTTATACTTGCAACAATCGCCTCAAAAATGGCTTGAGGACACGCTATGGATTCCCGCCCGAACTGCCAAGAGGAATCGCGCAAAATCAGTATTTCCAGCATCGCCGGCCGACCAAGCCGAGGCCTTCTTCCTTCTGATCTCGGACCGTTGTTCCAAAACCCCCGGCCAGATCATTAACGTCGACGGCGGACTACACGAAGCGTTCCTCCGCTGATTGAATACGCCGATGCCGAAGTGGGTCAAAATGACGGCGCTCTTCGGTATCGGTTACTTCGTTCATCACGAGGGGAACGCAAAAAACCCGTCTCCCATCTTTACCCCCCCAAACCCGCGTTTGTCGCCCGCTTGGCTACCGAATGGCTCCAGAGAGCCAATAGGATCACCAAAAGGCCAACGATCACACTGTTCCATAAAGCGGCTTCAATCCAGGCGAAACCAAACAAAAAAGGGCTGATGATCAACCAAACCCCAAGGATCGCGTTGATCCAGCTGAGGCCTCCGTAGCGCGAAGGCAGCATGATCCGCAGAATCGCAAAAAACGCCACCAGCGTCCCCACCACCACACTGTTCCACAAGGGCGGATTCAAAAGATAGTAGCCCAATCCGAAAGGGGAAGTGATGAGCCACAAAGCGGCGAGGACCTCCAGGCCGTTGGCAAGGCGAAGTTGCAATGGATGTTCGGGCGGCATGCTAACGGGTGTCTAACGTCTCCAACTTATCCCGACTCCCTCGCAGACACAACCCGACCAACCCCCTCCCTTCCCACCCGGCTCCGCACAATTTCTCCTCAGTGAAACCCCACCCCGATTCCTCCCTCCCTTCAGCGCCCCATCCGGGAAACCCTTATACCGAAACATTTCGACCTTCTGTAAACTCACCCCAACATGATCGACTCTATCGACTCCTCCGCCCATACCGTCCTTGTTGTTGATGACGAACCAGCCATCCGAAACATCGTCGGAACGGTTTTGACCTCACTGGGGATGACCGTCTTAAAAGCTGCGAACGGCAACACGGCACTCGACGCGGTCAACTCCCGGGAGACACCGCCGACCTTCGTGGTCGCCGACGTCGTCATGCCTCAGCTCGGAGGGATCGGGTTGTTGACGGAGCTCCGGCAAAAAAACCCCGACCTTCCCGCACTTTTAATCTCCGGTTTCTGCGAGGATCACGAAGCCCTCCGAGAAGCGATCGATCACCGAACCCACTTCCTGCAAAAGCCTTTCAACCTCAAAACGCTGACCAAAACCATCGCGAATCTCTTACACGAAACGCAAGGCAACAGACCTTCCCAGTCTGCGCCCGGGGGAACGGACACCGAACGAAGCGACCGAATACCCCCTCCGTAGCCGCGCCCGCGTGCCGCGCCGTAGCCCGAAGGGCGAAGGCGGGTCAGGACACGGTCGAACGTAAGGACGATCACCCAATCGCCCCGATCCACCTCCTGACGCCTGTCCCGTGCTTCCCGGGGGCGGCAGCTACAGTCGCCCTTCAGCCCGGTGTGTTAAGCCGTCTGAAACGCCGACAGCTTTTTGCTGACCCGGATTTTCCCGAGGTGCGCGACAACCGGCAACCCGTTCTCGTAGGGAACCGGAACCTCGCCCTGGATCAGAGGGGATGCGTAACGGATGAACTGGTGATTCATGCTCACCCCGTCTTCATGGATCCAATCCTGGGGAAGCGGCTTCACACCATTGGCAATATCCGCCAACGGCGCCAGACCGGTTTCGCAGGTATAATGATCGGTGTCGCCGCGAAGCAGCGTGACCATCTTATCGGTCTCACCGGCGATGGCCGCCGCAACCGCAGCCTGCCCCGCCATAAAGGCTTCATCATTGTCCGCCTTAGACGAAAGGTGAACTGCGGAACGCTGCACGTAACCGAGCTTGGCCGTGCGGGCCTTCAGGTTCAGGTTGTTTTCCAGCAACCCTTTCAAATAATCAGCGGCACCTCCCAATTGGGCGTGACCGAAATTGTCGGTGGCACCACTCGTCACCGAGATATAATTGCCATCCGCGTCGACCAGGCCTTCCCCGACGACCACCAGGCAGTATTTTTCCCGGGCCAAGGTCCGCTGCACGTCTTCGAGGAATTTCGCCCCGTCAAACGGAACTTCAGGCAAACAAATGATATGGGGCGGATCATTCGGATAGTCTTTCCGTTTGGCCAAAGCCGCGCCGGCCGCGATCCAACCCGCGCTCCGTCCCATCACTTCCAGGATCGAAACAAAATCGCCCGACGAGGTGAAACTGGCGTTGTCGCACGCCATTTCCCGCACGGTCGATGCGACGTATTTGATGACGCTTCCGTAACCCGGACAATGGTCCGTAGCCACCAAATCGTTGTCGATCGTCTTCGGAATGCCGATCACCCGGATATCATAGCCGCGCTCATCCGCCAGTTTTGAAATCTTATCCGCGGTATCCTGCGAATCATTACCCCCCGCATAAAAGAAATACCGGATATTGTGAGCTTCGAAGACTTCCAGAACCCGGGCAAAATCCTCGTCCCGGCGGAGCTTGTAACGGGAAGAACCCAGAGCCGCACCGGGAGTGTGGCGCAAGGCCCGGATGGTCTGCTGCGATTCCGCCGCCAGATCGATCAGTTCCTCGTTCAAGATGCCCAGCACCCCGTTCAAGCCACCGTAAATCTCTTCGATGCATTCATGATTGAGAGCCTCAGACACAACGCCGGCAAGACTTGCGTTGATTACTGATGTGGGCCCCCCGGATTGGGCGACAAGGACGTTTCCTGCTAATTCAGCCATAGTGGTAGATGCGTTTGATGAATAAACCGCTTAGCAAAAGCCAAACCATGAACCCAAGGCAAACCAAAACTATCTCGCTCAGGGTTTTTCCCATCGCATTTTCATCTCCGCGACGACCGAATTCTTGTCAGAGACGACTCGCTGGCTTGACCGATGGGCCGGAAGCGGGCATTGCTGTATCTTTATTTATGTCCGCTCAAACGCAATCTCTCAACTCCATGGAACCCATCGTCGCCCTCTGCAAACGGCGCGGCTTTATTTTCCAATCCTCTGAAATTTACGGCGGTATCAACGGCTTCTTCGATTACGGCCCGCTCGGGTCGGAACTTAAGAAGAACATCCGTGACTGCTGGTGGAATGACATGGTGCGCCGCCGCGACGACATGGCCGGATTGGAGAGCTCCATCGTCATGCATCCCCGGGTCTGGCAGGCCTCCGGCCACGTCGCCGGATTCACCGACCCGCTCGTCGATTGCAAAGCCTCCAAACAACGTTTCCGGGCCGACCAGCTTTTCTTCTCCGCCATCGTCGTCGATGGCGTCAAAGTCGGCTACGTCAGCGCCCTCGAAAGCGAACGGACGTCCGAGGAGCTCCAGGAGAAAGCGGAACAGTTCAAACGCAAGAAAGCCCTCCAGGGCCAACTCGAACCGGTCAAACCGCTCGATATGACGGAAGCGGCCGCGGACGAAATCGAACTGATCCCGTCCCCCGCCACGGGCGAAGCGGGAAGCCTCACGCCGCCGCGCGCCTTCAACATGATGTTCGAGACCCATGTCGGCGCCATGCGCGACGCCTCCAGCGTCGCTTACCTCCGGCCCGAAACCGCCCAGGGAATGTTCGCGGACTTCAAGGCGGTCATCGACACCGGCCGCTTCAAGGTCCCTTTCGGCATCGCCCAAATCGGCAAGGCCTTCCGCAACGAAATCACCCCCCGCAACTATATCTTCCGCTCCCGCGAATTTGAGCAAATGGAGATGGAGTTCTTCATCAGCGAGGACGACGATTGGCAGAAATGGCACCGCTACTGGATCGACTGGTGCCGCGATTGGCTCCTCTCCATCGGCCTGCCCGCCTCCCACCTAAGCGAATTCGACCATCCGAAGGAAAAGCTCGCCTTCTATTCCAAGGGGACGACGGATATCATGTTCGAATACCCGTTCGGGGTCCAGGAACTCTGGGGAATCGCCGCCCGCGGAAACTACGATCTCCTGCAACATCAGGAGGCGAGCGGGGTCTCGATGGCCTACTTCGACGAAGCCGCCAAAAAGAAATACGTCCCGCACGTGATCGAACCCGCTGTCGGCGTCGACCGCATCGTCCTCGCCGCCCTCTGCTCCGCCTACGCGGAAGAAGAGGTGGAGGGAGAGAAACGAACCGTGCTCCACCTCAATCCTCGGATCGCCCCGGTTAAAGCCGGCATTTTCCCGCTGGTGAAAAACAAACCGGAACTCGTCGAAGTCGCCGACCGGCTTTATCGCACCCTCAAACGCCGTTACAATGTGTTCTGGGACACCTCCGGCGCCATCGGCCGCCGCTACCGCCGCATGGACGAAATCGGCACTCCGTGGTGCATCACCGTCGACTTCGATTCTTTGGAAAACGGCACGTTCACCGTCCGCGACCGCGATACCATGGAGCAAGTCCGCATGACCGAAGCCGAAATCCGCGCCCTGCTCGACGAGAAAACGTCTTAATCGGCCGGTTTCAAAAAAACCTTCCCTTGATATCCAACGCCTTACACACAAAAAATCTTTTTTTTGAACGTTTGCTCAACCAACACCGTCTGACTTTATAACGAACAACTTTCCCAAGATCGTTTGTTCATAGTTTCAGTAAGTTTGTTTGTAGTTTCTAGCAGGAAAGGCGTCGCGATAGCGGCGCCTTTTCTGTTTGCTTCCATTCCCATCGACTGATTCCGAAAGAGATGCCTGACTTCAGAAGCTTCGCCGACATCACCGCGACGGACTCGCCGGAAATCGTCCTCACACCGGACGAAAGCCACCACC
>LFIK01002360.1_pt1 | contig 15280 bp, 13 predicted proteins | sample 643401 | NCBI WGS metagenome assembly LFIK01 (sample SAMN03777447, study PRJNA286221) | soda lake metagenome | biome: soda lake; feature: Kulunda steppe; material: water; isolation source: sample T5-Br brine of Lake Tanatar-5 | place: Russia: Kulunda steppe | collected 2010-07 | reverse complement strand
GTTCACATGTGCTCGCTTAAAGGTATCTTAGGCGCCAAGCGCACCACCCTCAACTGGTCTGTGTTACGTGAGTGTGGCCAAGAGCCCTTGCTATTCTATTGGTTCCGAGCGGCTGTGAGATTCTATAATGCTCTGAGTATAATGCTCTTTGCAGTAATAGTAGCACGCTTGCCAAGGTCCTCAAGGCTGATATTGCAATGAGCGCTATAAACAAGAAGTGCTGGAGTGCTGAGTTCTTGGATGCTTTTCATGGTTTGGAAAGGAGCAGTGATTTCCAGCATCGCGTGAGAACATTTCAAACGATCCCACTGTCACAATTTGTTATCGATGTGAGAAAGAGGTTGAGGAGTATCTGGTACCAGGCAAACCAGCTAGGTGATGAAGATCAGATGGGCAAGACTGCAGAATATCATAATTGGGTTGCTTTGCCTCAAAGGACGGTGACTGTTGATGGACCGCCTTTTTCTGTACCTAGGTATCTGCATCTGGATTTAGGCAGGCAAACACAGCGCAGTGTGGCGCGTTTCAGGTTACATTCCCATGCGCTAAGAGTCAAAAACAAGAAGCTCGGAACATCATGATGGTGCCTGTGATAAGTGTGGCTTGCAGGCAATTAAAGATTTAAAAACACACTCTTTTCTTGTGCCGTTGCACGCAAATGTGTTCGTTGAGGCTTCAATTTGCAGACTTGTTTCACGATTTACCTATGGCTTATGGTGGTGAAGGGGCTTTCCTTCTCAAGTGGCCCCTTTTCCTTAATTGATGTGAGGAGCTTTTTGCTGCTTGCGTAGTTTTTTTCTTTTCTTTCTTTCTTTCTTTCTCACAAAATTACTGTCAATTAGACTGGAGCTTTTTATTTCTCTAAAGCTTGTTCTGGAGATGTCTTCAATTTTTTTTCCAGAAACAAACTAAGGATCCCTATCGTTTTATTTCAGAGCTTATGGATGTTTTTTTTGATGGCTGGTGTTCACCAGCAACCTGATCAGTCAACCTGGCTGAAGGTCAAACTTGGACTTGTAAACTTGGATGAGTGCCTAGAGTGCTGTGCCTAGATATTAGTACACTACCTAGCTTGCCTTTGTTGGATTTGGTTGCAGGCCCATTTGGCTTACTAGCTGAGTTAGCCAAGCTGCCCTCGTTTGGCAGGTACAGCTACGTAACCTAACCTTACCTCCCTTGGTGTAAAGGTACAATATATCATTATCATTCATTTTGAAACCTGGTTGAAAATATGTTCCTGCTACTTCCAATGACTGTGGCTTTGGATTTCAGGTGCAATGGACAAACTACTTCTTGGCTGACGCGACAACCACTGGTTGGCTGGCAGCCACGAATCAATAACTTCAATGACTTGCGAGTTGGGAGGTAGCTCCAGCAGAAATTGTGGCAAGGACTAACTGCCACCGACCAGGATGTCTCACAGGGCATAAGATAAATGTGCGTTTTGGAAGGAATGGAGACTAAAACTTAGTATGGGCACAAACCTCACACAGACCACCCTGTTTCCCGTAAGAAGCCTATAGGGCAAGTCCATATCAACATATCTCATCACTGGACTGATATCAGTAGCTAATGCCGTCGCTGGAATCATCACCGACATGACCATACCAACGATATTGATTGCTGTCACCCCACAGCCATCGATAGCTGTCATCATCATTGTTGACACCTTGACAGTCCTCATTCCTCACAATTAGCCGCACATCGCAAGAGCGCAGAGGGCCCTGCTGCTCTGCTTTTGACTCCCACTCCATCATAAGATCCTGATCAAGCAGTTTTGCTTTGCACTCAACATCACTGAACGAAGTCACATCCAGTACCAGCGTGAAGGGCCGGCCAACTAAGCGGCATGTGCTCAGGGCAGTCTGGACACTTTGCACCACGCCCATTTCAGGCAATTCTCCTCCAATGTCCGTGTTAGTGTCAAGCAGGCACACTTGGAGCCACTCCAAAGCCGGCAGTCCCTTGATGATCTCCTGCAGATTCTTTGCCACATCAAACTTGACATCATACGTCATCTCCAATCTGCGGAGGCCGCAGAAGAGGCTGCACAGCCCGGCTGACGCCAAGGGGCATGTCATGTCGCTGCCAGAAATGCGCAAACTGTGTACTTGCTTGAGCGCTGGCTGCAAAGGCACCAGTGTCTCTAGCACACGCAAGCATATCAGGCCCGGCCAGCTCACATCCATGTGTAGGGCAAAAGGTTCCATCAGCTTCGTGTCCTCTGTCTCTGACAGCGGCCCCAAACGCACGCCTCGCTGGAGCAGTGCGCTTGCCCATGCCACCAGTCCTTCCACTTGCTGCTGTGCAGTGTCCGCCGAGCACTCTAGCCACAAACCATTGAATCTGCACTGCTGCAGCGCCGGAAAGTCTGCTGCCTTCATCTTGGGCATGCCCAGGGACAATTTAGAGAGCTCAAGCTCCTGCAGCGTGCTGCTTGCGCATCGCTCATCAGAGGGCGGCGTCACATTGCCATCTCGCAGCGCCAGCCTGTGCAGCGACACGGACTGCAGGAGCTCTGGCAAGCCCTTGGGCGTGCGTTCACCGCCCAGATCCAAGATCAGCTGCTGTAGCTGCGGCAGCCTGTGCAGGATGTGGATGTTCAGGTCTGTAACATCCGTCGCCCACCCGAGCTTCAAATGAAGGGCCTGCAAGGACCTGAGTGCAGTCATGCTGCACAGGCATGGCCCCCAACGCCTGGATTCTGGAAAACAGTCAATGAGCGCCAGGTCCGTGATGCGCGCCCCAGCACGCGCCAGCTCGCCCAAGAAGCTGTCGTCCAAGACACAATCCTTGAGCACCAGGCGCCCCCCAGGGCCTGTCGAGTCACACAGTTTGGGGAACAGGCCGCACAGGGCTGCCGCGGAGCCGCTTCTCAGTGTAAACCTCTGCGCAGGTGGGACAGAAGGCCCGGGGTGTGCACTGGTAAGTCAGAAAGTTCAGGTCTTATTTGCACGTCAGATGGATGTGCGGCCTGCTGTGCTGGCAGGATTGTGTGTGGCAGAGTGCTGGCAGCCAAGAAATGGCAGGACTAGGCTGTTGAACCCATCCGGCTCAAGAGTAGACACTGCCAAAGCAGGTGAGATAGTAAGCCAGCGCTGCCTCTGCGTGCTGACGTCTTCTGCGGGATGGTCAAGATCTTGTGTGGAAAGTTTAGATGCAGCAACAAACAAAAGTCCAACACGTTTGCAAGGAATGACAGGATCAGTGCAGATGCTTGCCCACCTCGAGTGTCAGTTCTTGGACGGTGCTGGCCCTTCTCCGGGCAGTGGCGCAGGTTTGTCCACTAGGACCAAACATGAGGGCATGCCATTCGTTGAGCGAATTGTCCACCCGGGAAAGACCTTCAGCACGAATTGTCAGGGCCTTGAGGGTTGCATGCTTGGGGTAAGCTGCCAAATCGTCCAGAAAGGGTTGCTCCTCAGGCCAGGAATCCCTTTGCCAGGTATACCTTTGGCCTCGGGCCAGAGAAAGGGAAACTGTCAAGGACTGTATGCAAGCATTGATGGATGGAGATCTGCATATCACATGGACACAAAAACCAAGTACATCAGCAAAGTACATCAGCAGGATCAAGGACGCACGTCTCCTTTATGGGAACCCATACATAAGTGGTGGTTGAAGTCACAGTGGCTCAGTGCCTTGCTTACTTGCTCTATCTCTGTTGTAGCTTTGATTCACCATGCATAAAGTCTGTAAGCAGGGCCAATGCTGTGTCAAGCACCCTTGCCCAGAAGAACCTCGGGCAGGGCGACCCCCGAGGCATGCTTGCCCACCTGTAGGCCGTTGAGCAAGACTGCCGCAACGCTTTTGCAGAAGAAGGGCAGACCAGCTTCAAGTGTTTATAGATTAGCCCCAGCGTGTCATCATGTAGCCTGTGTTAATGAAGGAAGGGTTGTTGAGCCTAGCCAGATGCCCTCTTCTTCCACTGTGAATTCCTAGGCTGATGGCCTAAGAGCTGCCAGTAGGCCATGCCTCAGATCACCGAAAACCTCAACGACAGTGATACTCACTGCAACAAATGAGTGCCCTTCCTAGCAGCTTCCCCTTCGTGCTGCATATGAACGAAGTTGGTCCGTGTCAATAAGCGATCCTTTTTGTCTTTAAAATTTTTTATGCAATATGGAATATAACACCGGGGACCGTGCAAGAAGGAGCAACGTACACAAGTGAGGAGCAAGGGTACAAGCTGACTCCTCATGTCAAGTACCAAGCTGGAGGAAGGGGATAAGCTAATGGCCAAGGCTGCCAAAGCAACCACTCCCTCCCTCTTGAGCTTCCGCTTCAGCCCAGACTGGGAGGCAGCGGCACCATTCTTTGGTCAGGCAGCCCAATGTTATAGGTACATGCACGTTGTCTGTTTCTTTTGTAGTACAGATCTTTCCTTTACAAAAAAGTAGAATTCCTTTACAAAAAAGTAGAACCCTAGTGGGTTCTTTGAAAAAGGTAGTACCATGGTTGAAAGGGAGCTGTGGCAACTCTCATTTGTCTACCTGATGTGCTCACACGAGAAGGTGCAAGCATGTGCGCTTTGACTGGTCAACTTGAGGCCCTTCGTGCCTGCTCTCAAGTACACATGATATGTTCTTTGTTGCTGCTCGTGCATGTTGAGCAGATAGGGTGTGCTTGGCCATGACACCATGGGCATTGCCCCTCGCAATGTGCGGTGCACTGTGGGATAGAACAGAGTAGCTGGGCCTTCCCCAAGGTCAAAGTTTGCCACACCTTGCAACTTGGAGTGTTTCCTTCTTGGTCACAAGCTGTGCACTCCCATCTGTATGCAGGGTGGCTGGCAACTTTGAAAAAGCGGTGGAAGCGTTTCAAAAGGCGGCTGCGGCTCACGCCTCTCAAGGCATGCTTTGGCAGGCAGGCAAGGTGAGGGGCATCATCATGCTAGGGTGGTGCGCGGGAAGAGGGGGCCGGTATCAGACATGTCGCGGGTCGTTGGGGAGAGCCGCGTGCTCCGCGGTCCGACAGCAACAGAAGGCAGTCATGACGCATACATGAACGCAGTAAGAATTGTTGGAGTAGAAGCTCACACTGTAACAAAGAGCTTGGCCTTTGCACAGCATCAGTGGGGCGGTAGGAGAAGTAGCACTGCATTGGATTTGTAAAATGAGCATTGAGGGCTGCCAGTACCCTGGAGTTCTTGCCAATTGCCAAATAAGCGTGAAGTTGGTATCCACTTTGACTTTGGGAATGCTTACATTTTCTCACAGTACAGCTTCTTTTCTCACTGCATGGGAAGGTGCTTGCTTTGCTGCCAACACACATGGGTAACAAAAAGGCACAGCAACGAGCCTTGTGTGCTTGTTGTAGGCCTAGTACCGGCAACAACAGCCCGGGCCACTGAGCTGTGCATGTTAACTAACAGTGTAAGACAAGAGGGGACAAGTGGACATCACGCTAAGGCCTTGAGCATCACAGCACTCACTAGCATGAAGACATTACCCTGTTGCTGTTCTCTCTCTGCCTCTCATGTGCATAGCAATGTGCACAGTCTCACAGACATGCATACATGCAATACGCATGGACACACAGATGTTCATGCTCGTGTGCATGCTCGCACAGAGTTGGGGCCGCCACAAGAGGGACACACTGTGCCAAGACACTGTGTCAGCCCTGCTGCCAAACACGCATCCACTTGTTTTGGTGCAGGACATGGAGGCTGCAGCTGACTTCAGCAAGCAGCGAAAGAACTGGGAACTGGCACACACCTGCTACTGGGAAGCCGCCAACCTGTACATGTCTGGCGGAAGGCACACGGCAGGTGGGTGGTCTTGTCACAAGGGCTCCTCCCAATCCAGACTCAGATCGACGGGAAGGACTTAGGCTGGGAGGGACGCAGGCTCACTCCATGGCGTCACAGCAACCTCATTAAGCAGTCCTTACTGTCGACCGATGACGGCATCAGGACTGGCTGTGGGTCAACCCTGCTCATGCTATGTTGCACGGGTGCAGGTGCTCATGCTATGTTGCACGGGTGCAGGTGCTCATGCTATGTTGCACGGGTGCAGGTGCTCATGTTATGTTGCACGGGTGCAGGTGCTCATGTTATGTTGCACGGGTGCAGGTGCTCATGCTATGTTGCACGGGTGCAGGTGCTCATGCTATGTTGCACGGGTGCAGGTGCGGATTGCCTGGCCAAGGGCGCACAAGCACTGGAGGAAGCAAAGCCTGCAGAAGCAATGGCCATGCTGGAGGCTGCACTGGAGGTGTACGATACGGAGGCCAAGGGCTTGCAGGCGCTGGATGTGTACAGGTAAAGGTTCAGACACTTGGTTGAGGGAGTTTAACTTAAAATGTAGAAGTGCAGCATAACTGAGCAGTGAAGCTTCCGTGAAAAGAGCATGGATAGGGGCTGTCTGAGCTAATTTGTGCGTGATGAGCGTGATGCATGTGGGACCTATGGTGGTGGCATACTACCCATGCTGTACTTTTGGGGCAGCCTGAAAGCCCGCAGTGTGGAAAAGTCAGGAAAGGAGTACAAAGGCATTGCAGTGCCTGGTAGCGTGTCAGGCAAAGGACGCAGCTTTCCACTTGCTGTCTCCGCCTGGCGCGAGTGCCACCACATCCATGCTTGCGAGTTGTCCAATCTACACATGAACTGTTACAAACCACTCTTTAATGTTGGTAACCCCTTGGTACCGGGAAAACATAAACTGAGCGCACCTGCTCTCATTGTCGATGAGTACAGGTGCAAAGCCAATGGGCACTCCGCAATGCTTTGCAAGCAAGAAATGCGCACTAGCAGGGCGAGGCTGCGCCAACCGTGAAAAGTGTGCATCCAGTCTATGTATCTAGGTCGACATGACATTTGACCTTACAATGACAGTGGTTGTGTTGCAGGGTCTGGCCTCTTGTCATTTAATGCACACAAAGTGCCCTCCGCCCACCTGTGCCTCTTGAGGTGGCCGCACGCCCCATGGAGCGTCGCGTCGACCTCTGTCCGAGCAACCCCCAAAGCAACCCCCTTCCATGGTTGAGCACCTGCTCAAGCGCAGGCCCTGGAGCACTGCAGCGCAGCTCCAAAACCAGGGTTGCTGAAAACAGCATATACATATATACATGCAGTAGACCAGCCAAATCCTGTGACAATTTGCAGGACTTTACAGGGTAGTAATACAGTTTTCAGCGACCCTGTCCACGCCCTACGGACGTCCACCGTTGCTGTGCAGCAGGCTGGTGCTTGGGGACTGCCCATCATGCCAATGTGCAGGGTTTAAAACAAGGGTCACAAGTTATGAGTCGTGCTCATGAGCCAGGATCGCAAGTGCACAGGCCCCCCCATTTGCACACGCAAGCACGTGTGCACACATGCGCACCCACACACGTTTGCGCCCTGCCTTGTTCCCAGGCAAGCCATAGGCACAGCCATCCTGCTGCAGCGCTACCAGCAAAGTGCCGCCCTGCAGATGACGATGGCGGCGCTGTGCATTGCCGGGGGCGCGCGCATGTCGGGAACCAAGGCGTACCTGGGTGCGTGGCAGCGGCGGCTGGCGTGTGCTTGAGTGGGCTGTTTGGGCATGCTCGTTCCCTGGCCCTATACTGATTCTCGCCCTAAGGTTTGTGTGCACTGTTTGGTAAATTGTGCACCTGAGCATTCAGGACTCCAATGGGTGGTGCTGTCCTGCACATGCCTCTCGAGTTGTGGGTGGTGCCTCCCAGCACATGTCTCTCGAGCCGCACCGGGAATGTGCATGGCCCTGCACTTGGCCCTGCACGTGAAATCTCTCAAGCTGCGCCAGGAATGTACATGGCCCTGCACTTGGCCCTGCACGTGAAATCTCTTGAGCCTCGCCAGGAATGTACGTGGCCCTGCACTTGGCCCTGCACGTGAAATCTCTTGAGCTGCGCCAGGATGCACATGGCCCTGCACTTGCCGCTGCATATGGTCCTCTTGAGCGGCACTAGGAGAAGTGCAGGCTGAGCTGCGTATTATAGGGAAGGAGCTGCATGCCATAGGGAGCAGCATGCCGCAGGAGCTGCATGCCACAGGGAGCAGCATGCCGCAGGAGCTGCATGCCATAGGCCGCTGCTTGCTGCAGGGAGCTGCATGCCATAGGGATCCATCAGGCTCTTGCTATCACGGGCCCTGCCTGCTTTGGATTAGCATGCAAGCAAGGGTTACACAGACGCTCCAAACGGTGCTGGCACCAGCCGTTGCTGAAGCGGTCCACCACCTGTGTTGCTTACTCCTCCTGCAGGCCTGTGTGCAAAAAAGGAGGATGTTGCTTCGAGTGTGTGCACTGTCTTAGCCCTTATGCTACAACTCACAGCAAGCCTCCCAGGTGCCTGGGCATACCCGGGCAGTGAGCCATCGTAGAGCTCTGTGCCAGCAAGTAGGGCCTGACCCTGTGCCTGCCTCGTGATGCGAATCTATGCACACCTGGGCCATCGTAGAGCTCTGCGCCAGCAATTAGGGCCTGACCCTGTGCCCGCCCTGTGGTGCAAACCTTTACAAACCTGGGTCATCACCTGCCCCCGCGCGCCCTCTGATGCAGACTTATGCAAATCCATCGCTCCCTGCCGCATCGCAGCTCCTCACAGTCAACCTCTGTGGCCAACCCCCTTACTACAACAGACATCAGCGCCCCTGTGGCACTCAGCGAGCCTAGCCCATTGCACTGCGCGTTCACACTTGGAGTGCGGCTCTTTGCCTCACATTGCTCTGCTAGTGTGCTGAAAATGTGCGCTCCAACGCATGCTGTTCCAAAAGTACATTAGGCAGGCAAGACCACATTGGTGCCAACCAAAGGCACAAAGGGGTCCCGTCATCACCTCATGCTCCAAGCCTGGCTCAAAACCAGGTGTCATGACTCATGAGCCCACACATGGCTTGTTCCTGTTGTAGGTGCGGTTGTCACGCTCTTGTTTGCATGTGATGGAGAGGGCTCATGGAGATGCTACCAGGGCGCGATGGCTCAGGCCGAATTTGCGTGCTCGGAGGAGGGGGCCATGGCACAGGCGCTGGTGGATGCATTCAGGTAGGCTGGGTGCATACACAGCCACAGAGACCCTCATGGATGCGTAAAGGAGAGATGAGCTCATGCCTCAGGTGCCAATTTATGCTTGCAGGGAGGCAAAGGGTAAGTGACAAGCCTGGGGCCACCTTTGCCAAAGGCTTTGGCTGGTTTCTTGCTGGCACATGGGCAGGCTTGGGGTTGATGTGTGATCCCGCATGCGTTCATGAATGGTGTATTTCTGTGTGTGTATGCCCCATGCATGCATGTATCGATACAGCTGATCTTAACCTCATTCTTGACCGTGGAATAGTGCATGCTGTGTACCCTTCTCCAAGGCCAGTGCCAATGGACTCAGTGCTGTCCCCAAGCCAGCACAGGCTCCATGCCAGCGCCGCGCTCAGTGTTGTCATATGCCCACGCAGACGTGTATTGGCACAGGCGTGTATTGGCACAAGCGCGTATTGGCACAGGCACGTGTTGGAACAGGCGTGAATTGGCACAAGCATGTGCTGGCAAAGGCATGTGTTGGCGCAGGCTTGTGTTGGCACAGAACTGTCTTGGCACAGGCACGTCTTGGCACAGGCATCCATCGATGACCCGCTTTGTGACAAATTGGCAGTGCTGCCCCCAGCGGCCTGCATGGTCCCCTTCCTGCTAGCGCCTTGCGTCACTTCAAGCTCCATGCTGACCAGAAGCCTCAGTGTTGGAGTTTGCATGCTGACTTGGATCACTTGCTGATGCAAATTGTCTGTGCTGCATTGTGCAAATAGTCTGTACGGCATAGGGTGCTATTGTTTGTACGGCACATGGTGCAAATTGTCTGTGCGATACACGGTGCAAATTGTCTGCAGCATATGGTGCAAATTGTCTGTGCGGCATATGGTGCTATTGTCTGTGCGGCACACGGAGCTATTGTTTGTGCGGCATATGGTGCAAATTGTCTGCACGGCAAATGGTGCAAATTGTCTGTGCGGCATGTGGCGCAAATGCTCTGCGCGGCATACTGTGCAGGACAGGAGATGAGCTGGTCGTCAAGAAGACAGTGCAGAGCAGCAAGTGCTTGCGATTTTTGGACAACAAGGTGCGTGATTGACCTGAGTTGATGCAGGGATGTGCTCACAAGCAAGGGGGCGTCTTGTGTCCAGCTGTGCCCTCTGCATACAGCTGCATTGCCAAGCCTATACTAGAAGCCTATGCTGCCCCAAACCCATATGCTGAAAGCTGCTGCACCATCAAGCCTATGCTAGAGCATTTCTAGCCTATGCTATAATGTGTGCTACCGCACCACCAAGCCTGTGCAAGAACGATTCTTTGAGTTGTGTGTAATCAAGTTGAAGTCAATGAGACAGAGCAGGCACAATTGGTTGCATTGTATTGTTTTGGACTGCCTGCTTTGCCAGTCGGTGGCCCTGTAGGGCTTAGGCTAGGGTAAGGGCCAGCCTCATTTTGAGGGTACATGCAAGTTGGCATGAAAACTTCGTGTTCCACGCGGAGACTCCAGGTCCTGCTTTGCCAGTCAGTAGTTCTTTGATCTTGTGGGGAATTTCAAAGCGTGCATTCATCCTATTTGTGTCCCGCCCCAGCTCTATGCTCCCCACTCTCTGGTCTGCACTCCCCACAAAACATGGTGGCCCACCTCCTTGACTGACATTGAACCTCCCTACCCCCTTCTTTGTTCCCTCTGCACATCTGCCACCGTCATCCTTGCCCCCTTTCCCGCCTTCCATTTGTGCCCTTGCCAGCCAGCCTTTTCCGCACCTAGGCCTGGCGCAGGCCTGCGCCGTTAACAGCAAGCCTCACTTCATAGTATAGGGCTTTTCTGGTTTCTAACCCTCCGGTGCACCCAGCCTTGCGCACTCAGGGGTGCACCTGCTGCTTCCTTATGCAGCATCAAGTTTTTTCTTTAAATTTTGCCTAAAAGCTTGCTACATAGCCTTGGTACATAGAGGATGCTCACGCCCACATGCGCGCGCGTACACTTGCGCTGGGCCCTCTTGTACATGCGTGGACGAGGGCATACTTGCCGTCAAACGCATGAAGAGTCATGATTGATGAGGACACCATGGCAATCTTTATTAGTCCTGCCGCATGTACGGGCTGAAGATTGGCATGATGTATGCACAAATTTGGGGAGCTCACCCACAATAACAATGCTGCACATATTATCATGCTCAATTGCGCACATGCCCGCACACACTTGTGCGCTGCCAGGTTGCGCGCCTCGCGGTGTGCTTGCCCCAGGGCAGTGTCAAGAGCGTGGCATCAGGCCTGAATGCGGCAGCAGGCGGGCCAGCAAACGAAGCTCACAGGGTCAGCGCAGCCGGCGTACCTGGTGGCCCCTCGTTTGCCGGAAGCATGCTGCAGTACGGCATGGCAGGGAGCACACCCCCAGGGGTGGCGGGGAGCGATGGGGACGAGGAGCTGCTGTGAGCTGAGCAACAAAGCAACGGGGTTGAGGAGCTGTTGTGAGCAGAGCATGCTTCCATGAGCGCGTGTGTGTGCGTGAGTGCGTGCATATGCACGTGTGAGGCATCAGCTTGAGCCCCTGTGTTGCAGAGGGAAGCTGCGTGCTTTTGGTTGCTAACTCTACTCAGTTTCATTTATAAGGAAATACATAGCTGTACCTGCCGAACAAGGGCAGCTTAGGCCGCGGTCACACGCAAACCAGTTTTGGGTTTTGTAATGCCAGGCCCTCTTTCTCCATTACTCTGCGCACATGCTTACCAGCAGGGTTTCTGGCCGCATACTAGACTTTCTGGCCGGCTGGCCCACCAGGCTTTCTAGTAATGCTAGGCCTTCTTTCTGCATAACTCTGCGCGCACGCTTACCGCCAGGGTTTCTGGCGGCTTACAAGGGCTTTCTGGATGGCTGGCCCACCAGGCTTTCTAGTAACCCCAGGCCCCCTTTCTGCATAACTGTGCGCGCACGCTTACTGGCTGGGTTTCTGGGGGCTTGCTGGGGCTTTCTGGCTAGCTGGCCCACCGTTGAAAAGCTGTGACTGGTTCGTGTTCTCAGAATTCAATGTAGCTAGTGAATCAGGTTGGAGTTGGCATTTGATTTGAGTCCGATTGGATTTGCATGCCTCTTGAATCATATTCTATTCCAATGCTGCAGACTTGTCTCTGAATGGATCTTGAATCAATTGTAATTTTTGTGGCCTTGCCAGCTAATTGAGCCCAAGCTGTCTTATGAAATCAATGTCAACAAAAAAATCCTGTAAAGGGGCCATTTGTAGTCAATAATAGCCACACGAGTGTACATGTGGTTGGCAGCATTACAGCGGCTTCAGTCTCAGCCACACAATCAAGTGGTCCAAGTTAGAACCTCTCATGACGAGAGGCTCTCAAGCAGTGTATAATAACCACACGAAATTAAGTGGCACCATCTTCATAAGAACACAACAGAGTCTTCCCATATGATAAGCATGTTGGGATACTACAGGTCTTGCATACAGTCTGCTCAAAGTATGTTGTCAATATCACAGGCGATTGCCAATATAGGCACTTCAACTCGAGGTCTCAATTCATAGTGTACTGATTTGTGAACAGCTGTGCATATAATAAATTGTAATGCACTTGAATGCTCAGGTAGCATTGCACTTTCTTAGTGCGCATGCAGGCGCATATATATGGTATAATATAGGGACAACTGGGCGCAAGCTCAAGTAGCTTAAGCACAGTAACCTTTTGTTTTAGGCCTCCTCGACGCAAATATGTCTTAGAAGGCAGGCACTTTGTAATGTCTTGCGAAGTCATGATACTTAGATCTAAGGATGCCATCCAGAGGGTGCAAGCAAGTCATGACCTCTCTTGGTCTGGATTTCCTTCTCGAATGTGATGCATGATGTGCAAAGTCTTCTCTCTTTTCCGTCGTAAGGCGGCACAGGACCCACTGGCAAACTTTGAATACACACCCACAGCCTTAGGTCCGCCTTTCGCCACAGGTCCGCCGAAGGGCAAGTCGCCTCCTCCTTTTGCTACAGGTGGAAAAATGTTTTGGTGTATGATGCACAAAAACACAAACATTGTTTTTACAGTTTTAGGCAGTCAGTTAGCCAGTATTGTTTTAGGCACTTTTTGTTTTAGGCAGTCACTTAGCCAGCTGCATGCATTGGACTCTTCAGTCTGACGAACCATGCTGAGCATACATGCTTAGGATTCTCTTTAAAATCCTCCTTGATGCTGTCACCACTCTCGCTGCATATGACTATAATCAATTCTGGGAATTAATAGCTCTTCCTCATTCAGAACTCCCCCCTCCTCTGGGAGAGCATATTCATGCCTGTCTAAGACTGTGCTATCTATCTTGTAGAGGCAGACATGGAAGATCTTCGCGGTCTAGACCACGTATGATTTGAATATGTTAGGCACAATGCACACCCTCTGAACAATAATTGCCAGCAAGATTATTTGATAACAAATTTCTCTATATGCTTTGCCCAATGCAAGCTGTGCAGCCAAAACTGCTAAGCACACATGGTCGGTTCAAATGCTTGTACCACCGCTCCATGGCAAGCTGCAGAGCAACTGGCTAGCCACTTGGCTGGCATGCTGGGCAGTACAATAGCATCCGCAGCTGTGCAAAGCTGCCAAGCTGCCTTGCGCAGACAGATAATGAATACAGTACTGCATCCAACAAACAGGATGTGTGTAAGTAAACAAAAAATAGACTCACTAGAAGGGCAGAAACCATGATCAAAAGAATTTATATGGCATCAAGCATGTGAAAGCAACGCAAATTGATACCAATTTACTCTGAGGTTTGCCGTTGCTGCTGCTGCTGCTGTTGCTGCTGCTTCCTTGCCATGGCTTGCTGCTGCCGTTTTGCTTCCTTTTTTATCTCCTCCAGCGCTCTGTGAGCCATCCCAGACTCACGCAAAGCGCCTGGGAGCAAGTCCACTTCATCTTTACCTTTCAAAGCGCACGTCTTGGAGTATTCCTGCCCTTGGGTCTCCTCCATTTCGGCCTCCTGCGCAAGATATGCAACGGCTAGGGACTTTATTTGGATGACAATCCTTGCTTAAGTCTTAAGAGCCCCACCGTCAGAGTGCTGTCTCTGTAGATTAAAGACTTGCTGGAGCAAATTGGCCGCACAGATGGGAAGTATCATCGTTAATGTCATGGAATTGCTGGTCCTCCTTCAGCTTACACACACAGCAATGAGATATTCTCCCAAAATGTTCAGGCAGATTGCTCAATGTGAAGCATCAACCCAAATTGCTAACAGTTTTGAAAATGTGTTGTGCAAGGTCCAAGTGTAAGTTTTTGCCTGCCAGTATATACGCTTGCCAAATCGGGGGAACACGGTACATGAAGCAGGGCAGTGAGTTTGACAGCCCCCTAAAAAATGCGCGTTTGTGCTTTTTTGAAGGTGTACTTGGTGTGAAAAGATCCACGCCCTATTAGGCTGTGTTGCGAGATTGTGGCCAGGAGCCTTTGCAGTTTTATTGGTTCCATGCTGCTGCCAAGTTTTTCAACTCTCTACTTAGCGGGAAAAGTGGCTTGCTCACGAAGATTGTGCATGCAAATATTGCTTTAGGTGCTTCCTACAGAAAGTGCTGGACTGCGGAGTTCATAGAGGCTTGTGTGGGTCTACGTGCGGCAGATACGTAGGCCAATTGCATTAAAGCTGCAACTTCCCTTCCACTACAAGACTTTGCGGTCAATTTGCATGTGCGATTGCGTGCGGTATGGAAGGAATTGAATGCTGCAAATCCTAGGACTCCTCGGACACACGCTCACAAACTGGCTACTTATCATGCATGGATGGCCTTGCCTCTCAAACCAAGCACTCTACCGGGCCCTCCCCATTTGCTGCCTAGATACCTGCAGCTGGAACTGAAAAGGCATGTGCTTCGTAACATTGCTCGTTTTCGCTAGCGAGCCCATACCCTGAGAGCTGGCTGTTGACAAATAAAGCTAGCTGTTGACAAATCCACACAGGCGCTTTTTACTTTGACAACATCAGTGCTGAAAAAGTGAAATCGTTTCTCTTGAAGCAGACTTACAAATCATCTCTTTTTCTTCTGAGACTATGGATATTTTTTTGTCTAGCTGGCATTGTCCAGCAAGCCCAGCAGTCAACCTATCTGGCTGAAGGTCTAGCTAGACCCGTTGTAACCTTAACAAAGTTTAAGTTTTGAACTGGCTTTGGCCAAGCTCAGGGAGCGGTAGCTTTGCATGGCGAATACAAATGTTTGTTTTTGTTTGTTTGTTACAAGACGCGAGCGGACACAGCAATGTCCTTAAGGCAGGCAAGGCAGAAGAGCTGAAAAACGCTAGGAAAAGGAGAACTGCCAGAAAAGCCAACTAGCT
>LFIK01002359.1_pt1 | contig 15283 bp, 13 predicted proteins | sample 643401 | NCBI WGS metagenome assembly LFIK01 (sample SAMN03777447, study PRJNA286221) | soda lake metagenome | biome: soda lake; feature: Kulunda steppe; material: water; isolation source: sample T5-Br brine of Lake Tanatar-5 | place: Russia: Kulunda steppe | collected 2010-07 | reverse complement strand
CTCCTCGCTATCTGCACCTTGATCTCCCTAAGCATGTTATGAGGAATGTGAGCAGGTTTCGCTTGCGAGCTCATACTCTCGCGGTGGAATCCTCCATCTGGCGCGGTGGAAATGGCCACTGTGACAAATGTTCCTGTGCTGCTGTTCAAAATGAGGTGCATGTTCTCTTCCACTGTCAAGACTTGTTTGTGTGCTCTCTCAGAAGAAAGTACTCTTTCCTTTTCTTCCCTTTCTGTCAATCCTTTTCCATGGAGGCCCCTCATATTCCACATGCCTTGCCTAGTCAGACTGTCTTTGATTTTCTTTCTCAACGGCACAATAGACTCTGCCATTTCATTTCGGACATTATGGACTATCTTTTGGCTGGCGAAGACCAGCAAGAAACCAATCAGCCTAACGATCTGGCTGGCGGTTAACCCCTTTTTAACTTTAACTTTGTATTTTTCTAGCATGCAGGGGACTCTGTGCTGTTGGTGCGACTTAACATTGGCACTAGAAGCTCCGGACACTCGAGCAGGCGGCGGGGCACCTGGGGAGGGAAGTCAGCTGTCCACCCCCCCCAACCTGTGGGTTCGGGGTTGGATCCTCACTGCAGGCTCACAACCGGCTAAGCTGCCCTCTTTCGGCGGATACAGCCTTGAAACCTAAAACCTTAAACCTTGACGATGAGCGTGAGAGATGGCTGGGAAGGTGTTGAAGGTTAGAGTCGGTTCAGCTGCATGTTTCTGATCATCCCACTCTGGGGAAAGCTAGGTTGAACTCAAAGCAAATTGTCTGTTCCAGGTTGCATATGCAGCACTGGGTTTACTCGTTATCTCATCAAGACGAATCCATCAGTTTTAGCTTTGGTAAAATCTGCCATAATTCGTTTCATGCGGGCTGGCAAGCGTGAGTACTACCATAATAGGCCAGCATCAACTGCACAATGAAATATATCATTCTCTTTGCTCAGCGCCTCTTAAAAGAATGCCATTTTCAATGCCTGTTCCATGCTCTTCTGTGTGCGTCTCCTGCTTGGCCTGATGCGTCCGCTGCAAGGGAAGGCCGTTGGCAGTGCTTGCCTCCACTTGTCGGGCCAGCTCACTCCTCTCAGCCGCCATTCTCCTCGCATCTCTCTCCTTCAGCATGCTTTCCACAATCACCTGGAAGTAAAGGTTGAGCACGGCCTTCAGAATGTCATCCCATCTAGATAGATGTGTTCTAGTTTGATAAGCTGTCTAGGACAGCAATAGTCCAACATGCAACTTGCACATTTGCTTGTCCGTGCAGGGCTGGGCAGTCACACATAATCGGAGCGCACATGTGACGTGCTGCATGTCACCTGTTGCTTGCGGCGTATGCTGTTCAACTTTGTCCGAGGCAGCCCTCCAACGCCATCAAATGCGATTTTCAACAAGCGGTCTGCTGACCAGAGTCTACTGGTGTTCTGCTTCAATGCTCGCATGAGCTCTCCTGCATCCAGAAGCCACTTGCAGACATAAGACAACAAGGGGTGTGAATGCCATGTGTGGTGCGCTCAGGTGCAAGCCCGTGAGTTCTCCAGAGTTTCACACGGTACAAGTTGACCATTTTGAGGGCAGAGAACAATCGCTCTGCGCTGGCTACAGCATTCATCTTTGAGACTTTGACGGCCCGACTGTTTGCAAGCATGCATTCCAAGTCTGGAATCACTGGGCACAGAACAAGCGCAGCGCAGATGCAAAGAAGGCAGTAGCGTGAAGTATGTGGAAGCCTAGGCGGCCTGTTAGCGATAGCATAACAGGCATAACATGGTGGTGTCTACAGAGGAAATGCCACTACAAGTGGCAGCATACCCATCCCCGTAGCTAATAAGGAACTTATAATGAATTTTCTTAACTCCCTGAATGTAAGTAGGGAGAGTTTACCAATTGTTTTTTGTGCATTTTTGGTCTCTCCCATAAATCAAAAGAGCTTCGGAGTCAATCCACCTGCACTTCCACTGTCCTACAGGGTTGGGTCCTGCGTACTCCATCACATTTCATGCCTAGTTAAAAATGTCTAAAATTTGCGCATTGAACGACTGCAATCTATTTAGTGCGACACCTTATCACCTCCCTTTCCGTTTGTTTCTGACGCTTGGTAATTCAAGCATAAGCAAACAGAAGGATCAAGGGAATTTGAGCCAGTGGTCCTTGCTACTGCTGCTGTTGCTGTCTTCTTCATCACTGTCCTGGTTCTCCTCATTGCTGGAGACCTCCCATACTGGCACCTGAGCCGCCTACTCCAGGGCCCGGGTGTGCTTAGCAGGGTGCAGAGTGTGCTTAGCAGGGTGCAGAGTGTGCTTAGCAGGGTGCAGAGTGTGCTTCAGAGAGCGCAGGTTGCTGAACAGCCACACCAGCTTGCATGCACGCACTGTGCTCAAGCGGTTCCGGTTTTTGCTGTGCACGAAGAAGAGCACTCCAATGTTTCTGCTCAAGGCCTTGGCACTCCGAGCATGTATAAATGGATGAATAGGGGTGGTTACAGGAAGCTAAGGAAAAAGATGAGGGTCCACAGGCTTTTCCCCTACCCCCCAACTTCATCCCTCGTTTTTGACCCGCAAATGCTGACAAGTTGATGTTTAAAACGTGCATTGCTTGAATCTAAGGATGGGTAAAGAAGGTGGTCAAGCCTGCCAAAGAGACTCGCCGAGACTTGTTGTAGATGGGTAGGGCCTAGATTGGAGATTATTGTTTGAGCGCTGCTTTTTACAAGCGCGTCCTTTCGCCCTGAGAAGTTCCATAGAATTTTAAACAAAAACATATCATTTAATGGGACCGGGCATTCCAGATTCCAGGATGAGTGACAGGCTTTTCCGTCCTCTCCCCCCTCATTTTCACCCTTATCAATTTAAGCTGCTCGATCCTAAGCATTCTATTCATCTTATTTGGCAAGGAGCTGCAGGGTGAACTCCAGGTCGCCCACAAAGAAGTCCTTGTTGTTGCAGCAGATGTAAATTAGCTTCTGCGCACGCTCCAGAGCAAGCCTTGAGCAGCGCTTGGTGCACATCTGACCCAAAACTAATCAGTCTTGTTCACAGGCATGCAAAACAGCCGCACTATGGCAAGGGTGGGGAAGCCATGCTTGGAAGCCCACAGGTGCAAGAAGTTGACGCACTGAATGGTGGGGTCTGGAGTGCCAGCTGCTGCCAAGAATTTGCCTTCCCTTTCTCCTATCATTCTTTCACACATAGGCAGCGTGTTATGATTTGGCGGAATTTATGGGTTTTCTAGCACGTTTTTGCATATTTTGTAGCATTTACCAGCAGTCGTCCCCACCATCGGACCCCCTCAAATATGGCCAATTTGCTTTGTCGCCCATACATTCACCACATTGCCAACTCCAACCATGCATAACAAGTACATGTGTCATAAAATGTCAGGCTGTGTGAAAATTGTGAGGTGAGGGCGTCGCGTTCATGCCATTGACCACTCTGGCACCATTTTGCACCATTTTGGCAGGAAATTGGCACTTTCCCAAACATGCTCCAATCCTGCCGCTTTCCAGGACTTCAGCAGCACTTGCATGGCGATTTGATTGCAAATTCGGATTTTGGGGATGTAAACGGGAAGATGTGTGCTGTGGGTGACCCTGTCGCGACAGGATGTGAGTGCAAACACGGGAAATGTGATACCTCCGCCACCCATGCATGCTTTCAAACCAGACCAAGCCTGGGGGTTGCGGTCAAGCATAAATAATCAGGAAGGTCTAAAATGAAGCCAATTGAGAGTGAGGGTGGGAAGCGGTGGGCCAAAATGCTGCGTCACATCTGCCTCTCCTGAGTGCACAGCTCAGCGGCAGAGCTTCCAACTCCCAAATCCACACAGGATACATATAAAGCGGCCCAGTTTTATTCATATGCAGGCTTTTCAAGGTCGGAGTTTGGGGCTTTGTGCGGGAAACAATGTGCTCTGTTTCACCGTTATCATGTTTTTCCAAGATTTCCTTCAACCCACCGCACCAATTCTGAATACAAGGGCATCATTGGAACCAGAAATTTTATGCTTTCCAATGGTGTACTCAGGTCAGGAAACGGTCAGGTCAGGAAACAGTGAGGTGGCTACAAAGTTACATCTTTGCCTAAGGAAGGGGTAACCCAGTGGTGGGGAAAACCCAGCCAAATTGGTGACTTTCGTCGGTGACAAGAGTCCTCCCCATTCCCCGAATGAACCCTCGTCAGGGAGTCTTGGCAAGACCCCTGCCCAACCTTACCTGTATCATAAGCGCGTTGGTACGAGCAGATGGATAGGTGAACCATCCCTGCTTATCAAGTTCTTTACATGTTGGCAATTTGACACAGGCAGATCGACAGTGCACGTACAGCAAGCAGATTAAGCCCCCAAATAGCGATGAAATAAGCAACAGATTGCACAGAATGTTTGATTGAGAATGAAGCTGGCACTCTTTTTGTTGGGACAACTGTGCAGTTTCAAATCTTCACTTTTGAACTCCCTTGAAATGTGCAAGGGCCTGGCAGCCACAGCCCCACTCAGACACCCTCTTCTTTGCATTTCTGCTGCGTTTTTGCATCAATCACAAAACGCCTCTACATAATCATATGAATGCTGTCTGTTAACTCAGCATTCTCCCTGCCATGCTCAGCTCTAACTCCTCATCACGGAAATTTCCCCCCCACTGCCCATCCTCCTCCTCTTCCTCCATGGAATAATTGCGCTTGTATGGCCTAAGATGGCAGCTGAAGGGCAGTTGGGGGCAGTTGGGGGGCTAGTTGGGCCTCCCCTGACACCCTGGACCAGCTTCTGTTATCGCCACGTCAACCGAATCAAAACGTGTAGGTTCATAGGCAAAATTTCAGGAAATATACCTCCAAAACTTGCTTTGTTTACTCCCCTGCCAAATAGAGCCAATGGCACAAGGGGGAGTTCACCAGGCCTCATCAAATCTGGACATAAGCATGCATTATTCGCCACAGGTCTGCCGAAGGGCGGAGAAGAGTGGTGGAGCAAGATCTACCGGTTATAATTTAATCTGTTTTGCATGCATTGTTCATGTTCTGCTTTTGCTCGACGTATTTCCACTCATTCAGGAATAAATGTACTCATACTTAGCTGCTAGGGTGCTGCAGTAGGTGACAAGATTTTTTTGTTCTCACAAGTGCCTGATAAATAGAAGCTCGACAGGTCTCCTTACCAAGTGACAAGTATGGAACTTGCTTAACGAACGGCAGAAGCGGACTTTACTGGGCGCACCTGCATTATCTTTTGACACTAGAAGAGGTTCGTACATCTTCAGCAGCGCTAAAGAGGTCCGGAACAGAATCTGCAAGACAGACAGGGTAGCAGGTCTGGACAGCGGTGGACTGGAGTGCCCAAAGATGAACCAGCAGCACCACTGAACACTTTGCATGCAATCGCAAGCGCCTGCAACACTGCACCCAAGCCTGCTGCGTCTCATGTGCGTTTTCACCTTTGATCCCTCGTACAAGAGTACGTCCCATACACGTGCTGCCACCTCAGGTGGGAGGCTCGTTGCAAACAAGCACAAAAACCAGTCTGTCGCTATGATGGACACATCGCATCCCAACTCTTGAAAGTGCCTGCAAGTAAGAAGCAAGAGTTTGGGTGTGGTTCAGGAATGCTGTCCATGATTTGCTGGGATCAGGCCAAAGGAGGAGCAAGCCAAGGCATGCAGCAATGTTCGCATCACCATCATCCCTCCACGTGATCCACCAAAGCCGCCAGGAAGAGGGCATCAACCAAACTGTGGGGCTACTGCAACCTCAGGAGTACGCCTGGTGAATGACGTACGCCTGGTGAATGACGTGTTGTGCACTGCAACCTCAGGAGTACGCCTGGTGAATGACGTGTTGTGCACTGCCTGGTGAATGACGTGTTGTGCACTGCCCAAGGGATGTGGTGAGCACGCCGATATGGATTCTGCTGGTGTATGCTTGCTTTGTTGGTGAATGCAGGGGCTGATGCATGTAAGGCTTATAACAGAGGCAATGGGGTTGTGCCCTTGAGGTTGCTACGCTTGGAACCAGCGCAGTACGAAGGGCCAGGGGTTTGTGCGGGAGAGGAAGGGTAAAAGAGGGTTGGATGCAGGCAATGCAGGAGTGTGCGAAAGACGGGCGCGCCTGCTCCCCAATCCTCCTCCATGAAGACACCCAGGGGTACGGGCCAGAGGGCCCAAGTTCACTGCGTGCACGTGTGCATGGCTAGAGCCCTTGCGCTGCTGGAGTTCATCCGATGTCCCCTTTCCCCTGTGGTTGTGTCAGATGATGATGGGTGGATGCCGTGAAAATGAACAGCCCGTCCCCTTTCCCCCCGCCCTCAGATCTGTCAGCAGCAGCCTCCCATGAATGAGAGGTGACGCCCTCTGTGAGACAGTCAGGATAATTATGGCGTGCCTAGACAAGCTGATGCGCAGCGGTGCGTGTGTTTGTGTGTATGTGCGTGCTGCACGCAGCGCCTGCCAGGCAATCACGCTTGCTCACCACAGTGGGGCCTGATTGCCAACTTACCATGCCCTGCTTTTCCCCTTGCACTCCCCCCCCCTCCCCCTGGGCAGCACACTCACTTGTGGAGACGAGGCACCTTCTTCTCCACCAGCACCCCAAGCGTGCGCATCTCGGAGTGGCAGCCCGCGAGGTTTGAGGCATATGTATTGGCGGCCAGCACCTGGCCTACCATGGCGGCCAGCAGCCAGAACGCACGCTCCGTGTCGCGCCCACTGGCCAGCAGCAGCAGGGCCGCCACGTAGTTCAAGCCCTGACAATAGCCCAGCTGAGGGGCGAGACAAGGGATTGAGGGGCAGGCGGGCACAGTCAGCCGCGCACCACACAGGCGCTGTGCACATATGGCAGCCAACGGGTCACAACCCACAACCTCCGTGCACCTGGCCTGGACTCACACGCACACACTAGCGCGCGGAGCAGGGGCGGCAGCAGCAGCAGGAGCGGCAACAACAACGTTATTTGTGCCACGCACGTGCACATCCACACACGTGCGCACAACGACTAGCGTGGGAAGAAAGTGGCAGGAGGGGCGGGGCCTTCATCTGTCAGCAACCCCCCCATGCAGATGTGTGGATGGCGTAGGTAAAGAACAGCCCATCCACAGAGCTTGCCATGTCCGCCGAAGACTACCCTCCAAAAGGAGAGGTGAAGACCAAAAATTGACCTGCCCCTAGGTACATGTACATATGCAAAGGGCTTCTCACGGGCAGCTCATGCTGCATCACGCTACCAGGGGGCATCACGCTACCAAGGGGCATCACGCTACCAAGGGGCATATGGCTACCATGCATGGCATGGCCCCTCAGGCGCCTGCACACATGCAGGGGTTGCAGCTTGGCAAAGCACGCAGGGGCAGCACGTGAGATGCAGCGCAGCACATGCGCCTGGGCTTGGCTCACCTTGGGGTCATGCAGCGAGAAGGCCAGCAGCACAGTGCGCAGCTTAGCTTGGCCCTCGGGCGACATGAACCAGGGATGGTTGACAAACGTCCTGGGCAGGTCCTGCAGGGCCAGCGGAATGGAATGGCTGCTGGTTCAAGGGGAAGTGATCAACTGCCGCGCAAGCATGCCCTGCGCACTACCGGCCCTCTTGCGCAGGGGGGGGGATGCTCGCAGCAGCAGGCGATGACGTCAACGGCGCAGACGCAGCTGGGCTGGGGAGCTGTGCGCAAGTGCATGGCTAGTCAGACAGATGTAAAACCCCAGTGGGGCCTGTGGGGCTGCCACCATGGTCTTGGCCCTGCAGGGAGTATGGCAACCCTGTTGCTCATGCACCCTCTCAGTCAGGCGTTGGGGAGCAGAGCTCGCGCAAAGGCTCACCCCCCCGACTATCACACTGGAGCTGCGCAGCTGTAGCCATTTCTATGCCTGCACACCATATGGCTTATGAAGAGCCACCAGGGTGGGAGACTGGCAGATGAACTGGGACTAGACCCAGCGCCCGGACAAACCAGCACACCACTTGCGCACAACACCACGAGTGGAAGCTTCTCGCCACTCTCTATAGATTGGCGGTGCAGCCAAGCCAACCAGGGCAGGCCTTGCTGGGCAGCTGTTTTCGCAGCACCCACCAGCTCTATTTGCCTTTGGCAGGTGCACCCTTGGGCAGAGGCGTCCACAAGATCCATGTAGTAGGCCGGGGGAAGGCGGGCTTTCAGGGCGGAGGCACCAGAAACTTCAAACCACACCCAGGGCCGTAACTCTGCTGGTACGCCAGCCTGCAGCAGGAGCGAGCTAGCGGCAGGTGTGGCTGTGCCCTGGCGCTGCCCCAAAGCACCATCCAACACGTGCTTGCTCTTGCTGGCCGCTGCAAGCTGGCTCGTAAAAGGTGTGCATGCGCTCTCCACATCTCAAACAATTGTATCCGGTCACAGTGTGCACCTTGTTAGCACATGCCATACACAGCAATTCGACTCTTGGCCCTTGCTTGGATGCACTGAGCAATGCCTGTGAATCACATCATCACATGCATCGCTGCGGCATAATCCTTGGGCTAGCAGTCAGTATCTTTGAAATAAGGAATTAGAGATGTGCTCAGTTGTAGGATAAACTTGTGCTAAGTCCGCTTGCTTACCACCCCATCATGCAGGTGTTGATTTTAGAAAGCGCCTCTGGCGACAGCAAGGACAAGTCTCAAAAGCAGCTCTGTGATGGCTCATACCTTGCGCAGCAGCCTCTTCAGCACTCTGGGCTGCGGCAGGCGTCCTTTCCTCTGTGCTTTGGCCCATTCCTTTGCCCCTGATGCTCCAGCTGCACGCTGGCTCCGTTGGCGATCCGCAATCTGCTGCTCTGTTAGTCTTGGAACAATGAAGCCCAGACCATCCAACTCTCTTGCAGGATCCTCCATGTCAGGACGATCCTCCATCGCGACGGAAGGGTTGCCAATTTCGGCACTTCTATTATTGTCGTCGTACCAAGTGTATCACATTATTCATGTGAAATGTAAAAAAATGCCGGGCTTCGGCATCGGGCTCACTCTGGAGCGGGTGCTCTCCTCCCTTCTCCTGGGCTGCTGTCTCTGTGTCGCTTATGAAGTTGAAGAAAGGCTAATTGGGTGGAAGGGAGAGGTTGAGGTGGGGTCTGGCTTTGTCTTGTGCATTTGTGTCATGTTGTGTTGGTCTTCCCTTGACTGTGCGTGTATGGCAGCATCCCATGATCCCATTTCGTTGCCCTATCCATCGTCCAAACCTGCCATTGCTGGTGTTTCAAGAAGCGCGGGCAATACTGCTTGCGGACACCATCCATGCCTAGGGGCGCAGCTTGCTCTTTAAATTCCAGAGGTAGCTCCATTTCCTCCAAATGGATCACGAGATTGCCATACGAAATGTGCAGGCAAGCTCGAATGCAAGCAGGCCTGCAAGGGACGGCCTCCCTTTCATTGAAACGATAGCTTGGGCGCCTCGTGCATTCCTATATCACAACTTCTTGACACATGCTGAGTGTGATCACTTGGTACAAAAAGGGGAAAACAAGGTGAGCCGTCCCCTTATGAGACCCAAATTAATTGGGCATTAAGTATTAAGTAAGGGCAGTGCTATGCACAAGAAGGCATAGGGCTTGAAGACCTGTGTTATTAGGATAGGCTGCTCATTCTTACCAGCCTGGTTGTTGCCCTCACGACTTGCTGTTGCAAGCTTCCCTGGACTTCGGTTGCAGTACCCAGCAATGCCGCCCAACTTTATTGCAGGTGAGACCATCCCTAGTGGTGGACGCGAAAACAGGGGGCTCCAAAAGTGACAGCATTCGGACCAGCTATGGCGCCGCATTCGGGTGAGTCTGGGTCGCTTGTCCCGCGCCAATACCTGCACATGGCACACATGCTTGAATGGAGAGACGGAGCGCTGTGGTGCAGCAGAGCAGATGTGCAAGTGCCGCCAACATGTACGCATGTACGACTGGTTTGAGTACCCCGGCAGATCTCACCCTTTTGCATTTTGTGCGCTCCACTGCAACTGCAAGGCATGTCGGCACCTCAGTTGCTGTGTGCGGCATGATCCAAGCCGTCTCGGAGGCGATCTGCAGCCTTTTGCTTTTAGGCCGGCTCCGCTTGCGCATGCTGGGCGTGCCTCGGCGTGGCCGCCTCTCCCTGGCGGCGCTTTGTAACCCCCCAAGACACGCTCACTCGCCCCTCACGCGCCTTGTACCTGCAGGCGTGGCGAGGACCCCGTTATAGCGGGCATTGAGGCCAGGATCGCGGAGTGGACCCACCTGCCCCCTTCTCACGGCGAAAGCCTACAGGTGCGTACCCGCTGCTTTCATGTCCAGCACTGTCTGTCCCGTGCACGTGGGCTGTGCCGCTTATGCATGCGCACCATGCGCAGGCGTGGGGGTGCCTCTTTCCTCAGGCAGTGTGGCAGCTTGGCTTTCGCTTTTTGTGCAGGCAGGCTCGGTCTGTGGGGTGGGTAAGGGTGCTGCCCATGCGTTAGACTGAGTTGGATGTGAGGCGCACACCCCATGACTGCTTGCAGGTGCTGCGCTACATGAACGGCCAGAAGTACGATGCCCACTGGGACTGGTTTGATGACGTCCACCACAAGCCGTGAGTGCACTTCGCTGCCCTTCCACGGCTCGGGCCTGCTTCCCCAGCGCACGCTCGTGGCACTGCCGGCAACCCGCCCGCCCTCGTAGGATGCAGTAGGCTCTTGTGGAAGGGGCCCTTGCTTTGCCTCCAGGCTGCACGGCAATGCTTCTCATTCTCATCGCCTTCACACACACCTGAGGGCGGCACACAGTGTGAACCGGTGCGTGTGCGCCACTGTCTGTGTGATGGCCTGCAGGGGCCCTGGCATGGACAACAGATACGCGACCGTGCTGATGTACTTGTCAGGTGAGGGCCGCGCCCAGAGAGGCCGTGAGCATTCATGCACGCACGCATGCACAGGGCCTTAGCAGGGCGCTTGGCGCACAGCGCTTGGCTTTTGGCGCACAGGGCTTGGCCCAAGGACGCAGCGTGGGACGCACTGCACAGGGCAGGCTCGGGATAAGTAGGCTGATGCGATTGTGACAAGTTGCCGCCTGTGCTAGGTTGCGTGCTGGTTGAGCATGGGTGAGCCTGGCAGGTGAGCAGGGGGGGTGGATACTGCGCCTCTGCTCCGGGCTGAGATCAGGGTAGGGCAGCGTTTGGGTGAGGTCCCAGGACCTGAACTCCATGTTACTTTAAAATCAAGCACCTCATCATGTCGGTCTTCTTTGCGTCCTGTGAGGGCTTGTAAGAGCGCATGCACTGATGGATGAGCTGCCTGAATGATGGTGGTCTGTGTGTGCCCATACCTGCAGAGGTGGAGGAGGGGGGGGAGACAACGCTGCCGCTCGCAACCGCTATTGATGAGGACGCGCAGAGCTTGGCTGATGCGTCAGTGTGCGCTAAGAAGATGGGGATAGCCATAAAACCAAAGAAAGGTGTGCTGCATGCACAGATCAGCCGCCAAACTCAGCCTCGAGTGCAGCATAAGGTGTCACTGGAAGAGTACAACCTTTTGAGGTCTCCAGTCAGTAGATCTGCTGCATGCCCAAGCCGAGGCAGTCTCGGTGCAGATGTGTGTGCTTGGACACAATTACACGCAGGCCCTGCACTCCTGCTCTTTGACATGGACACAATTCCTCGCAGGGTCTGCACTCCTGTTCTTTGACATGGACATTGCTGGGAGCAAGGGGGACCGCAGGGCGCTTCATGCTTCCTGTCCCACCTTACAAGGCACCAAGGTCAGTGCCCTTGGTGGCGTGGCGTTCAACGCAACTCATCTTACATAGCACCTCATAAGGCTCCAAGGACGGCGTCCTGTGTGCATGCGCCTTGTTCTGCACTGTAAGCAACCAAGGTCAGCGACCTTGGACAGATGAAGTGAAATATTGCAATGATATTGAGTGCTTGGAGCATGCAGGTACCCCTGAACAAACTTTGATGCAGAGCACTTGTTGGAGCAGTCTGGGCAGCTCCTTCTCGTGCCTGCTTGGCCAGCCAATTTTGCAGCCTAGTCAATGTATGGCTAATAGCTATCAGGCTCGTGTTCGTTCTGAGCAAGTTCTGGTGTTTGCCTGTGCATGCAGTGGACTGCTACAAAATGGATCCACAATCATCCACAAGGTGCGCATCAGCTACAAGCTGGTTATGAGCTAACAAACTGCAGCTGAGCTCATCCCTTTGCCACTGTGCATTTTAACTGAGCAACCATGAATGCTCTTCAGGCACCATGGCAGGCCGCCCTGCGAAGACTCTCTAGCAAGCTCGAAGGTTCTGCTGCAAAATTGACCCGACCATACCAGTCATTTATGACCATCCATTGCAGCTTGCCGGCACATCCATCACTCACAGCATTGCATTCCACTGAGTATGACTTATGCATGGTGCAAAAAGTCTGCCTAGACAAACGCCAACTACATTGCCCTTTGCCAATGTCTACCAAGAACTTCTTTAAAGAAGTGAACCCCCTCTGTTTCTTTTGTCACGTGTAAATGCTTCCTTTCCTGGCCACAGGGAGCTATAACCCCTTAGAGCATGCGGGACTGTGCATTGACTTGGACAAAGATTGCGGCAAAAAAGCAGAAGGGGATGGTTGCAACCAACCAGGCATGATGGGTATAGCTGGGCACTGCAGGAGGACCTGCAAGGACTGCACAGTTTGTGCAGCCAATGACATCATCTGTTATCGATCAAACATGCGCAGCAAAGTAGACAGGGTAGGGACTGCAAGATAGACTGGCTGCTTGCTCAAAAAGAATCTGCCATGCTGCTGATGTGGTTTGTTTGATTCATACGATTGCTTCCTTTGTAACATGAAGATTGCCTCAGGCCACGCTCCTTTGCTTTACTGCCTGCAAACAGCTGAGCATACACCTGTGACAGAGAAGCAGCTCAAATTTACGCTGTGCTGACGCGCTTGGCCCCACATTCAGCCCTGTATTGTGTGCAACAATGCCCAGTACTATCTCTAGTATTGAGCGCTTTAGCTCACCAATTCAAGGCTAGGTTAGGCTACTAGTAGGTAGGTTACATAGCTGTATCCGCCAAACGAGGGCAGCTTAGCTGAAGCCTAAAAGGCTTGCAACCCCAAACCAAGAATAAAAGCGCTCAAATCAGAAGAAATGTAGTGTCTGGAAGCCAGATGTTCACCAATATAATGAGGCGAATGAGTGCCTGAGGAATAAGGGACTCAAGTTAAATAAATGGAACACAGCTGAACGCCACTGAATGCGGCTAAATGCAGCTGATTCAGCCGTGCATAAAAGGACAGTGCACTCTGGTGCAGTTCTGCACTATCGTTACAATTTGGAGTTCCTGAATCTGATTCGGGTGGGTACATGTGGTTCCAGAGCTTAATGTACTGGGTCCAATTTTGCGGGAACTTAATAGGGATCTGTGCGGCTGATAAGCAGCAATTTCAATTCAGGCGCTTTCCAGCCGCATCAGCCCACTCAGTCGGGGCCTTGAAATGTATGACAATGAAGGACAAATTTAAAGCTCACATGTGCAAGCTTGTCTGCCCGCAACCCTCCTGATCCTCACTGACTGCCAGTGCTTTCTTCTTTTCTGGTGAAGGGGCTTTTCTTCCTAAGTGGCCCCTTTTCCTCAATCGATGCGAGGAGCTTTTTGCTGCTTGCATAGTTTTTCTCTTCTTTTCAAGACTTCGAGATGCGAGTACAGACTCAGGTGACTGCAATTCTTGGATGAGACTGCATCAGTCAGTGAACCTTACTAAGGTTGTAGTACAACTAGCAATTCGTTTTGGAAAAGTACAAGAACAGATGTGTCACAAAAAGGAGGAATGTCATGAAATTTAGTACGGGTGCTTTTTACACTCTCAATCTGGCCCACCTCTGTGGCAGAGCCACTACAACATTGTGCCTGTTTTCTAACCATCCAGATAGCCAAATCCGACTCGGAGTACTTTCTGTCTGTCTGGCTGAATGCTTCAATTCAAGACATGGTGACTGAAGTGGCTTACAATTAAAACCTCGAGCAACTTGCACACACCTTTGAAAGGTGAATTTGGAGAGAACATCATTTTCACAGCCTGAGGTATTGAGAGTGAAGCCCAGATGGATTTAAGAAAGTCTGGTTTTGCCAGCTACCGTAGCGCACAGAACTTAGATCCAACGGCTTCAACCTTTCAGCTTTTCTTTTCTTTTCCAAATTTATTTGCTGGTAAGCAGTAACGGCCATCAAAGAAACATTCAGGCTTTACACCCTTCAGAAAGCTTGGCCTAGACCGGTGTTGAGTAAAAATACTTGCACCAGAACTGTGGGTAGTGGGTACAAGCGTCTGACAGCATGTGGTCCTTACAGAACTTCTGTCTTGAAGAGCACCAGTGTTCCTCAACTTTCCTGTATACCAGAGGAGCACTTAAATATACAATGGCGTCAAAGCACAGTGCCCATAGATCCATCACAAGATCAGAACTCGCTTGTCAGACCAGCACACCTCAACCCCAGCAATCATTCACCACCTCTGTTAGGGAAGGCTCTCTTGTATTCCTGCGGGCTGTACTTCCTCATTAGCCCACTCCCCCACTGCCTCTTCTGCGCAGACTCAGAGGGCAGCTGCCCTGCCGCCTTGCCTCCCTCCTCATCAGCATCGCCCATGTCTAAGGCCCACAAATCATCTATGTTCCCGTCGCTGTCCCCCAGGCTGCCCCCCAAGCTGCGCAGCTGCGCATCTCGCGACCGCCGCTTGCTCCCTTGCTCCGCCATGCTGCCTGAAGCGGGGCCCCCACCTTGCTGCTGCTGCCGTCCGCTGCTCGTGGCCTGCATGTCACCTCCCAAGCCCTCCCCTCTACTTTCCCCTCTGCTCGGCTTGAGCACGCCTGCTGCCTGCACAGGCGTGGAGGTGGGCATGGCAAGCAGGCACATGCGCGTGGAGCTCCAGGTCTTCCTTGGTGTCGGTCACATGGCATAGGCCACAGAGCACTGTGGTGCGGGCATCAACAGAACCCTGCACGTGCTTGCTGGTCACGCCTGCAGGCCTGCCACCAGAAGTGGTGCGGCAAAGAAGGTCCACCCCGGGCTAGACTAAACTACAGGTCAAAGCAACAAGTGCGCTCTCTACTCAAATGGCATTGCAGAGTATCTGCAACAGGCAGTTTGCGCAACAAGATGCTGGCAGCGTGCGCTTTCTGGGGGTCCATGCTTGGCCACCTAATTGCGTCCACCCTAGCGCTGCGCAGCACAAGGCCATCCACAGGCGCGCACCCAGTGGCAGGGCACAAAGCTGCATAGTAAGGCAGCCTCCAAGGCGCACGTGCGCACGTGCATGCTTGCAGGTGTGTGTGTGTGTGCGTGTGTGCGTGCGTGCGTGTGTGTGTGTGTGTG
>LFIK01002358.1_pt1 | contig 15286 bp, 12 predicted proteins | sample 643401 | NCBI WGS metagenome assembly LFIK01 (sample SAMN03777447, study PRJNA286221) | soda lake metagenome | biome: soda lake; feature: Kulunda steppe; material: water; isolation source: sample T5-Br brine of Lake Tanatar-5 | place: Russia: Kulunda steppe | collected 2010-07 | reverse complement strand
TGCCGTCGACGATCCCGACGACCCGCTACGACTTCGAGCTGACCGACACCGAGGTCATCGTCCGTGGCCTCGGCTGGGGGCACGGCGTCGGCATGGGCCAGTGGGGCGCGCACGCGCGTGCGCTCGCTGGGCACAGTGCGGAGGAGATCCTCGCCGCCTACTACACGGGCCTCGCGCCCGTCGTCGACCCCGCGCTGCCGGAACGCATCCGGGCCGGGATGGGCGCCGCGCGCCGCGACGAGGACGGCGTCGTCGAGGTGCGCCTGACGGTCCCGACCCGGGTCGTGACGACCGGCGGGATGGGCCTCGGTCCGTCGCTCGGGACCTGGCGGATCGCGACCGAGGGCGGTGCGCTGCGCGTCCTCGCACCCGCCGGGGAGGACGCCCCGCTCACGGTGTCCGCGACACGGGCGGTCCCCGGCGTCTCGTGGGGTCCGGGTGCGACGCTCGGGAGCCTGCACCCCGGTGACGTGGACTCGACCGACCTGCGGGCGACGGTGAGCCGGCCCGGCGTCATGCGCCTCGAGGTCACCGACGCGGACGGGCGCCGGGTGCTCGTGCGTGAGCTCGGGCTCGTCGAGCGTGGGATGCACGAGGTGCGCTGGTTCCACGACGGCGACGGGACGGAGCGCGTGCCCGCCGGCGCCTACCTCGCGACGCTCGTGGTCACCGACGCGACCGGCGCCGAGGCCGGCGAGGCGTCCCGCCCTATCGTCGTGCGCTGAGCGGTCGGACCGGTTCCTGTCCGACCGAGACTCACCACCCTCGGATGACCTCGTCGAGCGCGTCCGCGAAGCGCGTCGGGTCGACGTGGTAGTCGACCTTGAGCGGGTTCCCCTCGCCCCGCGGCTCGGCATCGAGGTACGAGAGCTCGACCCCCGCCACGTGACCGAGGTTGCGGAACCACGGCCCTCCCATGCCGTCCGGGACGATCCAGCAGAGGCCTCGAGCGTCGGGGCTGCAGAAGAGGACGTTCGTCCAGCCGGCACCGTTCGGTCCGATGACGAACTCGGCCCTCGCGAACAGCGCGGCCTGGTCGCGAAGGGTGAGGTGTGCACCCACGACCGACGTGAACCCTCGCTCGCCGGCGATGTCGAGGAGCTGCTCGCGGTTGTAGCCCCGCTCGGGGTCATGGTCGCGGTCGATGAAGATCCGGACGCCCGGTTCGATGCCGTCCGCCACACCGAGCGAGCTTCGGAGCGCAGCTCGGAACTCGCGCATCGCCTCGACGTGGATCAGTTCCCTGTCGGGCCTCGGTCCACCCCCGGGCCCGAAGCCGGAAGGGTGGAGGACCAGCCCGTCGATCACGACGAGTTCCCGCACCCGGGCGGTCCCTCCGGTCGGGAACGGCATGATCACGCGGTCTGGGCACAGTGCCACGATCGCGTCGTGGAGGCTCCCCGGGCGGGCCGCGGCCACCGGGACGAGGAGCGGCACGTCGTGGAGATGCTCGGGGAGGCGCGCGAGGTAGGTGACCCGAGGGAGCACCTCGGCGACCCAGTGGTACCAGTTGAACGCGTGATAGCCCCCCAGATGGATCGCACGTTCGATGATCGGAGCATCGCCCGGGATCCGATGGAGCGCTCGCGTCCTGCCCTGATGGAGGAGCGAGGCGCCCTTGATGCGGCTCGTCGCCAGGAGCTCGAAGGCGTGGTCCGGCAACAGGTGGTCCGAGCCGACCAGGACGGACGAGGCGTACTCGTCGACGATCGCGTCGCGGACCACCCGGTACCTGACGTCCGGGAACGTCCGGTGCACCGTCCGTCCCGCCGCCTCAGGCCACATCTCGAACGCACGGCGCGCATCGAGCGAGACGCCCGGGCCGCCCTCGCGCAGCACACCCTGCTCCACGACCATCGCGCCGCTCAACGGACGCAGCCGCAACCATCGCCAATGCTCACGGGCGATGATGGAAAGTGCGCCGACGAGTCCGGCGGCCAGACGCCCGGGGTCCTCTCCCGGACCGCCGAGTAGTCGGACCGCGAGGCGCCGCATCTCGACCGTGATGCGGCCGGGGAGCCTGCGCAGGCGACGAAGTCTGCTCAGCATACGACCGTCCCGGAGCGTCGTCACACTGGTGCTGGGTGGGCGAGGGGGGACTTGAACCCCCATGTCCTTACGGACACACGGACCTGAACCGTGCGCGTCTGCCAATTCCGCCACCCGCCCGGGTGGAACGAGGAGCGTAGCGAACGGGCGGATGCGCCCTCCTCGGCTGTCCGGCCGGACGCGTCCGCGACCCCCGTCCTCGCACCGCGAAGGGTTAGCCTCGCGAGATGAGCATCCTCAAGGACTTCCGGCGCGAGCTCGGTGACGACCCCGAGCCGCTCCACCGTCGTCTCCTCACGACCGGCGTGCGCACGATGGAGCTCGCGGAGGCCGTGCAGGAGTACCTCCGGGAGCAGCAGGAGGTCACCGACGACGGGGTGCTCGTCCCCAACGTCCTGCGGATCACCCTCGGGACCCGCGACCACGAGCGGCTCAGCCGCTACGGCATCACGCTCCCGAGGGCGCTCGGCACCGTCGTCGTCGAGACGGCAGCCGAGAACGGCTGGATCCTCCAGGGGCCGGTCAAGGTCCGCATCGACCGTGACGAGCTCGTGAAGCCCGGCACGTACCGGCTCGTCGGGCGCATCGAGCCGGTCGACGGCTGGGGTCCGGCGGTCGACGAGGCGCCCGCCGAGGCCCCCTCGCCCCTCGATGGGCCGACGGACGCGTCGACGGCGACCCCGGTCGCAGCACCCGAGGTCGCTGCCGGTGGAGTGACCGACCCGACGCTGATCGTGCGCTCGGGCGTGGACGTCGGTGCGACGCTCGTGCTCGACGGCGGCCGCGTGACCGCTGGCCGCGGGACCGGCTGCGACCTCGTCGTGCGCGACACGACCGTGTCGCGCGAGCACGCGGCGTTCGTGCTGCGCGGCGACACCTGGTGGGTGCTCGACCTCGGCTCGACCAACGGCACCCGGGTCAACGGGCTGCGGGCCGCCGAGCACCCGGTGGTTCCCGGCGACCGCGTGGAGCTCGGCGACGTCGTCGTGGAGCTCGTGGAGGCCTGACGTGGACCTTCCGAAGGTCACGGCACATGGCCGCAGCGACGTCGGTCGGGTCCGCAGCGGCAACGAGGACGCGCTGCTGATCGGCGCGAACGTGTTCGCCGTCGCCGACGGCATGGGGGGCCACCGTGGTGGCGAGGTCGCCTCCGCCACCGCGCTCGAGCCGCTCACCGAGCTCGACGCACGGCGCTTCGACGCCGCGGAGGACGCGCTCGCCGCGCTGACCGACGCGGTCGTCCGCGCCAACGCGGACGTCGCGCGGCGCTCGAGCGTCGACCCGGACCTCCACGGCATGGGGACGACGCTGACCGCCGTGCTCGTCGACGGGCGCGACGCACACCTCGTCCACGTCGGCGACTCGCGCGCCTACCTCGCGCGCGGGGACCGCTTCGTGCAGCTCACCGACGACCACACGCTCGTGCAGGCGCTGCTCGACCAGGGTCGGATCACCGCCGAGGAGGTCGCCACCCACCCGCACCGCTCGGTCATCACCCGCGCCATCGGGGTGGCGAGCGACGTCGACGTCGACGGGCTGCGGCTGACGCTGCGTGACGGTGACCGCATCGTGCTGTGCTCGGACGGTCTCACGGGCGTCGTGGACGACGCGACCATCGCACGGGCGGTGCGCGAGCAGGAGCCGGCTGCAGCGGTCGACACGCTCGTCGACGCGGCGAACGCCGCCGGCGGACCCGACAACATCACCGTCGTCATCGTGAGCGTCGACGGCGGCGAGGACCCCGATGCGACGGTGGCGATGCCACGGGTCGTGCGCATCCGCACCGACGAGGTCGCGGTCGGCTCGGACGGCTGGGCCGCCCGCTACTCCGACCTCGGCCAGGTCCGACCGGCCGGCGCGCAGGCGTCGATGCGCGGCGGGGCGCCACGGCGATCGCGCGAGCGGCTGCTCGGCGGCACGTTCGACCGCATCGCGCTGCGGCTGATCGTCGCCACCGTCGCGACCGTGCTCCTCATCACCGGGCTCGTCCTCGGTGCGCGGGTGATCATCGACCGCTCGTACCTCGTCGGGGTCGATGGCGAGGAGATCGTCATCTACCGCGGCTTCGACGTGCAGGTCGGCCCCGTCGACCTCAAGCGCGTCCATGAGCGCACCGGCGTGCAGCTCGACGACGTCCGTCCGGCGGTCCGCTCCCTCTACGAGTCGGGACGACCGGCGGCGGACCTCGGCGACGCGCGACGCATCGTGCGCAACATCCCGCTGCTCGATGCCGACGACACGGCAGGACGCGGATGAGCGAGGCACGGGTGCTCGCCGACCGCTACGAGCTCGGACGGCTCATCGGCCGCGGCGGGATGGCCGAGGTGTACGCGGCGCGCGACCGGCTGCTCGACCGCGAGGTCGCCGTCAAGGTCCTGCGCGAGCGCTTCCGCGAGGACGCGACGTTCACCGCACGCTTCCAGGACGAGGCCCGCAACGTCGCGCGGCTCTCGCACCCCAACCTCGTCGTCGTGTTCGACACGGGCGTCGACGGGGACCAGCCGTTCATCGTGATGGAGCGCATCCGAGGACGCACGCTGCAGGAGGCGCTCGACGCGGGCGGGCTCACGGAGGACCGCGGGCTGCAGGTCGCGGCCGACGTGTGCGGTGCGCTCGCGTACGCGCACCAGAACCTGCTCGTCCACCGCGACGTGAAGCCGGGCAACATCATGCTCGCCGAGGACGGATCGGTGAAGGTCACCGACTTCGGCATCGCGCGCGCGATGAGCGACGAGACCGTGACGGCGACCGCAGCGGTGCTCGGCACCGCCGCCTACCTCTCGCCCGAGCAGGCGCAGGGGCACCGGGTCGACACGCGCTCCGACCTGTACTCGCTCGGTGTGGTGCTCTACGAGCTGCTGACCGGCAAGGTGCCGTTCTCCGGCGACTCGGCCGTCTCGGTCGCGCTCCAGCACGTGCGGGCGGAGCCGGAGCCGCCGCGCCGGCTCGTCCCGACCGTGTCGCGTGACGCGGAGACGATCGTCATGCGGCTGCTCACCAAGGACCCCGACCGCCGCTACCAGCAGGCCGAGGACGTCCGCGTCGACCTCGAGCGTGCGCGGCGGGGCGAGCACCCGCTGCCGCTGCGTCCGCCCGCACGCGTCCCGGCGCCTGCGGCCGTGCCGCGTGCGACGAGCGCACCGGCGACGACGGAGGTCATCGGCGACGCGGACACGGTCGCCGACACGACCGGATCGGGCGTGGCCGTGGTGCGGAGCCCTCGCGAGCGTGCGCTGCGCATCGCCGGGTACGTCGCGTTCGCGCTCGTGCTCGTCGGCGTGGTGCTCGGCGCGCGTGCGCTGCTCACCGCCGAGGCGCCACCGGAGCCGGAGGTCGACGTGCCGGCGGTGACCGGGGCGACGCTCGAGGACGCCATCGCGGCGCTCGACGCGGTGGGCCTGCGTGCCGGACGCATCAGCGAGGTCGAGACCGAGTCGTCCCCACCGGGCACCGTGCTGACCCAGGACCCGGCGGCGGGGAGCCGCCTCACGGCGCGCGGCGCGGTCGACCTCACCGTCGCGCGCTCGCCCGAGCTCACCACCGTCCCGAACGTCGCCGGGCTCAGCGAGAGCGAGGCGCTCCGACGGCTGCGCGACGCCGGCCTCGTCCCCGGCGGACGGGTCCGCGCACCGAGCGACACGCTGCCGAGCGGCACGGTCGTCAGCACGGCCCCGGGCCCGGGCACGCGCGTCGCGGTCGACACCGTCGTCGAGATCACCATCAGCGACGGGCCCGCCCGTGCCGGCGTGCGCGCGGTCACGCTGCGTCCGCTCGCCGAGGCCGTGGCGCGACTCCGCGACCAGGGCTTCCAGGTCGAGGTGTACGAGGAGGCCAACCCGGCCGTCGCCCCGGGCCTCGTGATCCGCCAGGTCCCCGGCGCCGGCCAGGAGGCGGTGCTCGGCAGCACCGTGATGCTCTGGGTCTCGACCGGGCCGGACGGCAGCGCCCCCGTCCCCGACGTCCCGGACCCCGATCCGGACGAGCCCGCCACCGAGCCGGACGAGCCGGAGCCCGCCGACGACGAGGACGACGCGGCCGACGACGACTGACGACTGACGGTCCTGCACGGTCCGGCGGTACCGTCGCGCGCATGTTCCGACGGGCCGTACGCGTCATGACCCTCGGTGGTGTCGACGTCCGACTCGACCCGTCGCTGGTCCTCCTCGTCGCGCTGCTCGTGTGGGTCCTCGATGAGCGGCTGGGGCTGCGCTTCGCGCCGGCGGCCGCCCTCGCGCTCGCGCTGCTCACGAGCGTCCTGCTGCTCCTCTCCGTGCTCGCGCACGAGCTCGGCCATGCGTTCGAGGCGCGACGTCGTGGCCTCGCGGTCGGCGACATCACGCTGTTCGCGCTCGGTGGGGCGACGGAGATCGGCGGGCACGGCCGCTCACCGCGCGAGGAGCTCGCGGTCTCGTTCAGCGGGCCGTGGATCAGCATCGTGATCGCGGCGACCGCGGGGCTCGTCGCGACCGCGGCCGAGCGGCTCCCCGCCGGTGACATCAGTGCCGCCGTCGGGCTCGTCGCCGGCCTCGTCGGCTGGCTGAACCTCGGCCTCGCCGCGTTCAACCTCCTGCCCGCCGCACCGCTCGACGGCGGTCGGGTCCTCCACGCGGTGCTGTGGCGTGCGACACGCGACCGTCACCGCGCCACGCGTGTCACGAGCGTGCTCGGCGTGGCCCTCGGCGTCGCGCTCGTGGTGCTCGGCGTCCGCGTCGGTCTCGCCGACGACGCGCTCGTCCCGGGACTCGCGACCGCCGCGGTCGGCGTGTTCCTCGTCGTCGGCGCGGAGGGCGAGCGCAGGCGGGAGCGGAGAGGTCGCACGGGTGATGCCGTCGCCGGCGGCGCGGTCCTCGGACGCTCCGGCCCGCGGCCGGTCGGCGTGCTGCGCAGCGGGCTCGTGTCCGCCTCGGTCGCCGTGGTGACCGTCGCCGCGCTGAGCGTCCCGATGCCGTTCGTCGAGTACCGGCCCGGCGGCGCGGTCCCGATCGAGCCGCTCGTCGCCATCGAGGGCATGGGGACGACGCCGCTCGACGGCGAGACGGCGCTGCTGACCGTCCGGCTCACGCGGCCCACGCCCGTGCAGCTCGTCGCCGCGCGTCTCGACGGCGACCGCGAGCTCCTGCCGCTCACCCGCGTCTACCCGCAGGGCGTCGACCGTCAGGTGTACCTCGCCCGCGAGCGGGAGCGGTTCGACCGGCAGTTCGACGTCGCGGCGGCCGTCGGTGCGCAGGCCGCCGGCGTGCCGCTCGAGGTCGTCACCGCCGTCGTCGTCCTCGAGGTCGACCCGGAGGGGCCGGCCGCCGGACGGCTCACGCCCGGTGACGTGGTGCTCGCCGTGGAGGGCGAGCCGCTCACGAGCGGTGCGGCGCTCGCGGAGCGGGTGCGCAGCTCACCGGCCGGTGTCACGCTGACGCTGCGCATCGCGCACGCGGGCGTGGAGCGCGATCAGCCGATCACGCCCGAGCCGACCGGCGGCGGCGATGCGCCGCGCATCGGTGTGCTCGTGCAGACGGCGGTCGACCGGCTCGTCCTGCCGATCGACATCACGCTGACGCCGGGCGTGCGCATCGGCGGCCCGAGCGCAGGGCTGATGGTCGGGCTGACGGTGTACGACCTCATCGCTGAGGAGGACCTGCTGCGTGGGCGGAAGGTCGCCGGGACCGGGACGCTCGACGTCGACGGGGTCGTCGGTCCGGTCGGTGGCATCCCCGAGAAGACGCTCGCGGCGATCGCCGCCGGCTACGACGTGCTGCTCGTCCCCGAGCCGGAGACGGCCGTCGCCGAGCGGGTGGCGTCGGGGCGGATCACGGTCATCGGCGTCGCGACGCTCGACGACGCGCTCGCGGGGCTCAGGCGTCCGAGCTGACCGGACCCGCGGCGCGCTCGGTGACGGCGGCCTCGCAGCGGGCGAGGAACGTGCCGAGGAGCCGCATCCCGACGCCGGTGAGGATCGACTCGGGGTGGAACTGCACGCCCTCGACGTCGAGCTCGCGGTGCTGGAGCCCCATGACGAGCCCGTCGGACGTCTCCGCGGTGATGCGCAGGACGTCGGGGACGCTCTCGCGGTCGACGACGAGCGAGTGGTAGCGGGTCGCGTCGAAGGGCACGGGCAGGTCCGCGAACACGCCCTCCTTGCGGTGGTAGATCGGTGACGTCTTGCCGTGCATGAGCACCGGTGCGCGCACGACGTCGCCGCCGTAGAGCTGCCCGATGCACTGATGCCCGAGGCACACGCCGAGGACCGGACGCACGCCGGCGAGCGCCTCGATCGCGGCGTTGGAGAGTCCCGCGTCGTCGGGCGAGCCGGGACCGGGCGAGATGACGAGCCCGTCGGGCGGGTCCGCGAGGAGCTCATCGACGGTGAACGCGTCGTTGCGCACGACCTCGACGTCGCCGCCGAGCTCCGCGAGCTCCTGCACCAGGTTGTAGGTGAAGGAGTCGTAGTTGTCGACGATGAGCAGGCGGGCGGGCACGGGCGTTCCTCCGTCGTGACCGAGGCTAGCGTCGGGCCGGCTCCCGCCCGACTGCACCACCTGACCGCTGAGAGGCCGCATGGACCGCGCGACGGACCCGGGACCCGGCCTTCCCGCCGTGCTCCGGCACGCCCCGAGCGTGGATGCGGCCGTGCGTGAGGCCGCGTCCGCGCTCGCGCTCGAGCTCGAGGGGATCGACGCAGCGCTCGCGCCGGTGGCGTCGATGCTCGTCGACGCGGCGGACGGGGGGAAGCGCCTGCGCGGGGCGCTGGTGCGCTGGGCGTACGCGGCGCACGGCGGTGGCGACCCCGACGACGTGACCGGCGCGGCCGTCGCCGTCGAGCTCGTGCACCTCAGTGCGCTCGTGCACGATGACGTCATCGACCGGAGCGACCTGCGCCGCGGACGTCCGAGCGTGCACGCGCGCGCGGCCGCCGACCACCCCGAGCCCGGCACCGGCGCCGCCGACGATTACGGGCGTGCGGTGGCCGTGCTGCTCGGTGATGCGCTGCTCGCCGCCGCCGCCCGGCCGCTGATGACGTCACGCGTGGCGCCCGCAGCGCTCGCCGCCGGCCACGAGGCGTTCGTGCGCCTGCAGGTCGAGGTGATGGCCGGGCAGTACCTCGACGTCGACGCGGCGAGCCGAAGGTCCGCGGACACGTCGCGTGCGCTGACGATCGCGACGCTGAAGTCCGGCCGCTACTCGGTGGCGCGACCGCTCGAGCTCGGCGCGCTGCTCGCCGGCGTGGCGCCGGGCGACACGGACGCGCTGCTCGCCGTGGGTGACGCGCTCGGGGTCGCGTTCCAGCTGCGCGACGACCTGCTCGGCGTGTTCGGCGACCCGGACGTCACCGGCAAGCCGGCCGGTGCCGACCTCGTCGAGGGCAAGCGGACGCTGCTCGTCGCGGAGACGCTCGCACGGCTCACGGGCGACGAGCGCCCGGCGTTCGACGCGGCGCTCGGGTCGGCGGGCCTCGGCGCGGCGGGTGTGGCCGCGCTCGTCGCGACGATCGAGACGTCCGGCGCCCGCGCGGCGGTCGAGGCAAGGATCGATGCGGTCGCGTCGCAGGCCACCGGAGGCATCGCAGCGCTCCCGATCAGCAGCGAGCAGCGCGAGGAGCTCGCGGAGCTCGCCGGCTGGATGACCACGCGCCACCACTGACGGGCCGATTACCCTGCCCCGAAGGCCGGACAGGAGCGCGGCATGCCGCAGAGCAAGCACACGCGAGGGGGCAAGCGGCGCGTCCGCTCGCAGCGCGAGCGTGCGCCGGAGAAGCGCCCCGAACCGTCACCACCGTGGCTCGCCCCGACCGGCATCGGGCTGGTCGCGGGCGGTGCGCTGGTCCTGCTGCTCGGGAACCTGCCGGCCATCAGCCGCCTCGTGCGCGACCTGCCGGGGCTCGGGGGGAACTGGCCGCTGGTCGTGGGCATCTCGATGATCGGCGCCGGGTTCATCCTCCTGATGCGCTGGCGCTGAGGCGCCGTGGATCTCCTCCGGGTCGCGCGCGACGTCCACGAGCTGCTCGGTCGTGAACGCCCCGGACGCTGGGTCGTCCTCGTCGCCGTCTCGATCGTCGCGTCCGTGTTCGAGATGCTCGGCGCAGCAGCGATCTACCTGCTCCTCGCGCTGCTCACCGCACCCGAGACGGTCGGCCAGCTGCCGCTCGTCGGACCCCTCGTCGGCCTCCTGCCGACCGACGACCTGCGCACGCTCCGCCTGCTCGCCGGCGGGCTCGTCATGGTCTTCTTCGTCGTCCGGGGCGTGGTCATCGTCGGCCGCGCCTACGTCGAGACACGCCTGATCACGGCCGCAGGCGTCGAGATCTCCGACCGGCTGCTCGCCGGCTACCTCGCCATGCCCTACCCGTTCCACACACGCCGCAACACGGCCGAGATGGTGCGCAACGGCTTCACCGTCACGACGCAGCTCCAGCAGCAGGTGATGCTGCCGCTCGCGTGGCTCGTCGGCGACGTGTTCGTCGTCGCCGGGCTCGCCGTGATCGTGCTCGCGAGTGAACCGCTCGGCGGCATCGTCGCCGTCGTGTTCCTCGGCGGGGTGACCCTCGCCATCCAGCGGCTCCTGCGCCCACGCCTGCGCGGCTGGAGCCGCCGCGCCCAGGGCGCGGCCGCGGGAGGACTGCAGGCGATCCAGCAGTCGCTCGGCGGGATCCGCGACATCAAGCTCCTCGGTCAGGAGCGGACCTTCCTCGCCGAGCACCGCTACTTCCGTCGCCGCGGGGCGCGCGCGATGTACCTGTCGACGTCCGCCGGCTCGATCCCGCGCGCGATGATCGAGCTCGCGATGGTGTCGGCCGTCGTCGTGCTCACGTTCACGGTGCTCCTCACCGGCGCGTCGATCGACGAGGCGCTCGCGACGATCGGGCTGTTCGCCTACGCGGGGCTGCGCCTGCAGCCGGTCCTACAGCGCATCGTGAACTCCACGAACAACATCCGGTCGAACGCGGCCATCGTGGAGGACCTGGCCGCTGACCTCGCGCAGGTGCAGGCGTGGGAGCGGACGCTCCTCGACGCACCGACGCGCGCGCCCGAGGTCGTCGAGCCGTTCCGCGACGCGCTCGTGCTCGAGGGCGTGCACTTCACCTACGCGCCCGAGGAGCCGTCGGTGCGGCCTGCGCTGCACGGGGTCGACCTGACGGTCCGGCGCGGCGAGTTCCTCGGCATCTGCGGCCCGACGGGCGGCGGGAAGTCGACGCTCCTCGACCTGCTCGTCGGGCTCCTGCAGCCGACCGAGGGCCGCGTGATGGTCGACGGGAGGGCGCTCGACGGTGCACCGACCTGGTGGTGGGCGCAGCTCGGCGTCGTGTCGCAGCAGGTGTTCCTCACCGACGACACGCTGCGCCGCAACATCGCCTTCGGCGTCCCCGTCGCCGAGATCGACGAGGCACGGCTCGCCCGCTGCATCGACCGGGCGCAGCTCGATGAGATGGTCGCGGGGCTGCGGGACGGGCTCGACACGATCGTCGGTGAGCGCGGCATCCGGCTGTCAGGCGGTCAGCGGCAGCGCGTCGCCGTCGCACGGGCGCTCTACCGCGAACCGCCCGTCGTCGTGCTCGACGAGGGCACGTCCGCGCTCGACGGTGCGACGGAGGCGCGGCTCATCGCGGCGCTCGACGAGGTCGCGCCGGAGAGGACCCTGATCGCGGTCGCGCACCGGATCGCGACGCTGCGCGACGCGGACCGCATCATCGTGATCGAGGGCGGACGGGTCAGCGCGAGCGGCACCTACGGCGAGCTGATGGACACGTCCGCGGTGTTCCGCGAGCTCGCCGGCGTCACGTCGGCCGGATGATCTCCGTGCGGGCGACCATGCGCTGCCCGCAGTGCGACGGCGCCTTCGGCGTGCCGCGGTAGAGGAGCAGGACCTCGGTCGCGCACTCGGGGCAGCGGAACACGGTCCGCTCCGGGCCGTCCTGCACGGCCGGCACCCCGTCGTCGTCCTGCGCGTCCTGCACCAGCACCCGCAGCGACGCGATGGACCAGCTGAGCAGCATCGCGGCGAGCAGCGGGGCGAACACGTAGCGCCAGCCGAACACGATGCCGACGATCGGGGCCGCGGGCAGCGCGACGAGCAGCAGGACCGAACGGGTGCGCCTCACGGCAGCCGCTCGAGGATCGTGGCGTTCGCCATGCCGCCGCCCTCGCACATCGTCTGCAGGCCGTAGCGGCCGCCGGTGTGCTCGAGCACGTCGAGCAGCGTCGTCGTGAGCTTCGCGCCGGACGCGCCGAGCGGATGGCCGTTCGCGATCGCCCCGCCGTGGACGTTGACGCGGTCGAGGTCGACGCCCGTCTCGCGCTGCCAGGCGAGCACGACCGGCGCGAACGCCTCGTTGACCTCGAACGCGTCGATCGCGTCGATGGTGAGCCCGGCGCGCTCGAGCACGCGGCGGGTCGCGGGGATCACGCCGGTGAGCATCAGGATCGGGTCGTCGCCGACGACGGTCATCGTGTGCACGCGTGCGAGCGGTGCCATGCCGAGCGCCTCGGCCCGCGAGCGGTCCATGACGAGCAGCGCCGCCGCGCCGTCGGACAGCTGCGACGCGTTGCCGGCGTGGACGACCCAGCGAAGCCCGTCGAACCGCTCCTCCCACGACTCGTGGCGGAACGCGGGCCGGAGCTGCGCGAGCGTGTCGACGGTCGTGTCGGGCCGCACGCCCTCGTCGCGCTCGAGCGTCTCACCCGTCGGCCCCTCGCCGCGGTCGACGGGCAGCGCGACGATCCGGCCGGTGCTGCGACCGTCCTCCGCCGCGGCGTGCGCACGCCGGTGCGAAGCGGCGGCGTAGGCGTCGAGCTCGTCGCGGTCGAGCCCCCATCGCGCGGCGATGAGCTCGGCGGAGATGCCCTGCGGGACGAGCCCGCCGGCGTAGCGGGCGGGGATGCGCGCGCCGAACGGGTCCTGACCGGCCATCGAGGAGCCCATGGGGACCCGTGACATCGACTCGACGCCACCGACGACGGCGACGTCGTAGCTGCCGGCGAGCACGCCCTGCGCGGCGAAGTGCAGCGCCTGCTGCGACGAACCGCACTGGCGGTCGACGGTCGTCGCGGGGACGGACTCGGGCCAGCCGGCGGCGAGCACCGCGTTGCGTGCGACGTTGAACGTCTGCTGACCGGCCTGGGACACGCAGCCGACGATCACGTCGTCGACCGTGGACGGGTCGAGGCCGGTGCGGTCCGCGAGCGCCTCGAGGGCGGTCGCGAGCAGGTCGACCGGATGGTGGCCGCTGAGCGCGCCGCCGGGCCTCCCGCGGCCGACGGGCGTGCGGACGGCCCCGACGATGACGGCGTCGCGTGCGCTCACGGCGATCCTCCTCGCACGTCCCTCAGGGCGTCTTGCGAGGACGGTACCGGTCGGACACCCCACCCCTCCGGGGATCGCCGACGTGCCCACCGGCCGTGTCGACCGCATGCACGCCGCCGAAGTAGAGGTCGGTCGCGGACCACACGTTGACCGGGTGCGCGGCCCGCAGCGCGGCGAGCGCTTCGGGGTCGATGCCGGGCTCGAGCTGGACGGCGTCCTCGGCGACGTGGAGTCGCGGGGTGAGGACCGCGTCGACGAGCGGGAGGTCGTCGATGACGAGCGCAGCGACGACCTGGGTGATCGCGCTGCGGATCCGCTCGCTGCCGCCGGAGCCGAGCACGACCGTCGGGCGACCCGGGCGTTCGAGCACGGACGGCGCCATCATCGAGCCGACGCGCGTGCCCGGCGGGGTGGTCGACGCTCCCCCGGGATGGAGGTCCTCCTCCCCCATGATGTTGTTCGCCATCACGCCGGTGCCGGCGAGGTGCACGCCGCTGTTCGACCCGTTCGACGTCGTCATCGACGCGAGGCTGCCCTCCGCGTCGACGATCGAGACGTGGGTGGTGCCGCGGCTGCGGCGGTGCCGTGCGGTCAGGTCGGCGAGCACGTCAGCGAGCGCCACGAGCCGCGCACCGTCGCCGCAGCGGCCGCGCACGCCGGGCGGCAGCGCGACGAGCGCGGTGAGCGCGTCGGCGACGAGCGGGCCACCGAACGACGGAGCGGGGTTGGTGAGCAGCGTCGCGGGCCCGTGCGGGCCGTCGAGCGTGACGCGCAGCGGCTCGCGCTCGATGACGCGGTGCGCGGCGAGGTCAGTGAGCGTGATCGTCCCGCCCTTCGCCGCGAGGTCGGCGACGATCGCCGGGGCGAGGTCGGGGTCGGCGAACGACGTGCGTCGTCCGTCGGCGACGTCGTCGAGGAACGCCGCGAGCAGCTCGTCGGTGACGACCCGGTCGTCGGCGAACGGCCGTCGGTCCGGACCGCGTGCGTAGCGGGCCGCGCCGGCCGGCTCACGCGTCATGATCGGCTCGAGGAGCCGCACCACCGCCGCCTGACCGGGGCCGAGCACGACGCCCTCGCGCGCGAGGCGCGCCGCGGGACGCACGAGGTCGGCGAGCGGCAGCCGGCCATGGCGTGCGTGAACGTGCAGGTAGCCGGCGAGGCAGCCCGGCACCGCGACGGACGCGGCCCCGACGTGGAACACCTGCTCCGCACCGTGGAAGCGCACGAGCTCCGGTTCGCCGTGCGCCGCCCGGGCGCCGTGTCCGGCCTCGTCACGTGCCGGTGCGCCGAGTCCCGGTGCGTCGACGAAGAAGTCGTGCAGCACCGGATCCTCGCCCGCCGGCACCGCGAGCAGGAACCCGCCACCGGCGAGGCCGGACAGCGTCGGTTCGGCGACCGCGGCGGAGAAGCCCGCCGCGACCGCTGCGTCGAACGCGTTGCCGCCGGCCGCGAGCGCACGCAGTGCCGCACGCAGCGTCTCCGGATGTCCTGCAGCGACCGCACCCCCGTCCAACGGACCGCCTCCCGTCGACGAGCGCCGCGTCCGCTCGGAGGGGCCGTAGGCTACGCGCCGCCGGGGCCCGTAGCTCAGCCCGGCAGAGCACCTGCCTTGCATGCAGGGGGTCAGGGGTTCGAATCCCCTCGGGTCCACGTCCGCACCACGCGTCCGCACCACGCGACCGCACGTCCGCCGCGCCGCAGGGAGGTGACGATGCCGATCGTCGCGCACTCCTCGCTGCCGTCGTTCGACGACCTGCGTGCGCGTGGCGAGCAGATCCTCACCCTCGACGAGGCGCTCCACCAGGACATCCGGGAGCTGCACATCGGGCTGCTGAACATGATGCCCGACGCGGCCCTGCGCGTCACCGAGCAGCAGTTCGTCCGGCTCGTCGGGAGCGCCAACCAGATTGTCCAGCTGTACGTGCACCCGTTCACCGTGCCCGGGCTC
>LFIK01002357.1_pt1 | contig 15287 bp, 8 predicted proteins | sample 643401 | NCBI WGS metagenome assembly LFIK01 (sample SAMN03777447, study PRJNA286221) | soda lake metagenome | biome: soda lake; feature: Kulunda steppe; material: water; isolation source: sample T5-Br brine of Lake Tanatar-5 | place: Russia: Kulunda steppe | collected 2010-07 | reverse complement strand
CAAGCGGAGGAAATTCGCATGTTGTATGGAGGTGGAGGTCATTCCGGAGCCACACACGATGCGAGCATGGCACTGCTCTCTTACGCCTCCGCGGGTATCCTGTTGGGACTCACGAGCCTCGTTGTATAAGAACCGACATCTCCAGCTGTAACTTTAAAAGACTACCTATTGCCTTCAATCGAACATGCATCCATAGCGATAGGCCAAGAGCCATCCTAGTTTGAATGCACAGAAGGATCCTTTTGCATCAAGGTGCATCGTCTGAGACTGTGCTCAATTGAATTGCAGTGTTTAAACATTTTGATCTTGCTAGCTTCTCTCTTCATGAAATGAGCAATGGATGAGCTCCTGTCTGTCCCAGTGGAATGTTCGATATCTGCAGTTTCCCTGCTACTACCTATATGCATGCTCTCGACCCATATTCCCTGCCATACGCATTGGTCTTCGAACCTAGACTTACAACTCTATTTCATTCACAAGTCTTTGGGCTTGTGAAACTACCAGTTTGCATTCATCTAGGAAATACCCAAGCATCTATCCACAACAATTCTACGAGGAACATCTGCAGGGAAGAAGCGACCAAAAACCCAGTATCTAACAATTCCGATTGAAAGGGGAGAAAATCAATTTTCTCTGATATGAGGAGAGATATCCTTCATGCTGCAGCCAATGTTGCTCGCGGATGTTCAGAGAATAGAAATAGATTAGACATCCCAACGAATACTATTTCACCAGAGCTTCACAGACCTTCCAAACCGACAATCTATACTGAAGCTTAAGAGAATTGGTGTGACAACCGTTGCTGTTGATACACTCGTAAGATCACAAACAGCAAATGTAGAAGTAGAAATCATACATCATGACAAGCAAGGCAGCATCTATGAACCAAGTCTTACCAAAAAAAATGCTAACCAACAGACCTTGTCCTGACCTCTGCAACAGATTATGCAATGGATAGATAAGCACCCTTTCATCAATCATCAACATCACTAACCTATGTGGCGTAGCCCTGGTCTTCCACTTTATTCTCTTTGGTCTCCGCCGGACCAAACTGATCGGCGATGGCATCCAGAAGCTTGGAGGATTCCACTTCGCCCACAATTAAATTCAAACTTTTGGCCCCCCGCCAAGCCGTCACCGTGAACTCTTCTCGAGAAAGTCCACTCTCCACTTCGGGCTCAAAGGTGTCGTCGTTTCGAATGGAAATCACGCAGGTCCCCAGGCCACAGCGACCGGACCGCAAATCCTCCACGGCCACAGGGTCCGACAAAAGGGGAACCGAAGAGGATTCGTTGCCCGATGTCAACAAGCACCTGTGCTGCAGGAGGGCCCGGAAGTCCGACAGACACAAGGCCAGGCGTTGCTTGGATACGTATGGGGCAAGAAAGCGAACGCTGTCCTGAGCCAAACGGAACTTGCATGGCACGCTGCCATCCTTCATGGACTGCCTCTCAAAGGCCTTCACACCCACGGAAAAAACGCGCAAGGACCCCCTCCTGTCCGCATCTAGCAGCTCCTTGGCAGAGCTGGAAATGTAGTACAGTTTCTTGGGTACGGGAGCCCCCGGCGTGCGGGAGATCAAGCACTGATGGAGAGGATAGGGAAGCGCACTCAGGCCGTAGAAGTCACCAATGCTATGAAGCAGGTCCGGATCGGTCACTGGCACGATGGGATCCTCTCCTCCGCTCTTCTTGGGCTTAGTGAGAGGTCCCTCTTTCGGAGGGTCCAAACATGCTCTGCTGGGTGGAGGATCCTCCAATGTACCCTGATCCTCCCGGGGTGCCCCAGGAGCAACCACCTCTTGTTCCTTGGGCTGGACACCTTCGGGACCTTGCTCGCCTGGGCCATCCTGCTCTGGTTGGCCCTGCGGCTGGTCCTGGGAATCCATGGGCCCAGCGGTTGTCTCTACAAGGCTCGCCTCAATACGCTCTGGCCCAACGGGGGAGGTGGCATGCTCCTTGGCCAGTGCTAGTGCCGGTGCCGGAGCATCTCCGTGGTGGTTCTTGTTATTGTCCGTGTTTTGTTGTCTCTTCCTGGCATTCTGAGAAACATGAGGGATCGGTGGCGGTAGCTCAGCCGTCTTCTCCAACACCGCCACGAAAAAACCACCCGTGTCTCCGTGGTGGGGTAGGACACGCACGCAGTGTTGGAGCGCTGCCTCCAATCCCTCTGAAGGAGGAAACATGGATTCCACCAGACCTCCAGCATCTGGGTCCGATGGATCCACCTGGTCCCACGCACCAAACCATTTGGAACCCGCTCGCTTTCCCCGCACCTTCCAGGTGACCAGGCCCGGTCGCCGTTTCAGGGGCGCAAAGGACTGGCTCATGTCCACCATCTGCAAGCAGCCCTCGCAGTGCTTAAGCAAGGCAGCAACCACCGCCTCGTTCTCCACCGGGTTCAAGGAACACGTCGAGTACACCAAACGTCCCCCCACCTTCAGCAGCTGCGCGGCTTTCTTGGCGATCTTCAACTGCAGCGGATGCAAGCCGTTGGCGGATCCGGGGGTCCACCTCCGCCACAGGTCCGGAGCTTTCCTCATGGTCCCGTCTCCGCTGCAAGGGACGTCGCACAGGATGCGATCGTACTGCAGGAGCTCCTGGCCGGTGGGGGTGGTCCTCTTGATCATGGGATAGGATTGGGCTTCGTGGTTGGTGACCACCAGGCAGGGCGCGTTCATGCGCTTGGTCTGGTGGATGAGCAAGTTGCACCGTTTGATGTCGGCATCGTTGGCCACCACCAGGCCGGTGCTGGCTTGTCCTTCCGTGCCTTGTACCAGCTCCAGGAGCTGCAACGTCTTGGATCCCGGTGCGGCGCACATGTCCAGCACCCAATGCTCCGGTTTGACGTCCAGCATGAGGGGTGGGATCATGGACACCTCTTCTTGCCTGGAGATGCTTCCAATGTCGTTCTCGCGTTTGAGGAAGTCGTGGATTTGCGCCAGCAAGGGCACCTTGCGGATCTGGTTCCTGGAGCAATCGATGTGCCATGCCAGATCGTGGGGATACCAGGGGATGGGCCTGGGAGGTTGCACGGCTTTTCCGTCCAATTCCAGGGTCCCTTGGGTTTGCAGGCCTGCCACCAGTTTCTCCTGCAGCTTCTTTTTGAGGTAGGACGCGTACTTTCCGCTCCCGTTGATTCGAAACGTGGAAGGCAAACGCTTCCTCAGGCACTCCAAGAACGCGTCCCATTCGTTCGAAGGGACCACGCCTTGCTGTTGGTAGTACTCTTCGAAGGCGGCGTTGGTGAGTGGGAATCGTTCCCAACCCGCTTCTTCCGCACCATCCTGGTCCTTCTTCTGCCGTCCGTCGTCGCGTCCTTCGAACCGCCTCGTCTTCTTCGGATCCCACACGTCGGGCTTCGATCCGCCACGACCACGGTTCCACGTGCGAGAGCGCTTCTTGCCGCGCGTCGAACCGCCGCTCATCCTATCCGCCGCCAACGCGTTTTCAATCGAAACCTTCGCGCTCGAAAACGAAACGTGTCCCGAAGATAGCGATACGAAGCGTGCTCTTCGTCTCGATTGGGAATGGACACCTTCGACCGTCGGTTGTGAATCGGTTGTGAAGTCATGGGCCTGGTTCGTGGGGATGGATGCAACAGTAGGCGTCGTCTTTTCGAGGATCCGTCTGTGCAACGACACGCGCGTAATGGCGGCGGACCTGGTGAAAGAAACGAGAATTGGGTATGGTGGACGGTCTGTTGGTGCAGAACGAAAGACAATTCGTTTGTGGATCGACGAAGCATTTGTGTTGCGTGCAACCGGGTAGTGTCTTTGCTTTCTTACTGAGACGAAGCTCATGGTACGTCAAACATTTGTACCTAGGCTTCGATTTGCGGGCGAAGGAGTGGCAGACATCGTAACTTCAACAACTTTGTTGTCCAAAACCACCGAAATGGGGGGCTTGGAACATCACACACGAGCCCTTTTTGCTATGCCTATGGAGACGTTTCTTCGATACTCATGCACATTCATCAGCGACTTCGATGTCATTGGAGGGGCGATTCACTATTCGTCTTTCGTTATACATGCAAGATTCCGACAAAGGGGGATGGATTTGAAATTGGATGTGTTGTGTTCTCGTGAATCCTATGTTAGAGAAAAAGGTACAAGAAGGCTTGGCGGCACGTAAGAGATCGTGTATCTACATGCGTCCAATCGAGCACAAGCGTAATCCGATACCGCATTCAATCATGTGGTATGGAGCCTCACACCTCTCGTGTCGCCGTGAATCGTTGGCCTTTTTCTGTGCAAAATGTCGCTTTTACTTCAGGGTAGTAAACGATGTCCTCAACGAATCGAATCTTGGACTTGGAATTGTCAACCCGATGTCTATGGCGTGTCCCGTACGAAAAGGGTTGAGACCAATTGAGTGGTCCGCAATGCGAGTTCGCACAAGTACGCACATGCCGAGGAGGAATTGCTGGATTAGCGAAGCTCTTGTACGATAGGGCTAGTGCGCACCCCTCCGACATCTCGATGAGCCACAACCAACGATCATTGATGCACTATATGTTTCGCACCCCTTTGTAAAGACGGCAATAGCACTTTTAGGCAAAACAAGTCAAGTTTTACCCCCACAAGTCAGAAGATACACGAGAAAAGGAGCGTCACTACGAGATGCTCCTTAGACTTTTGTAAAGCTTCAGATGCGTCCGCATATTGGGTAGCATCATACCCGTGACAGATCTCCCACACTCGGTTTGGAGAACATCCCACGTATTCGAGAAAAGCCAGCCTTAGATTAGTCTCGGTGGGTCCCGATGGTAAGAAGAACACACAAAGCCACCGCACTACTGGTGTACACCAAGCCGTAAGAGCGACACAGGCGACCATGATTTCTTATTGAAAACTCATGCATTTGTATGTAAACACGTGTTTGCGGGCTAGCATGGTTTTACGTTGAGAAAAATCATTCAATTCATGCAAGGAAGGAGCGCAAGGCCACGAGGAGGCTCAAAGAGCACAAATTAGAGAAGTAGAAATGAAGAAGCAGCCTCCGTCAAGTGTGACCAATCGAGGAGAATTTGTGCATTGACATGATGCAAGTGGCCAAACATGCATAGTTAGAGTTCTAACCTGGGAATCAAGACTGTGTGGAGAAGATTGCGCGAATTGCAAAAGTCACGGCCAGGTGTAACGACGGTGTCCCATTTGCTGATCCTATCATAGATCGCGTGCACACTTAGTTGACAGGGCACCCGCGCTAGTGGGCGACGACAACTGATCATTTGAGCACTCTGCACGGTGGAACAACCAAGAGCATGAACTGGGTCTTTATGAAAACGGACTTGCCTTGTTTGCTTTCCCTTGAGTTCCAATTTCATGCTTGTCTTTGTAACCAGGTGGGGGTGGGGGAGTGATTTTTGTAGTAAGTTGGCTACTGGAAGCACTTCCCAGCTCGAAGGAATCGCATGGAGGAAACAATGAATACCTGCAATGTTCAAACATTTAAGGGATGCGGGACAATTGAATCAAATAAGTCCTGAGTAGTCAAACACAAACAACCTGCGCCTGGGGTGCCTCTCGAGGCTTGAGTGACACCCATTGCCATGTGCTCATCTACCCCACAACCCACATGTAATATTTCCCTGCAATTGGGTAAACCATGTAAAATCTGAGCTATCAGTACCAGTTCGTGCAGTGGAAGGATAAATGATTACCAGCCCTTTACCTTGAAGGCCATAAGTGTAAAACTGAAGCCGTTTTAGCACATGAGCTGTTGAGTCTGCTTTGACTGGGTTTCGGTGTGTCCTGCAATGGGTGCAATTTGTAGTAGTCAAAGCGAAGTGCTTGTCTAGGCCACCCATGTAGGCTGCCCTCTTTGACTGCTAGTGACAAATTGTTTATGTGAAAGAACATACAGAATTACTTAGCCCATTATTTGCCAGGTTGGCGATTCAGTGGCTCGAAGACTTTCCATGTAGACGACAGGACCTTACATGTGAGAGCATCTCTGTATGGCACCATTACAAAAGTAGCACCGTCTTTGAGCCATTTTCAACTTATTGACCATTTCGATGTCCCGCCTCTTTTCTTACTCCATGATCAACAAGAATCCATAGGATCGAAATAAGGAGAGAGTCGTCATTGCTAATTGTTCCACATTCAACAGAAGATACGGTTCTTGTCCACAGCTGATCTTGCTTGAAAGCAAATGGACCGCACAATGTCCAGTCCACAGTGCGAGCATGTTTCATTCTGAAGGGGTCAAGTTTGTGAAAAAGAGCAAGTCAAAGAAGCGTGGCCTGTACCTCTAGCTCATGATCATTCGGCACAAGAGAGCTAATAACAGTTGCATGACATGAACTGAGTTCTACTATGCAGCATATTACTGGGAAGCATCGCTACTTTCACATACATCATCGCTCTCATAATAACTACTTGGGAAGCTTCCTAGGCTGCCCTCACTATTGCCCATTGTACATACCCCAGTACTGAACCCTGTGCGATCTTGATCGCCCACTTTTTCTGATTGCTGAGTTTCCTCTGCACCATTTGATTGGTTTTTCCTGCCCAGATTCTCTGCATCATGTCCCTGGCTTGCAGTAGAATCATTTGCCTGTAGGGAATCATCTTCCAGGATAGGAGAGGCAGAGGTCGGTCTCACGTCTGCACCAGAATGATGTTGAGTGTGCTCCCCTGGCTGGCGCCTTTCCTGATGCCATACTTTTCTCGGGCCGATGTTTTCCCAGAAGAGTTCTTCAGACTTCTTGAGCCCGCCCTCGAGCACCTTTCGCAAGAAAAAGATGCATTGTTTGTAAAAGAGTCTCGGCCTACGGTCGTTGTGTCCCCCTTGGAACAAGAGGAGCCTCTTGTCCCCTTGATACGCATCATACACACGTTTGGAATGGGCATAAGGCACAAGAGTATCCTCGGTTCCATGCCCAAAGATGGCGGGGACGAAGCACTTCCCAGCAGCAAGGACTGTATCCATGTCTGCCATGTCAAAATCTACTCGTTGCACCAAGCCTTTTCGCAGAGCATTTACTGCCGACTTTGCAGCCCATCTAGGAAGTACGGGTGCCGATTGAACGGCCACTTCTGTAAGCAGGGTGGGCAGGTGTGCATAGGGAGAGTCCAGGACCAGTCCGGACACGGATCCATCTTGTCCTGCATATCGGACTGCAGTGACAGCACCCATGCTCCTACCCCACAAGGCGACTAATCCGCAATTGGCTCTTTCTCTCAAGTGCTTGATGATGACTTGCACGTCTTCCGTTTCCCTTAGTCCTAATGTGACCAAATCACCTTCACTGGATCCACATCCACCAAAATCGAAGCAGCACACGGCCAGACCTGCTCTCAGGAGGTACCAAGCCGGTTCATTGGCATCCACTCGACACCCACTGTTCCCATGCAAATAGAGCACCACACCACGTCCTGGTTCCAAGTCCTCCAACCAAGGTGCCCACAATCCTTCGTCCTGCGCGTCTCGGTTCTGATCCATCATCTTCTGTTCGGCTGCATCTCGCACTTGCGTCTTCTTCCTTTCTCCAGCAGATCCTTCCACCGAATCTTCGTCTCCTTTCTTGGCAAACGGCACGTACAACGTGCTGGCCAGGCGTTGTCCACGGCCATTTCGAACTGTAAAATCCGCTCGTCGCACACGTGTGTCCCGCAGATGGAACTCGCCCGATGCACCAAGCAGTTCTTCGTCGGCGTCGTAGCTCGCTCGAAGCGGACGAACCACCAAATCTTCGAGATCGCGCCACAAAGTGCGCATGCGAAGCATGCGACGACCGCCAACGGTCGTGGCGGACGAGGGAACAGTTGCACCGCGTGGATGGAGCAGTTGCACCACGGTTCGTGGGGGAACGATTGAACCCGCCCGGGACAGATGCACCCCACCTGATGCGACAGATACACCTTGATGTGGAAGATGCACCACCGCCACGCGCAGAAAGAAAGCAACTCCGCAATGCAGATACACTCACGGTGCATGCACATGCACGGGGATCGGTTGGAACGATACCGTCACCCGTTGGAAACTTCCACCACCCTCGCGGCTCTTCTTGCTCGCACACGTCATCACGTACCGTGTACACGCAGACTGCCAAAAGAAACGACAAATGGTTCATCTTTCCCACGCGTTGTGTGCCGCCTCGACACATTGTTGGAAGCGAGGAAAGTGATGGGGTGATTCATGTGCGCCTTCGAAGGTGAGGAGTCCCCGCGCCCAAAATCATACCAATCATGGTCTCTTTCGAGCCTTGTGAAAAGCAAGGGAAGTCCTCGAAAACGAACACCTTCACTAAGCAGCGGACGATGATCGCATGCAATGAATACTAGGACTTGTATACGTTCGTATCCACATGAGAATGTGTTGAATCGAGGGACTTGTGGAAAATCCGGGTCTTTTCCTAGCTCATGCAAAGCAACGAGTCCAAGGGCCTTGGTTTTGATCCGGCAGCTTGTGCACTTCGCTTTCAATTGTTTCGATGAAGAAGATGCACAACTTCAATCCTTTAATGGGAGCGAGCGGGGTACTTGTAGGAAAGGTGATGTTGCATTAAACTTAGTACGTAGACTAAGCTATGCTTGATGTCTTGTTAAGCGGGTTGATGTGCTTCTACAAAGGAGACGACCCCTAGTATCTTCGATCGTAGGAACTTAATCAATAATAGGGCATTCGAAACACAAGAAACATGTGCCGTGCACATTGAAGAGAGCATCGTGATAGCAAATTCACACCGAATCGTTGCCTAGCCAACCATGTTGTCCGCCTATTCGATCCTTCAACTGTAGCTAAAGCGGAAGCGCGAATTTTCGATCTACACTTTGGCCATAAGTCCCCCCCATATATTCGACCATAGGTTGTTCACACGTCTCTCCGTTTCATCAACCATTGAGTGCACACGAGACGGAGTGGCCGATCGTAGTGCCGAGGTGGCGAAGTGGTGGAGTCAGACATTTGTCACGAGATAAAAGGTATTGCTGCTTTTCTTGATGCATGTTCTTTCTCGTGTACAACTTGAGTAGGCTTAATGCCTTCATGGAATCCCCGAGAGACGCGTTTTTCTTCAAGGTCGTTTAACCTCGTTGGGAATATTTTGTGCTAAGGCCCGATAACTAAGACGATGACAACACATGCTCCCCTACACATATTGTGAATTTTAAGACAACCATAGGATGGAAGCGCGATTTGTTAGGGGCAAAGGGCAAATGTTGAAGAAATACAATGATATCGTGCAATTGGCTTGTAAGAGGTGTATTTCACGGATATATCATGTGTATGCTTGCAAGTAAACTTATCTTAACATATCTCCGAAAATGCCACTCAATAAAGATGAGAAGTACCCTTTCGCAGTATATGCCAAGTCCCAAGAGCGTTTCTTGATTGCCAAGCGTATACGGAAGATATCTCAGAAGCATCTCTTCTCCTCGTCGCTTTTGCAAGTTTGCCATGCGCATCGCAATGAAGACAATCACCTTGAACGTCACGTCAGCCATTGTTTGCACGGTGCACTATCCTTGGTTTGGGTGGGACACACATTGCCATTGGGTGGATTTTAATGAGAGAGAGTAGGTGTGCCTTACATCGTCACGACCGTTGATTCAATGTAAAGCGGGAGAGCAAGCATTCATACAAAAATTGTGAAGCCGGGTTACCAAGAAATCGCGTGTCAATGTCATTGCGTCGTTCGCACATATGGGGTATGGAGCATTGGCGATTGCACAGAGCAGCATGGCCATTGACATATTGGCACTTTACCTCAGGTTCAGCATGTGGGCAAGCACTCTTAGGGAGTCCAGGAAAATGCATGCTGAGAGACTCGCTGTCGAGCTGCCATTGCTGCTCCAATCGAGTCAGTTGCGAAACTGTGGCGCCTGACTTCTGAGCATGTTCTGGATGGACCAAAGCCCAAGACAAGCAGATTCTTATCGATTCCTGCCGCACTGAAGCCTGCACATCACTCAGAATTTTTCAACCATTTCCAATGTTGCATGGTGTACGCCCAATGACTGACACTGCTGCTTCACTTGATCACGCAAGGCTTGCCTGTTGGTATTATCTTTTACCACCAGTCTGGCCGTCAAGGCTACTTGATCAAACGTGATGGACCAGATATGCAGATCGACCACTTCCTGAACCCCTGCCTCCATGGCAATGCAGCGTCGGATCAGTGCCGGGTCCACGCTGTCTGGCGTCCGCTCCAACAGCACCCCAGTGACATCATAGAACAGCTTCCTTGTAGTGAGCAGCACCATGGTCGAAAAGACGTACGTGCAGATGGGATCTAAAATTTTCCAGCTGGGATGAAAGTAAATCACGAGCCCTGCAACTGCTACGCCGGCACTTTGAATCAGATCTCCGAGAACGTGCAGATAAGCACTTCGCACATTCACATTGGTGTAATTCTTGGGCCGTGCAGTTCTCTCTGCATCTATGTCCAGTACCTTGTATCCAAGTGATGTTCCGTTTGCCTCATTGCCGCTGCTGCAATGAGTAAGATTGTCTGCATCCCCAGCATCTCTGCCGGCTCTGCGCTCGCTTCTGTTTGAATCGTGGAGGCTCGTATCGCAAGGGGCAACAAGAGCTTCTGTATTGTCCGTATCCATGTCCGGAGCATCCTCATCGTGACTGTGGTGATGTCTATGATGGCAACACACATGGCTGTTTGTTATCAGGGGGTTTTTCTCGCTGATTGCATGCTGCACCAGCATGTATTCCGCTGGCTCCATCGAACCGTGGTCATGCGCATGGCAGCAGCTGTGTGTCGAGGCAGCCATTTCTGTTCCATGAAGTATGCATACCATGATGATATTCATGAAGATGCCAAATGAAGCAACGGCCAGCATCAGTTTTCCATCCACTTCAACAGGTTGGATGATCCTCATTGTGGCTTCAACCACAAGCACGATGGTGACTGCCCAAATCAGCAGCAGGGAGATCAATGCCCCTAGTATCTCCAAACGGTGGTATCCATAGGACATTCTTTGCGTCGGTTTTTTGGCGGCCAGTATCAATGCAGTGAGCGAAATAAAAATGCCGATTGCATCCGTCAGCAAGTGTGCCGCATCCGTGAGGATGGCGAGGCTTCCTGATCGTATACCACCTCCAACTTCGACGGTGAGAAAGAGGAGGACCAAACCGGCAGTGCAGGATAGTTTCCATTTGGCCTGTAGGAAGGTCGGATCCATCTCATGGAGTCAGCAACACCATCCTCCACATTCTCCAGCATCGATTCTGCTCCTTCTGCCGATGTGCTTCTCGGTTTCGCGCTCTGCACGACGGACCGTGTGTCCATGCTCCTCACCTGGGTCCTTTCCGCTTCTTTCTCCTTCGTCACCACGTGCAGCGGACATTCCGCCTCTTGCATCACGGCTTGGGATGTGCAATCTGCTTCGCTGCCGGCGCTCGTTGGGGTTATCCTTGGATTCCACGTTCATCCACCGCCCATCCTTGGCTTCTGTGCAGGGCGATCCAACCCTCGTCCAATCCAGAGACGTGCCTGGTTGACGGTTGGCATCTCCATCGCTTCGTCTTGCATTTCAGGCGCACACGAACAGGCCATTCCTTCACCCATCGAACGACACGTGATCCTTGGGGGATCCTTGGGGGATCGATGGGGAATATGCGGATCTCGCCCCACCTTGTGTCCCGTACGGACACCACGACCCCGGGGGCAGCGGGGCGAGCCCGTCCTCTTCGACCCTCGTCCGGAGCGAGCGATTGGCGCAGCACGATCGACCGGATCGAGGGCGAAAACGGAACGCGCAACGGGGAGGATCAGGAGCGTTTCAAGGCGTGGACGAGCTGTCTTGGACGCGAAGCGCCGCCAGGCATCCGACCATGGATGCCGGAATCTTGCCAGGTCAGCAACGTCGACGTACAAGCCAGGGCGACCCCATCCTATCCACAGCAGTGGCATCGAGATGACGTCGGTTCAGGTCCGAACATCGCACGAACCAAAGTGGATCAAGGATTCCAACCGCCACGGATGGGATCGAAAATATTTCCAAGACTGGAAGTGCATGCAAAGCACAAACCCTGGTATATTCCGAACGAGCGTGGTCAAGACAGTGTGAATTGAAGATGCCGACGGCGCAGTATTTAAAGGAAACGCGATGGTATGATCATTCAGACTTCGGGAAGCAAGTCATCCACGCGCGTCCTTGCGCTCTCGACGCCGAAAATGAAGGCCATCGCTGCTGCCCTCCTTTTGTCGCTCGCTGGATGCTTTGCACAGCAGACAACAAGGCATGCAGGCTGCCATCCAGAGGACGAGGCCTGCGTCTTTCCAGTGGATGGAGCAGAATTCTTAATCGGTGGTTTGTTCGATCTGCGGGTGGAAGTACACCGTGAAATGGGACGCCCAGACCACCATGAAGGTGAGGGAGGATCCACAATGACGAGGTTCCATTTTTGTACTGATGCATTGCCTTGCTGACCATGTCCTATAATGTGCCAATAACAAAAGTCACCGTGACCAAGGATTCCGGTGCACCCGTTTCTGCTGCTGAGTTCTTCGGTGTTGAACCGGAGTTTGGCGATGAGTACACATTTGAGTATGTGGAGGATTTGACTGAAGATGCCACCATATTTGAAATGACGGTACGAGCACAACTGAACAGGGTTACAGCAGCCTAGGAAAGAACGACCCAGCTGAGACTGACCCGTCCGTTTTCTACCAAGTCAAATGCTGAAGTATACTACAATGTGACTTTCACTGAGCCTGGTGAGTACAAAGTGACTGTTTCCACCGACAGAGGCCCTGTAGAAGTGGTCTACGAAGTTCTGGCTGGACCTGGCAAGCAAGCAGACAATGTTATCTTTTTTATCGGCGATGGCATGCAGCAGGGCATGATTTCTGCAGCACGGTTGATCTCCAGGGGACAGCAACATGGATTTTCCCAGGGAGACCTTTACCTTGACACCATGCCAGGCATTGGGCTGCAACGCACGTCGGGTGTTGACAGTATCATCACAGACTCAGCAAACTCTGCAAGTTCTTTCAACACAGGTCATAAGTCTTCGGTCAATGCTCTTGGTGTCTATGCAGATACAACCTCGGACACACTGGATGATCCAAAAGTTGAAACACTTGCTGAACGCGCTAAGAGAGAGCTGGGAAAGTGTGTTGGCATTGTCACCAATTCTGAGATCCAAGACGCCACGCCAGCGGCAGCTTGGGCCCACACAAGATCCCGTGGCGACAAAGATGTCATTGTCGATCAGCTGTTGAATGGGGTAGACAATCATTCCATCTTCTCCAATGGGAACGGCCTGCAGGCAGAAGTCATCATGGGTGGTGGTGGTGCGTACTTCCACCCACCTCAGTCTCTGAATGGTACTGATTACTACGAAGCATTCCGTGATGCGGGTTATACGATTGTCCACACACGGGAGGAACTTTTGGCGAATGCGGGAGCGGAGAAAATTCTTGGTATTTTTCATGAAGGCAACATGGATGTCTGGCTGGATCGAAACGTTTTTACAGACAACATCAAAGCTCCCCTGAACACCGGCTCCCCGGTGAATCTGGGCGGACCTGCCGACGACCAACCTGGGCTGGTGGAAATGACCCAGGTGGCGTTGCAGACACTGAAAGGCTGTTCAAATGGATTCTATCTCTATGTTGAAGCTGCATCCATAGACAAACAGATGCATCCCATCGATGTGGATCGAGCTCTTGCTGACCTCATTGAATTGGACGAAACTATTGGGGTTGCCCTTGATTTCGCGAAAGAAGATGGCAATACGCTGGTGGTAGCTACTGGAGATCATGGACATGGGTTTGATGTCTTTGGCACTGTGGACACAGAAATCTTCAATGATGGAACAACTAACGTGGACAAGCGAAGAGGTGTTGGACTGTACGCCAGTGCTGGCATGCCTAACTATGTCGATAGCGATGGCGACCACTTTCCTGACAGCTGGTCGCCAAGATACGTGGTAGCTTCTGGGGTGAACAACTTCCCTACACATTCTGAAGACTATCAAGTGTCTCCGGTCCCGCGTGTACCTGCAATTCTTGTGGACGGTGTTTTCGTGAACAACCCAGAAGATGATCCTGATGGCATATTCCTTTCAGGAAACATTAACCCAAGAGGTTCAACTGGTGTTCATACTTTGACAGATGTCACTGTCTTTTCCTATGGGCCTGGTTCCGAAAGACTAACGGGAACATATGAGAACACCCGAATCTTCTTTGGGATGGCTGAGGCTCTTGGTCTTGGAGAATATCAGGGCTCCTCATGAACGACCAAGATGCAGCCTGTTTTGCCTATGAGAAGCAAGCCTTTGCTTCCAAACTGCTGTGAAATACATGTCATACGTTCAAGTAATGCTGGCCAAATTTGGTATTTGCTGTGATAGAAAATCTCTTTCCAGAATGTTTTATGGGGGAACATACTAAGTTATGCATTAAGCCAGTCGGTAGGGTGGATCGAATTGCTGGCAACATCCCTCTCTTTTCGTGCCCATACAATGGTCGTGGCAATTTTCGCGTAGTCTCCTAGACAGACGCATGCATCACCTTCAAACTCTTTTTGGGTCTCCCATCATGGCTTGAGTAGTACCATAGGCGTTTTAAATTTCTGGTATTCATGTTGCCTGCGGTCCTTGCTATGGGAACCTAAAAGTCTGGAATGGCATGACGCCACGCACCAACCAAACTTGGTGCAATTCGGTGTACCTTCCAATAGCTACGAGAAAGCTACACATTTGCAAAGTACGAGTATGAGCAGAAGGACCTTCGTGTTGTGGTGATGATGGTTTGGAAACAAATTGCACAAGTCCAACTCAAGCACATTAAGCACTTTGAACTCCGAATTTTGAGAATTCTTGGGAATCTTGTGTTTCAAAAAAATCTTGATAATCTATTGATTGAGGCAAGCATACAAGCACAAGCAACCACAATCGAGAAAAGTGCTTGTCGAGGCCATCTCTAGCAAGTGGCTTTGCGTTCTAACAAAGAAACCATACGATTGCTTTGGCGCATGAATGCAATGAGTTTAGGTGGGCGATGAATCTTCCTATATGGCAATTCCTCATTGCATCGGTTAGTATCGCTTACCGAGGTCCAAATGGGACCCTTTTCGAACGGACTAGACCTCCGAGACTCCATGTGGGATAGGGACGATGGTGCCTCTGACCGTACAATGATTGCACCTTTTCGAAACTAGAGTCCATCGCCTTCTCGAAATGCATGGAAGGATGGTCGGCGTGCACTAAGATAGGTTTCCACATAGTGTTGCAAAAGCGTCCGTGAGTTTTGGACACTCACACACGTGCCTTGGAGGAGAGCGTTTGTCGGGAAGGAGCCGGTGCACCGGTCTT
>LFIK01002356.1_pt1 | contig 15292 bp, 13 predicted proteins | sample 643401 | NCBI WGS metagenome assembly LFIK01 (sample SAMN03777447, study PRJNA286221) | soda lake metagenome | biome: soda lake; feature: Kulunda steppe; material: water; isolation source: sample T5-Br brine of Lake Tanatar-5 | place: Russia: Kulunda steppe | collected 2010-07 | reverse complement strand
GGAAGAGCATGCTCGAGCCGGTCATCAGGGTGACGTTGCAGGCCACGAAGAGGCCGTGGGTGTGGAAGATCGGCAGGGCGTGGATCAGCCGGTCCTCGGCGGTGAAGTGCCAGGCCTGGCGCAGAGTCTCGGCGTTGGAGCCCAGGTTGCGGTGGGTCAGCATGGCGCCCTTGGAGCGGCCGGTGGTGCCGGAGGTATAGAGGATCGCCGCCAGGTCCCGCTCGCCCAGGGGCACGATATCTTCCCGGGGTGTGGCGGCGGCGGCCTTCTCCATCAGGCTGCCGTCGGCCGCGGTGCCCAGGGTCTCCACCGCCGGGCAGCCGGTCTCGGTCGCGATCCGCTGTGCTTCGTCCAGTACGGCGGCACGGCAGACGAACAGCGCCGGCTCGGCATCGGAGAGGAAATAGCGGATCTCCTCGCCGGTGTAGCCGGTGTTGAGAGGAAGATAGACCGCGCCGATGCGCAGGCAGGCGAGATAGAGCAGGATGGCTTCGGGGCTCTTGTCCACCTGTACGGCGACCCGATCCCCCTGCTTTACGCCGATCCCGGTCAGCGCACCGGCCAGTCGAGCGCTGGCGGCCAGGGCGTCGGCGTAGGTGTAGCGCTGACCCTCGCGGGTGGTGATGAAGTCGGCGTCGTCGCGTTCGCGCATGCGCTCGGCGAAGGTTGCGAAGAGGTTGTGGTTCATTTGCTGCTCTCTCCCTTGGCCATCTTCCGAGCCTTGCGGGCGAGGTCTCGGACTTCGCTCGAGGAGGCCACGGTGGCGTTGGCGGTATAGTTTTCATGATTGCGCTCGATATCGTCGAGCACATAGAGGTAGTTGACCATCAGGCCGGCGGCCTGCTTGAGCCCCTTGGCCGAGACGTCACCCAGCCAGTTGACCCGGTGCAGCTCGGCGCCGTTGCCCAGGTGGAAACGGGCCACCGGGTTGAGCGGCTTGCCGCGAGCGTTCTTCTCGTGGACCAGGTAGCGGGCGGCCAGCGGCTTGACCACCGCCTCGAGCTTCGCCACCCGTTCGGGCTCCCGCTGCCACTCGGCCGTGTCGAGTTCGCCAAGGGTCTCGCGCAGCGCCCTGGGCAGGCTCTCGTCGTGGCGGCGCTCCTCGAGCCACTGTCGAAAGCCCGGCACCGGCGACAGGGTCACGAAATACTTGAGTTGTGGCAACTCGTGCTTCAGCTCCTGGACCACCTGCTTGATCAGGAAGTTGCCGAAGGAGATGCCGCGCAGGCCGGTCTGGCAGTTGCTGATACCGAAGAAGGCGGCGCTGTCGGCATCCTCGGGGTCCTCCACGCCGCCGTCCTCGCCGCCCAGGATCGGCTGGATGCGGCTCGGCAGGCCCTTGCACAGCGCCACCTCCACGAAGATCAGCGGCTCGTCGCCGATCGCCGGATGGAAGAAGGCGAAGCAGCGGCGGTTGCGGGCGTCCAGGCGGCGGCGCAGGTCGTCCCAGTCCTGGATCTCGTGGACCGCCTCGTAGCGAATGATCTTCTCAAGAATCGAGGCAGGGGTGTTCCAGTCGATGCGCTTGAGCACCAGAAAGCCGCGGTTGAACCAGGAGCCGAACAGGTGCGCGAAGTCCCGGTCGATGCCGGTGAAATCGGACCGTTCACGCAGCAGGGCGAGCAGATCCTCGCGCATCTCCACCAGCGCATGGGTGCCGTCGCTGGCCAGGTTGAGCCGCCGGAACAGCTCCTGGCGGCGCGGTTCGCAGGCCAGGAACAGCACCTGCAGGCTATCGTTGTCCCGCGCCTCCCGATAGGCGGCATAGGCGCCGTCGATGGCCTCGGGCTCGGCGGCGAAGTCCGCGGCCAGGCGTTCGAAGAAGGCGACCTTCTCCTCCGGCGAGAGCCCCTGGTAGAGCGCCAGGGCGCGACTCGCCAGGGCGATGCTCGAGGCCTCGCCGTCGCTGGCCAGCAGCGCCGCGCAGGCCTCGACCACCTCGCCATGGTGGGGGGGCGGGGCACCGGCGCGGCGTCGGCGGCGCAGGGCGTCCCGCCGGGTGATGCTGGTGAACAGCTCCTGCAGAAAGCTCATGTTCATGGTCTCGTCTCCGTTAGCCCATGATCAAGTTGGGCAGCCACAGGGCAATGCCCGGGAAGAAGCACAGCAGGAGGATTCCCAGCACCATGCATAGCGCGTAGGGCAGGCTGCCCATGAGGATATCGCGCAGGGAGATATCCGGTGCAATACCCTTGATGATGAACAGGTTGAGGCCCACGGGTGGCGTTATCAGACCGATCTCCAGGTTGATGGTGAGGATCACCGCGAACCAGTAGGGATCGAAGTTGGCGGCCAGGATGATCGGCAGCAGGATCGGCGCGGTCATCACGATCACCGCCACCGGCGGCAGGAAGAAGCCGGCCACCAGCAGGAAGAGGTTGATGATGCCCATCAGCACCCAGCGGTTGACGTCCAGATCGCTGATCGCGGCGGCAATGGTCTGGGTGATGAACATGGAGGAGAGGGCATAGGCGAACACCTCCGCGGTGGCGATCACCAGCATGATCATTACGCTCTCGCGCAGCGAATCACGCATGATCAGCTTGATCGGCTTGATCTGCCACATGCGGTAGATCAGCACCGCGAGGGCCACGCACAGGAAGGCCCCGACCCCGGCTGCCTCGGACGGCGTTGCCACCCCGCCGTAGAGGGCGAACAGGATGCCGACGATCACCAGCAGGAAGGGCACCACACGAATCAGGGCCTTGATGTTGGTGTCGACGTTGGCCTTGATGTTCTCCTTCACGCGCTCGGCGGTCTGGGACATCGGATTGTTGTAGCCCCCCTCCAGGCGGCAGGCGATCATGGTCCAGATCATGAACAGGCCGGCGAGCATCAGCCCGGGCATTATCCCCGCCATGAACAGCCGGCCGATGGAGGTCTCGGTGGAGATGCCGTAGATGATCATGGTGACCGAGGGTGGGATCAGTATGCCCAGGGTGCCGCCGGCGGCGATGCAGCCGGCGGCGACGCCGTCCGGGTAGCCCCGGTTGCGCATCTCGGGGATCCCCATCTTGCCGATGGCGGCACAGGTGGCGGGAGACGAACCGGAGAGGGCAGAGAAGATGGTGCAGGCGCCGATGTTGGAGACGGCCAGGCCCCCGGGCAGCCGACCCATCCACAGGTCCAACGAGCGGTAGAGGTCGCGTCCGGTGGGCGAGGAGGCCACGGCGGCGCCCATCAGGATGAACATCGGGATGGCCACGAAGCCGAACTCGGCGATCCTGTCGAAGAAGGTCTCGCCGAAATAGATCAGCTCGGGGAGACCGCGGTCGTAGAGCAGTGCGAGCAGTGACACCCCGCCAAGGGCGAAGGCGATAGGCGTGCCGATCGCCATCAGCAGGATCAGCACGACGGCAACGATGATACCCAGTGTAATCGGATCCATGCCTAGGCCTCCCCGCGCAGGATTTCAGCCACGTATTGCAGCGTCAGTAGGGTGGTGCCCACGGCCATGGGCATCAGGGCAGGCCACAGCAGCGGGTTCCATACGGTGCCGGTGCGCCAGTTGAATTCGTAGGCCTCCACGACATAGACCCAGGAGGCGAAGGCCAGGGCGCCGCAGAAGGCGAGCCCGACCAGTGATGCCAGGAGCAGCATGGCCTTGCGGGCCAGGCCGCCCAGGGCATCGGGCAGGATGGTGATGGCGACGTGCCCGCCGGTCATCAGCACGTAGGGGCTACCCATCAGCATGGCGCCGGTCACCGAGAACACGGTGAACTCCGTTTGCCAGCTGGTGCTCATGCCGAGCAGGTAGCGAATGAAGACCATTTGGCAGATCACCAGCACGCCGGCAATGAACATCACCGTCGCCAGGTAGGCGCTGACCCGGGAAAGCACATCCATCAGCCGTATGTAGCCGCCGATGACGCCGGGACGTCGAGCAAGGGTTGGGGAATTGGCCATGGCCGTTAACTCCTCCCGGTTTAAAAAATGGGGGCCACCCCTTGCGGATGGCCCGGATCACATTGGGAAGGGAAAGGCGTTACTCGACGGCCAGCGCGGCGTCGATAATGGCCTGGCCGTTGGGTACGTTTTCGGCGAAGTTCTTGTAGGAGGTCTCCCGGGCGATATCGAGCCAGGCGTTGTAGTCATCCTCGCTCATGCGCACCACCTCGATGCCGTTCTCCTCGTAGACATCGACCATCTTCTGGTCGATGGCGGCCGCTTCGGCAGAGAAGTACTCCTCGGCGGCCTGGCCGGCCTCGGTCAGCGCGGCCTGCTGCTCCTCGGTGAGGCCCTGCCACACCTGTTCGGAGATCAGCACCGGCTCGTACATGAACCACAGGGCGAAGTCGCCCGGCTCGGTCAGGCACTCCACCTGCTCGTAGAGACGGAAGGAGACGAACGACATCGAGGAGGTGTTGGCGGCATCCAGCACCCCGGTCTGCATGGCCGTGTAGACCTCCGACGAGGGCATGGAGGCGATCGAAGCGCCGGCGGCCTGAAGCATCTGCTCGAAGGCGGGCCCGGCGGCGCGAATGTTCTGGCCGGCCACGGTGTCAGGCGAGGTGATGCACTGTTCGCTGGAGGCGAAGCCGCCGGCCAGCCAGCTGTCCGCCAGCACGCGAGCGCCGTTGTCCGAGATCACCTCCTTGATCATGCCCATGTATTCGGAATCGTTGAGGCGCGCGGCGTGCTCGTGATTGCGCACCAGGCCGGGCATCAGGGTGGCGGAGAACTCCGGGTGGCGGCCGCTGGCGTAGTCCAGGGGGAGCAGGGTCATATCGAGGCGGCCACGGACCAGGGCGCCCCATTGTTCACCGGCGCGGAACAGCGACTGGCCCGGGTAGACCTGAATCTGCAGGCCCACGTCGGCTTCTTCGACATGGCGAGCCATCAGCTGGACCATCTCGTCGCGGATGTCGCCCTGGCCCCCGGGGAACTGGTGGGAGGCTCGCAGGACGGTGTCGGCCGAGACGGAACTGGCGGCGATGGCAAGGCCCAGGGCGGCTACGGCGGGCAGGGTATGGCGTTTCATTGGGCGTCTCCAGCATTGTTGTTGTGTGCTTGATCTTGGTTGTGATGTTTATCAGCGATGCTGATGTATATATCTATAGGCGTGAAGTATGCGGGCGTCAACTTTCTGGCATGTTGTGGCGGGCCTGATTCAAGGCTCGATTCAGGTAGGCGACAGCGAGGGGATTCAGGTAGGTGACAGTGAGGGGATTGAGGTAGGCGACAGTCAGAGGCAGGCTAGCCAGGAGGGTGTCTCCAGGCCAGCCAGGAGTCAGGAGGTGAGTTCCTTCAGGGGAAGAAGGTCAGGCCGACCACATAGAACGGAATGGCGACGATCAGCAGCGTCATGCAGTAGCCCATGATATGGCGAGCCTTGACGCCGGTGATGCCGAGGAGCGCCAGTGCCCAGAAGGGCTGGAACATGTTGGTCCAGGTATCGCCGGCCCCGAAGGCGGTTATGATGCGCCCGATCGACACCCCGAGCTCCTTGGCGACTTCCACCAGGATCGGGCCTTGAACGGCCCACTGGCCGCCACCGGAGGGCACGAAGATGTTGAGCAGGCCCGCGGCGAACCAGCTGATGACAGGCAGGGTCTGGGGCGTGGCAATGCTCAGCATCGCATCCACGAAGACCACGGCCAAGCCCGACAGCGTCACCATGCCCATGATGCCGCCATAGAAGGGGAACTGCAGAATGATACCGCTGGCACCCTTGGTCGCGTCTGTCACCGCATTCATGTAGCGCACTGGTGTCTTATGCAGGGCCAGGCCCGCAAAGAGGAACAGGAAGTTGACGATGTTGAGGTTGAGGTCAAAGCCATTGCGCGAGAAGTGCATGACCGCATAGCTGCCGGCCAGCGCCAGCAGGATCACCGTGAACCATACGGAATCCATTCGTGCCCCGATGCTGTTGGAGCTGTCCTGCCTGGCCTCGGGGTCCTCCTCCTCGAGGAACTGGGGCGCGTAGGCATCGATGCCGGACATCTCACCCTCCTTGCGGGGAGACATCAGGTAGAAAGTGACCGGCACTACCAGGGCGATCAGCATCAGGCTATTGAGCAGGGCATAGCTCGAGAAGGCGGTCTCGGTGATGGGGATGATGCCGATGGCGTCTTCCAGAAAATGGCCGCTGGTAGCAACGGTCAGGCCGGATGAAGAAGAGGGCCCCAGGTGCCAGACCATCTGGCCTGAGTAACCTGCCGCGACGATCAAGGGGTAGTGCAGTTTGACGCCCTGTCGGTAGGCCGCTTTGCCGATCTCCAGGGCGAAGATGGCCCCGACGATCAGGCCGAGTGCCCAGTTGAACCAGGAGAAGATACAGGCAACCAGTGCGGTGAGGGCCGCTGCCTGGGCGCTGCTGGAAGGCTGAGAGGCCAGGCGCTGAATCCACCTCTTGATGGCGGGTGCTGTCGCCAGAGCGTGGCCGGTGACTAGTATCAAGACCATCTGCATGGTGAATGACAGCAGGTTCCAGAAGCCTTCGTACCAGTGGTCGACCATGGCCACCAGGCCGCTGTCGGTGAGCATCAGGCCGAGCAGGAAGGTGACTATTGTCAGGAGAACCGCAAAGATGATCGGTTCGGGCATGAAGCGTTCCGAGAAACGCGAAAAGGTATCGCCTAGTTGCTTGATCATGGAGTGTCTCGCTGTCGGGGAATGAATGTTGTTGTACGTCCATGGTCTGGCGGCAGAGAGCCGCTCCCTGTGGCTGGCGTGATTCACCTCAAGCCGATAAACATATTGTTGTTGGAATTTGCGTGACGTTATTTATCACCTACATCTGTTATATACATCAAAGTTGTTATTGTGTGCTAATGTCAAGCCAATAGTGCAAATGCCTTGGCTCCTTCGTTGCCGGAAGGCGATGAGGCAAGGGGACGGAAAGGACAGGAGGTGTCGCATGACGGGTGCCAAGCGCTCTAGCGCGCAGCGACTCAGGGACGCACTGGAAGATGACATCATCAACGGGCGCCGGGCGCCGGGAGAGCGCCTCGATCCCGAGGCGCTGGGTCAGGAGTTCAGTGTCTCGCGCACGCCGGTGCGGGAGGCGATCCAGCAGCTGGTGGCCAGCGGGCTGGTGACGGTGTCGCCCAAGAAGGGCACCTTCGTGGCCCGGGTGGGGATCGAGGCGCTGATCGAGATGTTCGAGGTGATGGCCGAACTGGAGGGGATGTGCGGTCGTCTCGCCGCGAGGCGCATCAGCGAGGTGGAGCTCGCTGCCCTGAAGGAGGCCCATGCCCGCTGCGATGCCGCTGCTCGGGCGGGTGACCCCGACGAGTACTACTACGAGAACGAGGGGTTTCACGCCTGTATCTACGCGGCCAGCCATAACGGCTTTCTGGCCAGCGAGGCGCGCCAGCTCAAGCAGCGACTGAAGCCCTACCGGCGCCTGCAGCTGCAGGTTCGCCACCGGATGAACACCTCGCTGGACGAGCACCAGGCCATCGTCGATGCCATCGCTGGCGGAGAGGCGGAGCGCGCCGAGGCGCTGCTGCGTGAGCACGTGCTGATCCAGGGCGAGCGATTCAGCGATTTCGTGGCCAGCGTGCGTCGTTTCGAGAACCCGCTCAGGGGCACGGGGTAAGCCTCCGGGGCGCGAATGGATGCCATCAACGCCTCGACTGCGGTAATCTCGTCAGCCTGACAACGACAGGGGCGGGTCGCCCGGAGCGCCCGCCCGCGCTGGACTGACACGAGGCTCTCATGAATCGCATCAAGACGCTGACCCTGGCCGTGGCCGCCACCGCGCTGGCCGCTTCTTCACTGACCGCCCAGGCACGGGACTTCCGCCTGGGCTTGATCACTCCACCCCAGCACATGTGGAGCACCGAGGCCGAGGCCTTCGCCGAGACCCTGCACGAGCGCTCCGGTGGCGAGCACAGCGTCAGCGTCTTCCCGGCCCAGCAGCTGGGCAACGAGGCGCAGATGGTGCAGCAGCTGCAGACCGGGGCGCTGGACATGGCCTTTTTGACCATCGCCGAGATCTCCAACCGTATCCCCGACTTCGGCGCCCTCTACGCCCCCTATCTGGTGGATGGCGTAGACCACGCCGCACGCCTGCTGCGCTCCGACACCGCTGCCGAACTGCTCGAGCTGATGCCCGCCGAGGTGGGCCTGGTGGGGCTCGGCTACGGCATGGTAGGCATGCGTCAAGTGCTCAGCCGCGACCCCATCGAGAGCATGGATGACATGCGCGGCAAGCGCCTGCGCATCACCCCCTTCGAGCCGATCCGCGACTTCTACACCGCCACCGGCGCAGCGCCGGCGCCGCTGCCGCTGCTCGAGGTCTATGACGCCCTGGCCAACGGCCAGGTGGATGCCATCGACATGGACTTCGATTCGATCCTGATCCTGAAGTTCTATGAGCAGGCTGATAACCTATTGATTTCCAATCATATGATGTTCCCCATGGTAGGGGTGGTCTCCGGCCGGGTGTGGCGCGAGCTCTCCGCCGAGGACCGCGAGCTGATCGAGACCACCATGGCCGAGCACCTGGAAAACGTGCTTTCCGGCTTCCAGGAGATGGACGCCGCCCAGGAGGAGGAGATCCGCGGCCTGGACCTCAATATCGTCGAGGCCGATGCCGAGTTCTTCAGCGAGGCCATCGCCGAGTGGGAATCCACCTGGGCCGAGAAGGCGCCGATGCTCGAGGCGCTTCGCGAGGAAGCCGAGCGCCTGCGGCAGTAAGCAAAAGGAGAGCCGATGCTGTCACGCCTCTCCGACCGCCTGGCGCGCCTGGAGGAGATCGCCGCCGCCGCCCTCGCGGCGGCGGTCACCCTGCTGATCCTGGTCAACGTGGCCTTCCGCGCTGCGGGCAGCCCCCTCTACTGGATCAGCGAACTGGCGATCTACGCCATGATCTGGATGACCTTCCTGATCGCCGGGGCGGTGCTCAAGCGCCGGCAGGGCATCGCCGTCACCCTGGTGGCCGATGCCCTGCCGGGCTTCGCCCATCGCCTGCTGATGGCGCTAGTGGATCTCGTCGTGCTCGTCTTCGCGGTGCTGCTGCTGTGGCTCTGCTGGCGCTGGTACCAGCCGCTGGCACTGGCTCGGCTGGACTTCGACGTCCGCGCCTTCCAGGGGGAGACCTTCAACTTCATCTACGCCGAGAACACCTCGACGCTGGGCATCAAGAAGTTCTGGGTATGGTTGATTGTGCCCTGGTTCGCGCTGTCGCTGACCTTCCATGGCATGGTCAACCTGGGTTCCGCCCTGCGCGGGCTGCGTGACCCGGCGGAGGCGCCCCGGCCCCCGGAGGCCATCCCATGACGGTCGCGGTCTTCGTGCTGCTGCTGCTCGGGGCGGTGCCTATCGCCCTGGTGCTGGCGCTGACTGCGGTGGTCTATATTCAGGTCTCGGGCAACAATGTGCTGTTCGAGTCCTATCCCCAGCAGCTGTTCGGGGCCATCGAGAGCTACGGGTTGCTGGCGATCCCGCTGTTCATGCTGGCCGGTGAGCTGATGAACGAGGGCGGCGTGACCCGGCGGTTGATCGATTTGGCGCGGCTGCTGGTGGGCGGTTTCCGCGGTGGGCTGGCCTACATCAACCTGGTGGCCAACATGATGATGGCGGCGATCATCGGCTCGGCCGCCTCGCAGATCGCCATCATGTCGCGCGCCATGGTCCCGGCCATGGAACGGGAGGGCTACAGCCGCTCCTATGGCGCGGCGATCACCGCCGCCGGGGGGCTGCTCTCGCCGATCATCCCGCCCTCGATGCTGTTCGTGCTGTTCGGGGTGATGGCCCAGGTGCCCATCGCCGAGATGTTCATCGCCGGCATCCTGCCGGGTCTGCTGCTGGGCTTCAGCTTCTTCCTGGCCATCGCCGTGGTGGGGCTGGTGCAGCAGTATCCGAAGGGGCGCTGGCCGAGTCGCGCCGAGGCCAAACGGTCGCTGGCCATGGGCCTGCCGGCGCTGGCCATTCCCCTGATCATCATCGGCGGCATTCTGCTGGGGCTGGCCACGCCCACGGAATCCGCGGCCCTGGCCTCACTGGCCGCGCTGCTGCTGGGGCGTTTTCTCTACGGTGATCTGCGCTTCGCGATGCTGCCCAGGGTGCTCAAGCGCACCGCGGTGAATGCCGGGCTGGTGATCATGCTGATCGCCGCCGCCGGAGTGTTTGGCTGGGTGATCATCTACGAGCGGCTGCCGCAGATGGCGGCGGCCTGGATCGCCGCGCTCACTACCGATCCCTTCCTGTTCCTGCTGCTGCTGATCGGCGTGCTGCTGCTGGTGGGGATGATCATCGACGGCATCGCCGCGTTGATCCTGGTGGTGCCGATCCTGCTGCCCATCGCCACCCAGCAGTTCGGCATCAGCCCCTATCAGTTCGGCGTGGTGGTCTGCCTGACCCTGGTGCTGGGGCTGCTCACTCCACCGGTGGGGGCAGGGCTCTATATCGCCTCATCGATGACCGGTGCCCCGCCGATGCGCATCTTTCGTTCGCTGCTGCCCTTCCTGCTGGCGAGTCTGGTCACCCTGGTGCTGCTGGCCTGGCAGCCGTGGCTGACCACCGGGCTGATCGGGCGCTGAGGAGCGCGGTTCATACCAGGTCGCGTTTCTCCTCTTTCGCCTTGCGTCGGTCGCGCATCACGGCGCGGATGATCAGTATCAGCACGACCAGGGTAAGGGCCGGCCAGATCAGTACATAGAAGCCATAGAGTGCCGTCATGCTTGGTTTCCTTGTGTGACGAGTAATGTGTGACGTGTGGCGGTGCCGGCAGGCCGGCACCGCGCGGGTGTCAGGGGACGAGGCCGCGTGTCAGCGCGGGGTTGCCAGACTGGCGGAGGCGGGAGAGGCCTTGTCGCCGGGGGCTTGGGGTGTCTCCCCATGGGTGTCGTAGTCGCCCACTCGCTCTCGGATGGTGTCGAAGTCGAACGCCGGCTGGCGGCTCATCAGGCTCATCGCCACGCAGACCAGGGTGCTGGCGCCATAGGCGGTCAGCGAGGCCAGCAGCACGGTGTAGTCGCGCAGGAAGCCGGTAGCAAAGACCAGCGTCGCCACCAGCGCCAGGGCGGCGGCGATGAAGCCGGCGGTGCGGCCCAGAAAGCCGAATACCATCAGGCCGATGATCACGCCGCCACCGATGCTGGCCAGCAGCTCGAAGAACAGGCCGCTGGCGCCGCTCAGGGGCAGCAGCTCGAAGCGCGCCAGGCAGAACAGCACCATGGCGACCAGCACCGAGGTAGTGAAAGCCTGGTTGGTGACCCGGTCCCAGAAGCAGCTGGCGATCACCGGGAAGACGATGGCCCCCCACAGCGCGCCGACGAATACCAGCATCACCAGGATATCCAGCGAGAAGCTGGCGAAGACGATGCCCACCACGGTGGCCACGATCATGGTCATGCGGCCCACCAGCAGCATGCGCTTCGGGTCGGCCTTGCCGCGGGCGATGTTCTTGCCATAGACGTCGGCCATCATGATCGCCGACAGCGCCGAGAGGTCGGAGTCGGCGGTGGAGGAGAGCGCGCCGATCACCAGGACGAAGAACAGCGCGATGAACAGCGGCGGCAGGTAGCCAGAGACCATCTGCGGAATCAGGTTGTTCATGTCGCCATCGATCGGCTGCACGCCCAGGGTCAATGCCATCAGGCCGATCATGCCCAGGCCGATGACGATGGCGCCGTAGCCCACGGTGGCGGTGAGGAAGGTCGGCTTGATGTGCGCCTCGTTCACCGCGAACAGGCGCTGAGAGATGGTCTGGTTACCGATGGCGTAGGCCAGCACGGCAACGAAGAAGGGCGCGCCCTGATTGAGAATGGCGTCCATGGAGAAGAAGCTGGCCTGCTCGACGGTAAGGTTGTCGAGCCCGGCCACCAGTTCGCTGGGGCCGCCCATGGCGAAGAACACCGCGGGAATGATCACGATGGCAATGGCCATGAGCGCCACCAGCTGGGCGAAGTCGGTCATCACCGAGGCGCGGAAGCCGGACCACAGGGTGTAGAGCAGCACCCCGGCGCCGGCGATGATCACCCCGGCCTGGAAGGAGAGCGGCGAAAGCACCGAGACCAGGGCACCGGCGGCGGTGAAGTTGACCATCAGACTGATCACGCTGCCCAGCACGTTGGAGAGCGCCAGGATCAGCTGGCTGGAAGAGCCGTGGCGGGCGTGGATCAGCTCGCCCAGGGTGTGGGCGTCGGGCGCCAGCTTCCTGAAGCGCCGGCCGAAGGGGTAGATGAACAGGATCATCAGCGCCCCCCACAGCCCGTAGTGGATGGGGCCCGAGACGCCGTAGGTGTAGCCGGAGGTGGCCGCGGCGTAGAAGGAGGCCGCCCAGATCCAGGTGGCGGTCATGCTGGCCGCCCCCATGCCGAAGCCGACGCGGTGGTTGGAGACCATGAAGGCGTCGGCATCTTCGTTCTTCTTGCGGATGCCGAGTGTCATCAAATAGGTGCCGCCGTAGAAGGCGACCAGCAGCAGAATGACGGTCAGGGACGAGAACTGGTATAGCGATTCGCTGTTCAAGGGGAGGTCACTCGATAGGTGGATAGGACGCGTCGCTACATGTCGGCCAGGCGACATGCGTGACGCAGTGACGGAGACCATGGGTGCCATGGGCCAAATCGAGACGCAGTGCCCCCGAGTGCTCGAGCAGAGTCCTGCGAGCACTGAAACGGGAAAGCGTCCAGGTTATCGGTCGTGCACGGCCGCAGAATGCTGCGGCAGCGGCATTACCCCCAGGCGGGGAGGCTGGGTGGCGGGCGGTGCGGCGTGCACCGTCCTTCATCGGCGTATTGACGAGACAAGTGGCGAGACATGGATGTCTTCTCTAGCGATGGCGTCCACGACGAGCAGTCGAGAGTGCCGGTGATCCAGTCTGCGGTACGGCAAGACCGGGCTGGTCAGGGCTCTGAGCCCAGGGCCAGTCGGTGATCTGTTGTAGGAGTTATGCCCGATCAAGGGAAAGATGACCCTACTCGCCTGCGCGGCTCATGTCCAATTCGTTCCGATTTAGAAGTCAAATGCCGTCATTTTCTTCGAATTTCTGGTTTTGTTGTCAGGCGGGCAGGCGCCTGGTCGATCTGATTCGCGAGTAACTCTCGCCGGTAGAGAGATGAGGCAGTCGTCAAGCAGGGTGAGCCCTCAAGAGGTACAATGAATTCACTTCCGAGACGGCGAGGTCGATACCATGCAGGCCGGGCAGAATGACGAGGATCATGAGCGTCATCGAGCGATTCTGAATGCGCTGGCGCCATTTGATGAGATCGATCAGGTGGTGCTTTTTGGCTCGTTGGCCAAGGGTAAGGGCCGTCCTGACAGCGACCTTGATATTGCCGTGGAAAGCAGGCGGCCGCTGACCAGCGCCCAGAAGATCGACATGATCGAGGCGCTGGCCTTGGCGTCCTCACGACCGGTGGATCTGGTCGACCTCAGAACCGCTGGCCAGCCGTTGCTGACTCAGATCGTGGTGTCCGGCGTTCGCTTGAAAGGCAGCGATTCGGCCTGGGCTGGGCTGGTCTATCGCAACATCATCGACAACGAGGACTTCGTGCCCCTGCAGCAGAGGATCCTCAGGGCGAGGCAGGCCGCATGGATCAACCCCTGATCAACCAGAAGCTGGAGTCGCTAAGGCGTTGTGTTGCGCGCCTGGAGAGCCGCAGTCCGGAGAGTGTCGAGGAGTTGGAGACGGATCTGGATGCTCAGGATATCCTGGCCCTCAACCTCACGCGTGCCGTCCAACTCTGTGTCGATATCGCCTCTCACTGGATTGCCGAGCATCACGAACTGATGTCTCCCATCACCATGGGCCAGAGTTTCGAGGTGCTGGCGGAACGTGGTGTGATTAGCCGTGAGTTGGCCGATGACATGCGCAAGTCGGTGGGCTTCCGGAATATCGTAGTGCACAACTATGAAACGGTGAATTGGGAGGTGGTGTTCACCATCTGCCATGACCACCTCGATCAGTTCAGACAATTTGCCGGCGTCTTTATGGATCCGGCGCTGCGCTGAGCGATTGCAGACACATCGGTGATGTCTCGAAAGGGATAAGCCTGAGCGTTATACTCAGGTATACGTTCATCCTGCGCTACGTCGCCGACCGGAGCCGCCATGTTTCCCGCGTTCACCCTGCGCTACGCCCGCCTTCCCGAACACTTCTTCGAGCGTTTCGACCCCGTGCCGGTGCCTGCGCCGCGCCTGGTGGCCTTCAACCGGCCCCTGGCCGAGGAACTGGGCTTTGATCTCACGCAGTTCGATGAGGCGCAGTTAGCCGAGTGGTTCTCCGGCAACGCCGTGCCGCAAGGCGCCGAGCCCGTTGCCCAGGCCTATGCCGGCCATCAGTTCGGCCACTTCAACCCGCGGCTGGGCGACGGCCGGGCGGTGCTGCTGGGCGAGGTGACCGACCGCGAGGGCCGGCTGCGCGACATCCAGCTCAAGGGGGCGGGGATGACGCCCTTCTCGCGGGGCGCCGACGGCCGTGCGCCGCTGGGCCCCGTGCTGCGCGAATACCTGGTGAGCGAGGCGATGCATCGGCTCGGGGTGCCCACCACTCGGGCCCTGGCTGCGGTGATTAGCGGCGAGCGGGTGTTCCGGCGGGTGCCGGAGCCCGGCGCCGTGCTGACCCGCGTTGCCGCCAGCCACCTACGGGTGGGCACCTTCCAGTACTTCGCCGCCCGCGACGACCGGGAAGCGGTCAGGATCCTGGCCGATATGGCCATCGAGCGCCACTTCCCAGCACTGAACCCGGAACTGGCGAAGGGAGAGCGTTACCTGGCGCTGCTGGAGGCGGCTTCCCAGCGTCAGGCGGCCCTGGTGGCGAAGTGGATGGGCCTGGGTTTCATCCACGGGGTGATGAACACCGACAACTGCACCATCTCGGGGGAGACCATCGACTACGGCCCCTGCGCCTTCATGGAGGCCTACTCGCCGACCATGGTATTCAGCTCCATCGACGAACAGGGGCGCTATGCCTACCGGAACCAGCCCTGGCTCGCCCAGTGGAACCTGGCGCGCCTGGCCGAGACACTGATTCCGCTGCTGCACGACGACCAGGAGCGTGCCGTGGAGCTGGCCACCGAGGTGATCAAGCGCTACGAGTCGCTGTATGAAGCACAGTGGCTGACGATGATGCGCGAGAAGCTGGGTCTGGCCTGCGAAGAGGAGGGCGACCGCGAATTGGCCGAGGCCTTTCTCGAGGCTCTCGCGGCCGGCCGCGCCGACTTCACCCTGGGCTTTCGCCGTCTGGCCGAGGCCGTGGAGGCGGATGCCTCCGGGCTGGCCGAGCTCTTCGAGAACGATAGTGCCCTGCAGGAGTGGCTGCCGCGCTGGCGAGAGCGACTGGCTCGGGAGGGTGTCGGACGGGAAGAGATCGCCGCGCGGATGAACGCGGTCAATC
>LFIK01002355.1_pt1 | contig 15292 bp, 18 predicted proteins | sample 643401 | NCBI WGS metagenome assembly LFIK01 (sample SAMN03777447, study PRJNA286221) | soda lake metagenome | biome: soda lake; feature: Kulunda steppe; material: water; isolation source: sample T5-Br brine of Lake Tanatar-5 | place: Russia: Kulunda steppe | collected 2010-07 | reverse complement strand
AGTGTTGGTTGCAGGTAGACATCGGCCGTGTCGGCATTGAAAGCCTGGTTGGTTTCGCTGGCGGCGCGTCTCAGCGTCACCGCGCCATCGAGGCTTGCCTCCTGCGCACCGTTCCAGGCTCTGCCAGTTGGAGCGCGCAGATGCCAGGGGGCGCCGGTGTCGCTGTGGATGATCAGCCATGGGGACTCGATCAGCCAGAGGTCATCGCCAGTGAAATGTTCCAGATTGCTGCCGTGCAGCCGATAGGTCGGCTTGCCTGCCTCGTCGGTGATATCCAGCTCGAAGTGCTCGGCAAAGAAATCGGGGGTGATGGGCACCTCCGGATCGGGTGCGCCGAATTGCGGCATGTCGATGAAACGCTCATCAAGCAGTAACCAGGCCAGGCTGGCGAAGAGCGCGAAGATGCCGAGGCGCACCAGCCATGGCCTAGCCACGGGAAAATCGATCCAGTGTCGACGCCAGCATGCCGTGACCCGCAAGGATGAGCTCGCAGGCCTCGCGGACCGCGCCATGACCGCCATGGCGGGTGCTGACCCAGTGCGCTTGGCGCTGCACAAGCGGGTGGCCACCGGGGACACTCAACGCCAGCCCGGCTGCATCCAGCACCGGGAGGTCGATCAGATCATCCCCCATGTAGGCAGCATGCTCGGTGGGCAGTGCATGATCGGAGAGCAGCGACTGCCAGGCGACAAGCTTGTCGCTGACGCCCATGTAGACATCATTGATGCCGAGATCGCTCATGCGTGCCTGCAGCGCGCTCGATTGCCGTGCCGTGATGACCGCCACTGCAATGCCGGCCTCACGCAGCAAGCGTAATCCAAGGCCATCCAGAATATTGAAGCCTTTCAGCGACTCGCCGGTCGGGCCATACCAGATGGCGCCGTCAGTCAGCACGCCGTCGACATCGAGCCCGAGCAGCCGTACCTTGCCAGCCTGTTCGAATACCTGCGCGGGCACTGCGGCAAGATCGCAGAGACTCGGTGGCAAGGCTGTGGATGACGTCGCCATGTCACACCACTCCGGCCTTCAGTAGATCATGCATGTTCAGTGCTCCGACAACGCGGTCAGTCGGGTCGACGATGACCAGCGCATTGATCTTGTGCAACTCCATCATCCGCAGCGCTTCCGCGGCCAACGCACCGATCTGCAGGGTACGTCCGCCTCTGGTCATCACTGCCGAGACCGGTGTGGCGTGAATGTCGACGCCCAGCTCGAGGTGGCGCCGGAGATCGCCGTCGGTAAAGATGCCGACCAGACGGTGGTCATCATCCAGAATCGTGGTCATGCCGAGACTGGTTCTGCTCATCTCGAGCAGTGCTTCACGCAATGATGCGTCGGGACCGACTCGGGGAAGATCGGACGCGCTGTGCATCAGATCGTCGATCAGTAACAGCAGGCGTCTCCCGAGGCGGCCTCCTGGGTGAGACCGTGCAAAGTCCTCGGCGGTGAATCCGCGTGCATGCAACAACGCCACCGCCAGCGCATCGCCCATGGCGAGCGCCGCCGTTGTGCTGGCAGTCGGCGCAAGCCCGAGTGGACATGCTTCCTGCGCAACAGAGACGTCGATGTTGACCGAGGCGGCCTGTGCCAGTGTGGACTGCGGATTGCCGGTCAGACTGATCAACGGCGATCCAAGACGCTTGATCAACGGAAGAATGGTGATGATTTCGCTGGTTTCACCCGAGTTGGACAGCGCCAGCACAACGTCGACAGAGGTGATCATTCCGAGATCGCCATGGCTGGCTTCGCCGGGGTGGACGAAAAAGGCCGGTGAGCCGGTGCTGGCCAGCGTCGCAGCGATCTTGCTGCCGATATGGCCGGATTTGCCCATTCCCAGAACGACGATGCGCCCCTTGCAGGCGAGCAGGTAGCGGCACGCGAGAACAAACGCCTGATCCAATCGTGGGGACAGGGCGCGGATGGCATCGGCTTCAAGCTCCAGCACGCCGCGGGCCATGCCGATCAGATCTTGCTCCTGCCCGGGAAGGGCACCATGTTCGTCGATCTTCTTCATTGTGACTTCATCGTGACCCTGATGTGTGAGCAGGCACATCCGGTTGCGACCGGCCAGCGGACAGCATCGCGCACGTTCCATCGCACTCCGTTTACAACCGATGCCAATGTTACTCTTGCTGTCGACGCAATGACAAAGGAATGCAGCCCCCGGCGTTGCCCGTGTTGGCAGTGCACCCGCTGCGTGCACCGTGTCAGGTGATCAGCAGGCTGCCCTGCCATGCCGCATAGGCGATCAACAACAGCCCGGCTGCCGGTCGGCCGATCCGTTGCCGCCAGAGCAGGACACCGAGCAGCACCAGCAACAGGTTCATCATGCCAACATCACGCAGCAATGCGAGCCGGTCGAGCGTGACCGGCGTGATGGCAGCAGCCAGCCCCAGTACGGCGAGCAGGTTGAACAGATTCGATCCAAGGATGTTGCCGATGGCGAGCCCGAACCGTTGTCGGCGCGCCGCTGCCAGCGTGGTTGCCAGTTCAGGCAGGCTGGTGCCAACCGCCACGATAGTCAGGCCGATGACCAGCTCGCTGATTCCTACCAGCCTTGCCAGTGTCGAAGCGGTCTGCACGAGCAGATGCGCTGAGAACAACAACGCCAGCAACGCCACGAGCAGCCATGCTGCAAGCCGGAGCGGTCGCTCACGGCGGGCTTCGATGACGGCAGTCTCCTCAACGGCAATGTTCTGCGGCGAGCCGCTGCGGATCAGCCAGACGAGGGCCGGAATCAGCAAGGCCAGCAGCACGAGACCTTCGCCGCGCAACAGCCGCCCATCACTGATCAGCGGGACGAGGATCACGGACGCGAGAGCGACCATGGTGTATGCTGATCGTACAGACTCCGGCTTTCCGACCATCGGAATGATCAGCGCGGTAACACCGAGGATCAACGCGACGTTTGCAATGTTCGAGCCGATGGCGTTCCCGACTGCAAGCTCCGGGCGGTTGTCGATGGCGGCGAGTGCGGAGACGAGAATTTCTGGGGTCGACGTGCCGAACCCGACCACCACCACGCCGACCAGCGTCATGGATAGCCCGCTGCGCAGCGACAGGCGCGCTGCAGCATCGGCAAAACGATCTGCAGACCAGGCCAGTACGGCGAAAGCGGTCAGCAGCAGGACGGCATGAATGATGATCGACATGTTGAACATGAACCTGAGCGAGCCTCGCCGAGCAGCCAGAGGCTGCCGGCCCGGCTGCGCTCTGACGGCGGAGTATGCATGAACAACCCGTTGGTGACATCCGGCGTGTTGCCGGTTCTGCCCGCCATCACCCTGCCAGCATGGCGCGTGTCGATCTGCCGTCGAGGGCTGTCATGACGCAATTATCGCATTCCACTGACCCTGATGCCGTCATGCCGTTGATCGAGGTCAGGGGGCTGCATTTTCGCTTCGGTGAGCGGGTGATCTTCGATGGCGTCGATCTCGATATCCGTCGTGGCGAGGTCAGCGCAATCATGGGGCCGAGCGGTACCGGCAAGACCACGCTGTTGCGACTGATCGGTGGTCAATTGCGGCCCGATGCCGGCAGTGTGCGCGTCGATGGCAAGGTCGTCCACGACATGTCGCACCGTGAGCTGTATGCGCTGCGGCGGCGCATGGGCATGCTGTTTCAGAGTGGCGCCTTGTTCAGTCATTTGACAGTATTCGAGAACGTTGCATTCCCGTTGCGCGAACATGCCCGATTACCTGAGCCGGTGCTGCATGATCTGGTTCTGCTCAAGCTCGAGGCGGTTGGTCTGCGCGCTGCGCGTGATCTCATGCCGGCCCAGCTTTCGGGCGGGATGGCACGACGTGTGGCGCTGGCTCGCGCTGTGGCGCTCGATCCGATGATGATCATGTACGATGAGCCCTTTGCCGGGCAGGACCCGATTTCCATGGGAACACTGGTCAGTCTGATCCGATTGCTCAACGATGCGCTGGGGCTGTCGAGCCTGATCGTTTCGCACGACATCGCCGAAACGGCGCGTATTGCTGACCGGATCATCATCTTTTCTGATGGCAAGGTCGTGGAGGCTGGCTCTCCGGCGGCACTGGCCCGCTCCGAGTCGCCCTGGGTCCGGCAGTTCTTCAACGCGCTGCCGGATGGTCCGGTCCCTTTTCACTACCCGGGTAGCAGCCTGGAAGACGACTTCCTCGGAACGCGCGGTCGTGACGCGGAACGGAGAGACAAAGCATGATCGGCACGCTTGCAGGGCTGGGGCGCTGGCTGCTGAGCAGTCTCGCCCGGCTGGGGCGCAGCTGTCTCTTTCTTGGCCATGCGCTGCTGGGGATGCCCGCGCTGTTGTTGCGTCCTGGTCTGGTGATACAGCAGATTTATGCGGTTGGCGTTCTGTCTCTGCTGATCATCGTCGTGTCGGGCACCTTTGTCGGCATGGTGCTCGCCCTGCAGGGTTACAATACGCTCGTCAATTTCGGCGCAGAGCAGTCGCTCGGCGTGCTGGTTGCGCTCTCGTTGCTCCGGGAGTTGGGCCCGGTCGTGACTGCCTTGTTGTTTGCGGGTCGCGCCGGGTCGGCGTTGACCGCCGAGATTGGCCTGATGAAAACCACCGAGCAGCTGACCAGCATGGAGATGATGGCGGTCGATCCGGTGCACCGAATCGTGGCCCCGCGGCTGCTGGCCGGTTTCATTTCGATGCCGCTGCTGGCTGCAATCTTCAGTTTTCTCGGTATTCTCGGGGCTTATGTGATCAGCAGCGTCGCGCTTGGCGTCGATGAAGGCGCTTTCTGGTCACAAATGCAGGCGACGGTCGATATCCGGGAGGATGTTGTCAATGGTGTCATCAAGAGTCTGGTGTTCGGTTTTGTCGCCAGCTGGATCGCGGTTTTCGAAGGGTTTGATGCCAGGCCGACTGCCGAGGGCGTCAGCCGAGCGACCACGCGGACCGTTGTCCACACGTCGCTGGCGGTGCTGGCGTTGGACTTTGTCCTGACTGCAGTCATGTTCGGCTGAGCAATTGTTGACGACGGTCGTCACAACACGAGCTGGGAGCAGCGATGCAAATGCGAGTCGTTGAAATCTGGGTGGGGCTTTTTGTTGCCGCTGGCCTGCTGGCATTGGTCGGGCTGGCCATGCAGGTCAGCAATATCCCGCTGTTCCAGAAGGTGGACGGCTACCAGGTACAGATGCGCTTTGACGACGTTGGCGGTCTGCGGTTGCGGGCGCCGGTCACCATGGCGGGGGTGCGGATTGGCCGTGTCACGTCGATCGAGCTTGATCCGGAGACATTCGAGGCGCTGGTGGTCGTGACCATCGACCAGACCTTCGACAACATTCCGGAGGACAGTGATGCGAGAATCTACACATCCGGCCTGCTTGGCGAGCAGTATATCGCCATACAGGCCGGTGGTGGCGTTGACTGGGTCCTGCAGGATGGCGACGAGTTGATCCAGACGCAAGGGGCGTTCGTGCTCGAGCGTCTGGTGGGTCGTTTCCTCACCACGCTGGGAGCCGATTGATGCGGGGCAGATCGGTCGCCGAAGCTCCGCTGATCGTCTCGACCAATGGCGCGAGCCGATGGACGCTGGCCGGCGATCTGTCGTTGAGTTCGGTCAGTCGCGTTTGGGCGAGGCGTGAGGAGATGTTTCGCGCCCTGGCTCCCGATACGGTTGTCAGCATCGACCTTGGGGACGTCACGCGGACCGATTCTGCGGGACTGGCGTTGTTGATCGCGTTGCTTCGCGAGGCGCGTGGTCGTGGCGTCCGCCTGCAGTTTGATACGATACCCGTGCAGATGCGGAGTCTGGCGCGTGTTGCCGGTGTGTCCGTGCTGCTCGGGCTGGATGCAGATCCGACCCCGCCACCGCTGGCGGATCAACGCGACGTCAAACCGGAATCGCCAACAGGAGTATCGCAATGATCAATGAAGCCCGCATCAAGAGCATCCTCGAAAGCGGATTGCCAGAAGCCGTCGTTCAGGTTGGTGGCGATGGAACCCACTTTGAGGCGGTCATCGTGTCCTCGGCGTTCGAGGGCAAGACGCTCCTGCAACGCCACCGACTGGTCAACGAACTACTGGGTGAGCATCTCCACACCGGCGAGTTGCATGCGTTTTCGATGCAGACGCTGACGCCGACCCAGTGGCAGGAGCAAAGCGCTTGAAAACGCGTATGGATGTGGTGAATCGCGCATGGACAAGCTGATCATTCAGGGCGGGCAACGCCTGTCCGGTTCGATTCGCGTGTCCGGAGCAAAAAACGCCGCCTTGCCTGTTCTTGCCGCGACGCTGCTGGCCGATTCACCGATGACGGTCAGCAATATTCCGCACCTGCAGGACATCACGACCACCATGGAGCTCCTTGGGCGCATGGGGGTTCGGCTGACCGTCGATGAGCGGATGAATGTCGAGGTCGACAGCAGCGCCATCACCAATGTGGACGCACCTTACGAGCTTGTCCGTACCATGCGTGCCTCGATCCTGGTGCTTGGCCCGTTGCTTGCCCGATTTGGCGAGGCTGACGTATCGCTTCCAGGAGGCTGCGCCATCGGGTCCAGACCGGTCAACCTGCACATCGACGGCCTGGCAGCGATGGGCGCCGAACTGCGTGTCGAGGCAGGGTATATCAAGGCGCGCGCCAGCCGCTTGCGTGGCGCGCATATCGTTCTTGATCTCGTCACCGTGACCGGAACGGAAAATCTGATGATGGCGGCGACGCTCGCTGATGGAATGACCATCATCGAAAATGCCGCGCGCGAACCCGAAGTGGTCGATCTGGCCAATTGTCTGAATGCGATGGGCGCACGCGTATCGGGAGCCGGCACCGATATCATCACCGTGCAGGGTGTGGAACGTCTACATGGAACACAGTATCGCGTGCTTCCGGATCGCATCGAAGCCGGGACATACCTGGTCGCCGCTGCGATCACCGGAGGTCAGGTACGTCTGAGGGACGTGCGTGTCGATACGCTGGACGCCGTGCTGCAGAAACTGCGTGCTGCAGGTGCGTCGATCAATGTGGGCGACGACTGGATCGATCTGGAGATGCCTGATGGCAGGCGGCCATCCGCCGTCAACGTGCGAACGGCTCCGTATCCTGCCTTCCCGACCGACATGCAGGCGCAGTTCTGCGCGCTCAACAGCGTGGCCGATGGGTTGGGTACCGTGACCGAAACAGTCTTCGAGAACCGCTTCATGCATGTACTTGAAATGCGGCGCATGGGGGCAGACATCCAGATGGAAGGAAACACGGCAATCTGCCGAGGTGTCAATCGGCTCACCGGCGCGCCGGTGATGGCGACCGATCTGCGCGCCTCTGCCGGCCTGGTGCTGGCTGGCCTGGTCGCTGATGGGGAAACCGAGGTCGACAGGATCTACCATATCGATCGCGGTTATGAATGCATCGAAGAAAAGCTCGCGCAGCTAGGCGCGCGGATACGCCGCGTCCCGACCAGGCAGCCGACAGGTGCTGCTTCTCCGGTCGGTCAGGCTGCAACAGCGCGTCCTGACGTGGCGTTGCCCCGATGACTCGCGTGCAAGCCGACGAGAAACCGTGTTCCGCGGGTGACAGGAAACTGCTGATTGCGCTGTCAAAGGGCCGTATTCTCGAACAGACGTTGCCGCTGCTTGCGCGGGCCGGGATCGAGCCGGACGTTGATCCGGCCAGGAGCCGAAAGCTGCTGATCGAGACCAGCCTTCCGGGTGTCCGGCTGGTCGTCTTGCGGGCGACGGATGTGCCGACGTATGTCGAATATGGTGCTGCCGATCTGGGTGTTGCCGGAAAGGATGTTCTGATGGAGCACGGCGGACGTCAGCTGTATGAACTGCTCGATCTCGGCATCGCGCGCTGTCGGCTGATGGTTGCCGGCGTGTCGGGTGTCGAGCCCGGGCCCGGTACGCTGCGCGTGGCAACCAAGTTCGTCAACATCGCGCGTCGCTATTTTGCCGGACAGGGCCGACAGATCGAGCCGATCAAGTTGTACGGGTCGATGGAACTCGCCCCGCTGGCTGGGCTTGCAGATCTGATCGTGGATCTGGTCGATACCGGGAATACCTTGCGAGCCAATGGGCTGGAACCGCGGGAAACGATTGCCGAGGTCAGCTCTCGGCTGATTGTCAATCGTGCTTCGATGAAGATCCATCACGATCGCATCAAGCCGCTGGTGGATCGTCTCGGCGCCGCCGTGGCGAAGGAGACAGCATGTTGGAAATAACGAGACTCAGCACCACGCAACCCGATTTCGATGCGAGCCTGGATCGCCTGCTGGCTTGGGATGACGCGCGCTCACGCGAACTGGTTGATACGGTTGCCGAGATCATCGCCGATGTCAGGTCACGCGGCGATCAGGCTGTGCTCGATCTGACGGCACGCTTCGATCGGTTGTCCGTCGCGACGCTCGGAGAGCTGGAATTGTCCGGTGATGCACTGGACCGCGCCTTGTCGCAACTTCCTGTCGAGCAACGTGAAGCGCTCGAGTTTGCGGCCGAGCGTATTCGGCGCTATGCCGAACGGCAGCGGCTGGATGGGTTCGAGATGGAGGATGCTTGGGGCAACCGCCTGGGCCAGCAGATCACGCCGCTGGATCGGGTCGGGCTCTATGTTCCGGGCGGCAAGGCCGCTTATCCGAGCTCGGTGCTGATGAACGCGGTGCCGGCGTCGGTCGCTGGTGTTGGCGAAATTGTCATGGTGGTGCCGGCGCCTGGCGGTGAGTTGTCGCCACTGGTGCTCGCTGCGGCGCGTCTTGGTGGTGTTCACCGTGTCTTTCGTATCGGAGGCGCTCAGGCGGTCGCTGCGTTGGCATACGGCACCGAAACCATTCCCGCTGTCGACAAGATTGTCGGTCCCGGGAACGCCTGGGTGGCAGAGGCCAAGCGCCAGGTATTCGGGCGAGTCGGTATCGACATGATTGCCGGCCCATCGGAAATCCTGATCGTCTGCGATGGCGAAACCGATCCTGACTGGATCGCACTGGACCTGTTCTCGCAGGCCGAGCACGACGAAGAGGCGCAGGCCATTCTGATCTGCCCGGATCCGCTGTATCTGGATCGTGTTCAGGCGGCGATGGAGTCGCTGCTGCCCGGGATGGAGCGAGCCGATATCATTCGCACCTCGCTGGCAAGACGTGGCGCATTGATTTGCGTGCGTGATCTCGCCGAAGCCGAGGTGCTGGTCAACCGCATCGCCCCCGAACATCTCGAGCTGAGTGTGGCCGAACCGGAGCGACTCGCATCGGGAATCCGCCATGCCGGGGCAATCTTTCTCGGACGCCATACCGCAGAGGTGCTGGGTGATTACGTCGCCGGTCCTGATCACGTTCTCCCGACATCGGGAACTGCCCGGTTTGCCTCACCACTCGGCGTGTACGATTTTCAGAAGCGCACCAGCCTGATCCAGTGCTCCCCCCGCGGAGCCGTCGAGCTGGGCGATCCTGCGCAGACACTGGCGAGAGCGGAAGGGCTGACAGCACACGCCGCGTCAGCAGCCTGCCGTGATGCCGAGGGTCGTGACCATGACTGACTCTGCTGATGTGCGCGACGCCGTGTGCCCGGTTGGCCCGGAACAGCTTGTTCGGCCGGCGGTGCTGGAGATGCGCCCCTATGCGGTGGCACCTGCCGCCGGGCTGATCAAGCTTGATGCCATGGAGAATCCGTATCCCTGGCCGACGTCACTGCGACAGGCCTGGCTTGACGTGCTTGCGTCGACCACCGTGCACCGCTATCCGGACCCTGCGGGTACCGAGCTGAAGGCCGAACTGGTGCGCGTGTTCGGCATTCCGGAGTCAGCATCGGTGCTGCTCGGCAACGGTTCCGACGAGCTGATCCAGTTGCTTGCGCTAGCGTTTGGCGGGCGTGATGGCAGCATTCTGTCGCCTGGGCCGAGTTTTGTCATGTATCGGCTGATCGCCGCAATGTCGGGGATGCGCTATCACGAAGTCCCCCTGGTCGAGCAGGATTTCAGCCTCGATCTCGACGCCATGCTCGAAGCCATCCGTCGCGAACGCCCTGCCATCGTTTATCTGGCCTGGCCGAACAATCCCACCGGAACGTTGTATCCGCGCGATGCCGTCGAGGCGATTCTGGCGGCTGCTCCGGGCGTCGTGGTGCTTGACGAGGCATATCATGCCTTTTGTGGCGAGAGCTTCATCGATGCCCTCGCAGACTGGCCGAATCTTCTGGTCATGCGGACGTTGTCCAAGGCCGGGCTGGCAGGCTTGCGCCTCGGCTTTCTGGTTGGCTCGCCGCGGTGGGTCGAACAGTTCGAAAAGTGCCGCTTGCCCTACAACATCAATACCCTGACGCAGGCAACAGTGCGGCTTGCCCTGCAGCACTGGCCGGTCTTCGAAGCACAGACCGATGCAATCTGCTCACAGCGCGCCGTGCTTGAGGCAGGTCTGCGTGCAATGCCCGGGGTGCATGTCTGGTCAAGTGCAGCGAACTTCGTGACCTTCCGGGTTGGCCCCGGCATGGCTGGCGCCATTCATGCCGGACTGCTCGACGCCGGCATTCTGATCAAGCGCCTCGACGGCAGCCACCCACTGCTGCGCGACTGTCTCCGTGTCACGGTTGGGTCTGCGGTCGAAAATCACGCGTTTCTGAGTGCAATGGCATCCAACATGCTTACGACGCCGACTGGAAAGGCTGCGGACGTTCGCTGATCAACAAGGTCCATGCATGGGTCGAACGTTCTCGAACACCGCGCAGCTCCGCGGTGTCGCCCGGGCTGATGGCGCTGATCAGCCTGAGCAGATCCTGCGTGTTGTCGACGCTCTGGCCATTGACGCCGGTAATGACGTCGCCTGGCGTCAGTCCGGCGATAGCAGCAGGCCCTCCGCGGAGCACACCGGAGACCACCGCCCCGGAAACGATTTCGATACCGAGCGCCTCTGCGAGTGGTGCATTGAGATTCTGTACTTCGATTCCGGCCCAGCCGCGAATGACCCGGCCATGCTGGATCAGCTGTTCGAGTACATTGCGTGCAATATGCTCGGGAATGGCAAAGCCGATACCCTGAAAGCCACCAGACTGGCTGAAGATGGCGGTATTGATGCCGACCAGCTGACCGTGCGCGTTGATCAATGCGCCACCGCTGTTGCCCGGATTGATCGCCGCATCGGTCTGGATGAAGTTTTCAAAGGTGGACAAGCCAAGGTCGCGACGGTCGGTGGCGGAAACAATGCCTTTCGTCACTGTCTGACCGACAGCATAAGGGTTGCCGATGGCGAGCACCACATCCCCGACCCGCAGCGTTCCGGAAGTCCCGAAGCCCATTGTCGGCAGATCGGCAAGATCGACCGCCAGAACGGCCAGGTCGGTTTCGGGGTCGACGCCGACAAGCCGCGCTTCGGCCGATCGGCCATCCTGCAGCGCGACATGGATTCGGCGCACATCGCGGATCACATGATGATTGGTCAGGATGAAACCATCGCCGGAGACAATCACGCCCGAGCCGAGGTGTAGCGGTGCACGGGACTGTGGCCGTGGGGCGGGGGCGAAGTGTCGGCGAAGCGACTGGTCATCCGAGAGCAATCCATCACCTTCAACATCCGTTGCTGGAAGGAAGAGGCTGACGACCGCCGGTGCAGCCTGTTCCACCGCGGCGGCATAGGAAACCGGGCCGAGCAGAGAACTTTCTCGGGTCGGCGTGGTCTCGAAGACGGGCGCAGGCCGCTCGGACAGCCCCGGGAAGAACATCAGCAGCGCCGCTGCGATCAGCACGCCGATCAGGCTGTAAGTCAACAGAAAACGCGAAGCACGGGCCACGATACGGTCTCTCGGCAGTCTGACGGTGCCGGCAAGTTATCGATTGCGGTGATTTCGCGACCGACCTTGCCAGATCCCTGTGGTGTTGATATGGACAACCAGTGTAACGCGTCTGGCGGGATCGGGCATTGCCGATGTCGATGAGATTGGGTGTGGTTGTGATGTGGGCGCATCGCCGTGAAATGGGTTATCATTCTGGCTAACATTTATTCGCGCTTCATCGCATCAACCCACTGCAAGGGGGTCGTACATGAATCAGGAAGTCGGGGATAAGAGCAGGCGTCGGTTCTTGACGGCCGTCACCACCGTGGTCGGCGGAATCGGTCTGGCCTTCGTCGCGGTCCCTTTCATCAGCTACTGGCGTCCGAGTGCGCGTGCCCAGGCGTTGGGTGCGCCGGTGGAGGTCGATATCTCCCGGCTTGAGGTGGGTCAGCTGATCAACGTCAAGTGGCGTGGTAATCCGGTCTGGGTGTTCCAGCGCAGCGAACAGAATCTCGAGGATCTCCCGCGTCTGCAGGGCGAGCTTCGCGATCCGGATTCCAGCGTGCCTCAGCAGCCGGACTACGCGCGCAATGCACATCGGTCAATCAGGCCGGAAGTCATGGTGCTGGTCGGTATCTGTACGCACCTCGGGTGTTCCCCGCTGTTCCGCCCGGATGACCCGCCGGAAGGTGTGACCCGCCAGTGGCTGGGTGGCTTCTTCTGCCCCTGTCACGGTTCGTTCTTCGACCTGGCCGGTCGGGTCTATACCGGTGTGCCTGCAGCAACCAATCTCGTGGTTCCGCCGCATCACTATGTTGACGAAAATACCTTGCTAATTGGCGAAGATGGGGAGGTTTCCTGATGGCACAGTCCAAGACGGCGAGCTCCAGTGGACTGATCGGCTGGATTGACGATCGGTTCCCGCTGACCAAGATGTGGAACGAGCACATGGGTCAGTACTATGCTCCCAAGAACTTCAACTTCTGGTATTTTTTCGGGTCGCTCGCGCTGCTGGTGTTGGTGATCCAGCTTGTCTCGGGCCTGTTCCTGACGATGAACTATATCCCCAGTGGTGCGGATGCGTTCAATTCGGTCGAATACATCATGCGTGATGTCGACTATGGCTGGTTGATGCGCTACATCCACACCACCGGCGCATCGGCATTCTTCATCGTCATCTACCTGCACATGTTCAGGGCGCTGATGTATGGCTCCTATCAAAAGCCTCGTGAACTGCTGTGGATCTTCGGCGTGCTGATCTACGTTGCGCTGATGGCAGAGGCGTTCATGGGTTACATGCTGCCCTGGGGGCAGATGTCATACTGGGGTGCGCAGGTCATCATTTCGCTGTTTGGCGCGATTCCGGTGGTCGGCCCTGATCTCGCTCTCTGGATCCGTGGTGATTTCGTCATTTCCGAAGTCACGCTCAACCGGTTCTTCGCCTTGCACGTAGTCGGCGTTCCGCTCGCCATCATCTTCCTGGTTGTCGCGCACATTCTGGCGTTGCATGAAGTCGGATCGAACAACCCGGATGGTATCGAAATCAAGGATAACAAGGACAAGGATGGCAAGCCGCTTGACGGCATCCCGTTCCATCCGTACTACACGGTCAAGGATCTTGCCGGCTATGTGGCGTTTCTGATCCTGTTTGCTGCGGTGCTGTTCTACGCGCCGGATTTCTGGGGCTTCTTTATCGAGGCACCGAACTTCGAACAGGCCAACCCGCAGGTCACGCCTGATCACATTGCGCCAGTCTGGTACTTCGCAGCCTACTACGCCATGCTGCGCGCCATTCCGGATACTTTCGGTGGTGTGGTGGTAATGGGTCTTGCCATTTTCATTCTGTTCTTCCTGCCGTGGATCGATCGCGGTCGGGTCCGTTCGATCCGCTATCGTGGTCTGTCGTTCAAGATTGCGCTGGCGTTGTTCGCAGTCGCCTTCGTGGTGCTTACCTACCTCGGTACACAGCCTGCGACGGATCTGTACACGGCGCTGTCGCGGCTCGGTACGCTGATCTACTTCGGCTATTTTGCCTTCCTCTTTGTCTATACTTACTTTGGGTATGAGCAGACCAAACCGGTGCCGTCGCGGGTGACAGGATGATGAGAAAGCTGATTCTTGGATTGATGTTGCTGGCGTTGCCGGGGCTCGCCCTGGCAGCGCCGGCTGCCAGTTATTTCATGAGCACGACTGTGGACCCGCACGACAAGGCCTCGTTGCAACGCGGCGCGAATCACTTCGTCAATTACTGCCTGTCGTGCCATCAGGCCGAGTTGATGCGTTACAAGCGCATTGCCGATGATCTCGGCATCGATGAAGACCTGATGATGGAGACGCTGGTTCGGTCTCCGGATGCGATGATTCATGACACCATGCTCAACGCAATGCGGGTCGAGGATGCCGAGCAATGGTTTGGCGCACCGCCTCCGGATCTCAGCCTGTATGTTCGGCGCCACGGGCCTGATCGGCTGTTCTCGTTCCTGAACGGCTATTACCGTGACGACTCTCAGACATGGGGTGTCAACAACGTTGTGGTTGCGGGTGTTTCCATGCCGCATGTGCTGGAGATTCTTCAGGGCTTGCCCGAGCCGGTGTTCGAAGAAAACAATGGCAGCATGTCGGTGGTTGGCGTGCGGATGAACGACGCTTCTCCTGGGCTCCTTAGTGAGGAAGAGTATCTGCAGTTCACACGCGATCTCACCAATTTCCTCGACTATGTCGCCGAGCCGGTCAAGGCCGAGCGTGAGCGAATGGGTGCGTTTGTCATTGCGTTCTTGCTGATCTTCTTCGTGGTTGCCTACCTCCTGAAGCGAGAATACTGGAAGGACGTGCACTGATGCTGCAGGCGAACGGCGCAACTTGGACTGTGCGCCGTTCGCTTTTCCCGTCCACCGGTGCAGCCGAGCGGGACTCCGTGCATGGCAACGGTCAATAGGCGTATTATCATGGCGTTGTATTCGGATCCTGGTTGTCTGGAAAGCCATCGTGTTCGTCTGGTTCTCGCCGAGAAGGGTGTGCAGGTCGACGTACACCAGGTATCTTCGGCAGATGTTCCGGATGACGTTCTTGGAGTCAATCCCTACGGCAGCCTACCGACGCTGATCGATCGTGATCTGGCCTTGTATGGCACCAATGTCATCACTGACTACCTTGATGAACGATTTCCGCATCCTCCGCTCATGCCGATCGATCCGGTCTCCCGCGCCAAGGCGCGGCTGGCGCTCTATCGGATCGAGACCGACTGGTATGGACTGCTGTCTGCGTTGATCCAGGCAACGTCACGCACTGCAACCGGTCAGGCACGCAAACGCCTTCGAGAAAGCCTGATCAGCAGCGATGATTTGTTCGCGGTTTCCGACTATTTTCTGAACGACGAGTTCAGCATGTTGGACTGCGCGGTGATTCCGCTGTTGTGGCGTCTGGGAAGTTACGGTATTGAGCTCGGCGGTCGGGCGCCTTCCTTGAACGCCTACGCGTGTCGGATGTTTAGGCGTGATTCCTTTGTCAGCAGTCTGAGCACCATCGAGCGGGGCTGGCGTTCTACCGAAGGTGGAGTCTGATGCCTGAGATGACATCGAGTCGACCATACCTGATCCGCGCCCT
>LFIK01002353.1_pt1 | contig 15294 bp, 13 predicted proteins | sample 643401 | NCBI WGS metagenome assembly LFIK01 (sample SAMN03777447, study PRJNA286221) | soda lake metagenome | biome: soda lake; feature: Kulunda steppe; material: water; isolation source: sample T5-Br brine of Lake Tanatar-5 | place: Russia: Kulunda steppe | collected 2010-07 | reverse complement strand
TTGGCCGGTGTGTCCGGGTGCAGGCGTCGTCTGATGGTCTGTACACTCTGCACGATGGCGCTGAGGGGATTGTTGATCTCGTGGGCCATGCCCGCCGCCAGGCCGCCCACGGACATCATCTTCTCGCTCTGTACGATCATTTCATCCATGCGCACTTTATCCGACACGTCGTCTATGCGGATAACCGCTCCGATGATGCCGGTGAGGTGCAGGGGGTAGATCACCATATCCAGTTGGTATTCCTTGTCGCCCCGCTGATAGGCCACACGCTCGATCCGCTGGATATCCTTTTCCAGCAAGGCCCGGCTCAACCTGTCCATGTAGTTGTGGAGCAGCGGAAAGGCTTCATCAAGGCTGTAGCCCAGCGCCATGTCCAGTGAACGTCCGCTCAGGCGACTGGCCTCGTCGTTCCACTGGGTGATCAGGGCGTGTTCGTCCACGGCAATGAGCGCCGAGGGCATGGAGTTGATCATGGCATTGAGGTAGGCCTGGAACTCGGTGAGCTTGCGCTCTACCTTGGCTCTCACCTGGACCTCGAACTCCAGGCGTTGGTTGGCATCCCGGGTCTCCTGGGCCAGAGTCTGCGCCTGTACCTGGGCTTTCTCGGCTCGGTCCCGTTCGCTCTGCAGCTGCACATCCCGGGTTTCCACCCGTTGCAGCATGGCGTTGAATGAATCCACCAGTTCGCCAATGTTGTCGTGGCGCGTGTTGCGGGCCCGGATGGTGAAGTCTTCCTCCCGGTCTACGGTCCTGGCCACCGAGATCAACTGGCGCAGGGGCGAAGATATGGCGATCTGAAAGCGGTAGGACACCCAGGCCGTGACCAGGACCCCGAGCAGGCTGACCAGCAGTATGGCCAGCAGGGTCCGGTGGTAGAACTCGTGCATCAGGCTGGCATTGCCGAGGACGTAAAGTTCCCAGCGCTGATCGGTATCCAGAAAACGACGCAGGTGGCGCCTCGGCGGGGCGGCACGTTCGGGCAGAAACTCTGCCTGGGCGGGCAGGCTGTGTTGCTCACGCCGGTTGACCTGAGCCACAAGTTGTCCGTCTTCATACAATGCCAGAGCGTCGATCAGGGGAGGCAAGTCGTCAGCTGTGTGCTGGCGCGCCGTCCAGACGGTCTGGTAGTCGGTCATGTCCGGCAGTCCCTCGTAGGCAGAGAGCACGGTACGCATCATCTGTGGTGTCAGCGTCTGGTAGGACAGAAGATAACCCACCATCAGGGCAGCCATCAGTGCCGCCACAAAGCAGCTGCTCAGCAACAGAGCGTTGTGTCGAAACAAGCGACGATGGGCCTGAGTGTCCGGTTTCACTGCGTTATCCTGAGTCTGCCCGTACCGAGCGCATTTAGATGCTGCCTAAAGTGTCATTATACCGGCTTATTTGCAAGACAACTGCTGCCATAGGTTGCGCAGCAGGGGCGCCGGCAAGTCGTGTGTATCCGCCTTGTTGACCAGAATGCCCACAATGTACGGCGCCTCGGTGGGCCGACCATGATGCAGATCCTGATGCATGGACGAAAAGTTGCTGGCTGTGCCGGCAATGACCGCGTCAACCTGGTGCACCATGACGTCAGCATCAAGCGAAATGTCGTCTGCCCGGGCAACCTGGACGGCTTCCGCGACCAGCGCCGACCACCGCGCTCGCAGTGCCGGGCTGGCCAGGTCGCCATTGGGCCGGTTTTCCAGTGCTGTCAGCGGGTTGATGGCACAGTTGATTACCAGTTTTTCCCATAGGCGTTGGCGCACCCGGGCTGGCGAAGGTTCCCAGTGTGCTTTCAGCCCGCCAACGGCCAGCGTTCGGGCCAGATACCCGGGAGATGTCGACCCTACCCAGGGTCCCAGCCAGGTCATTCCGGTGCCGGTGTGACGTATGCGCCCTGGGCCTGTGCGCAACGCGCCTTCCGTCGTGGCGCCGGCGAGAAGTCGGGCATCCGGGGGCATGGCCCGGGCGGCCTCTTCCTGGGGTCCGAGACCGTTGTGCAGCAGCAGCACATCAGGCTGTTCGCCCAGCAGGGGTATTATCCCAGCCAGGGCGTCGGCTACCTGATAGGCCTTGGTGGTGATGACGGCATGCTGGATGACGGGACTGCGCGCGGAGAGGCTCTGCCACTCGATGGTTCGTCGACGCCCGGTGTCGTCTTCAATCACCGTCTGGCGACCCGAGTCAGCTGTCGGGTGGCGCAACCTGACAGGTGTATCCTCTGGCATGGCCAGAGTGAGGTGAAGCCCGATGGCACCCGGGCCGATGATGTCGATGGGCATCGTTGATCTGCTGAAAAGCCGGCTGAGGCATCAGGGTAACGCGTCGCGGGGCAATTCGCACGGGCATCGCCTTGAAAATACCTCGACTGCCCCAAGATTAACGCGGTGTCGAAATAGAAACCGAGCCCAGAGTTTAGGGAGAGCCTATGCCCCTTGTAATTGTACTGCTGTTGTTTTTCGCATTGGAACTGGGGTTGTTCATTGAATGGGGCTCAGAAATAGGAGTGGTGGCGACGCTGCTGCTCATCGTCGCCACGGCGATACTGGGTACTCAGGTGATTCGATTAACCGGACTCAGGCTGGTGCAGGAACTGCAGCAGGTTGGCATGGGCAACGGCATCTGGTTGCATCTGCGACAGCAGACCATGATGCGGCGCATGCTGGGTGGCCTGTTGCTGATCATCCCGGGCTTTGCCACCGACCTGGTGGGCGTTGCCTTCGTGGTGTGGAGCCTGTTTGGCCCGCGTGGTCCCCGGACACCGCCTGGCGGCGGTCACCGGCCCGAGTCAGACGAGTCAGTGCGCCCGTCCGGGCGTGTAATCGAAGGCGATTACGAGCGTGATAACTGATTCCGGTTCCAGGCGATAACTTTTTTGCATGGAACCTATTGAAACCGCTTCGTGTGTCCCCATTTTGGGAAAGCACAAGCACTTGGAACAGACAATCTGTTTAATTGGGAGAAACATCAGATGAAAATACGTCCGTTGCATGACCGCATCGTCGTACGACGCAAAGAAGAAGAAACCAAGACCTCCGGTGGTATCGTCCTGCCCGGTTCAGCCAAGGAAAAGCCCTCTCAGGGTGAAGTGCTGGCCGTGGGCAATGGTCGCCTGCTGGACAATGGCGATTTACGCCCACTGGATCTGAAAGCCGGTGATGTTGTGGTATTCGGCCAGTATGCCGGCAGCACCATCAAGATCGATGGCGAAGAGCTTCTGATCCTGTCTGAAGGCGACGTGTTCGGCGTGGTTGAAGGCTGAGCGTCACAACGACGATCCGTATAGATATAACGGCTTTAAACAGACGTTAACTGATTGAACGATTGAGGAATAAGCAAGATGGCAGCTAAAGAAGTCAAATTCGGAGATTCGGCCCGTCTGCGCATGCAGAAGGGCGTCAACCTGCTGGCCGATGCGGTCAAGGTAACCCTGGGCCCCAAAGGCCGTAATGTCGTACTGGACAAGTCCTTTGGTGCGCCTTCGGTCACCAAAGACGGTGTCAGCGTGGCCAAGGAAATCGAACTGGAAGACAAGTTCGAGAACATGGGCGCGCAGATGGTCAAGGAAGTCGCTTCCAAGGCCAATGATGAAGCCGGTGACGGTACGACCACGGCAACAGTGCTGGCGCAGGCTCTGGTCAACGAAGGCCTGAAGAGCGTTGCCGCCGGCATGAACCCCATGGATTTGAAGCGTGGTATTGATGCCGCAGCCAAGGCCATGGTGCTGGAACTGCAGAAGATCTCCAGCCCCTGTGAAGACAGCAAGGCGATTGCTCAGGTAGGTACCATTTCTGCCAACTCCGACGCCACCATTGGCAAGCTGATTGCTGATGCCATGGAAAGAGTCGGCAAAGACGGCGTGATCACGGTAGAAGAAGGGACCAGCTTTGAAGACGAACTGGATGTCGTAGAAGGCATGCAGTTCGATCGTGGTTACCTGTCACCCTACTTCGTCACCAACCAGGAAACCATGACCGCCGAGCAGGAAGAGCCTTTCATTCTGCTGGTCGACAAGAAGATCTCTGCCATTCGCGAGCTGATCCCGGTTCTGGAGTCCGTAGCCAAGGCCAGCCGTCCGCTGATGATCATCGCCGAAGACATTGAAGGCGAAGCGCTGGCGACTCTGGTGGTCAACAACATGCGCGGTACCGTCAAGGTCAGCGCTGCCAAGGCGCCCGGCTTCGGTGATCGCCGCAAGGCCATGATGCAGGACATTGCTACTCTGACCGGCGGCACAGTGATCTCTGAAGAAGTGGGTCTGGATCTGGAAAGCGCCACTCTGGAGCACCTGGGCACGGCCAAGCGTGTGGTTTCGTCCAAAGAAAACACAACCATCGTGAATGGTGCTGGACAGCAGAGCGACATCGAAGGACGTGTTGAGCAGATCAAGGCGGAAATCGAGAACTCTACATCCGACTACGACAAAGAGAAGCTGCAAGAGCGTATGGCCAAGTTGGCTGGCGGTGTGGCTGTGATCAAGGTCGGTGCCCTGTCTGAAATGGCCATGAAAGAGAAAAAGGCTCGCGTAGACGACGCCTTGCACGCAACGCGTGCGGCCGTTGAAGAAGGCGTGGTAGCCGGTGGCGGTGTTGCACTGGTACGTGCGCTGGCCAATCTGGGCGAACTGAAGGGTGAAAACGAAGAGCAGACCGTGGGTATTACCCTGGCCCTGCGTGCCATGGAAGCACCCCTGCGCCAGATTGTGCGTAACGCGGGTGGTGAAGACTCCGTGGTACTGAACGAGGTGAAGCAGGGTAGCGGTAGCTTCGGTTACAACGCGGCGACCGGTGAGTACGGTGACATGACCGAATTCGGCATCATCGACCCCACCAAGGTCACACGCAGTGCCATTCAGGCAGCGGCCTCCGTGGCCGGCCTGATGATCACCACCGAAGCCATGATTGCCGACAAGCCTGATGAAGGCGATGGCGGCGGTGCCCCCGACATGGGTGGCATGGGCGGTATGGGAGGCATGGGCGGCATGATGTAATGCCGGTCTGCTGACCACCGTGACAAAAAAGCCCGCTTATGCGGGCTTTTTTGTGGCCGTGTGACAGGCTTTACCCCAAGGCACATTGATGCCCTGGGCTGAAACCAAGTACAATGAGCAATCGCACTGACGATCAATATCGAATCACTCATGATCAAGCCTCGACTGCTCCTGATTGTTTTTCTTCTGTCCTTTGTCATTGCAATGGTGGCATTGGTTCCGGTGAGGTTGCTCTGGCCACAGATTGTCGCCCTTCAGACCTTACCGGTTGACAGTGATACCTTATCAGGAACCCTCTGGTCAGGCTCGGGGCGTGTATTGTGGGACGATCAGTTGATGGATCTCAACTGGCGGTTCCGACCCACTGATCTATTGTCCGCGACTCTGGGGTACAGCATCAGCGTTGTGCGACCTGGGGTGGACATGGTCGGGCAGGCCGCCTGGCGACCCGGCCACATGAGGCTGGCGCAGGTGGACGGTTTTATGGATGCGTCCCTTCTGAACCCTCTGCTCTCACCCCATGCGGCTCACGTCGGCGGTCAGTTATGGGTCAGTGATCTGATCGTGGACTGGAATCAGCGTCAAGGCCACCTGCAAGCCGATGGTGAGCTGGAGTGGCAACAGGGGCAAGCGAGTTTTCAGTGGGTAGACGGCAGTCAGCAGACGGTGGATCTGCCGCGCCTGGATGGGCGTCTGCATACCGATGACCAGGGTCAGACGGTGGGTACCCTGGTGGATGGGGAGGCCGACCAACCCCTGTTGCTGACGGAACTGGCTGCTAATGGTGAGTTGATGTTTCGAATCTATTCTCACTGGCGCAACCTGTTGCCACTGGATTTGCCGGGCGGATCAGAGATCATTATGGACAGTCAGATCAACGTGCGGGAGTACCTGCAATGACCCGTTGGCAGAAACCGCTGGAATACGGTGTGTCTGTCATCGCCCTCGCGCTGGCGGTTGTCGCCGGGATTCTCATGGCCAGAGCTGTTTGGCTCTTGTTGGAGCCGACGCCTTCGGTCGCCGTGTCGGTGAACTGGTCTTCCGGTTTCGAACGCAATGAAAACACGGGAGCGTCCGCAGATGCGCTGGCTCGCGCCGTGTCGGACAGCCATTGGTTCGGTGAGCCCGGGGCACAGGAGCCCCAATCACAGCCGGTGACCCTCGAGACCGTGCCGGAGACTCGCCTGGAATTCGAACTGAAAGGTGTCATGGCCTCGCAGGAGCCCACCCGTGGTTCGGCCCTGATTGCCCGAAGTGGCCGCAGTAGCGAGTATTTCCGGGTAGGGGATTCAGTATTTGGTGAGGCCCGGTTGCTGGAAGTCTATGGCAGTCGGGTTGTGCTGGAGCGCGATGGTGAGCGCGAGACATTGACGCTGGAGCTCAGTATGCCTAATGGCGATGCCCGCGCCGCCACATCGACCGACGAGCCGGTGTCTGTCGCCCCGGCATCCAGAGACCGCTCTGTTGCATCCACCGATAACACGCCGAGGTCGCGGGCCCAGGACTCGGACAGCGATGCCGGAGCCTCCAATGACAGTGCGGCAAGCCGACTGGAGGAGGACATCAGACACGCGATCAGTGAAGTGCGCGCGCGTGCAGCCAGTGATCCTCAGGGCCTGTTGCGCCAATACGGTCTGGAGCCCACTGACAATGGCTACCGGGTAACGCCCAGGGCTGGCATTCTGATTGCCAACGGCCTGCGCCCAGGGGATCGCATTACAGAGATCAATGATCAGCCCGTAGGTAATGTCGATCAGGATCAGGCGCTGGTAGAGGCCGTATTGCAGTCTGAGCAGATTAAAATAACACTGGAACGGTCCGGGGCGACCTACCGTTTTTATCAAAGTTTACCGAGCTTCTGAGGATATTATGAAGGCTTCGTACTGGCGAACGTTTTTAGCAGGGTTGCTACTGGCCTGGTCGGGCGCTGCGCTTTCCGACACCTGGCGCATCAATCATCAGGCGGCTGATTTGCAGCAGTTCATCAATCAGGTGGCGGATATTACCGGCAAGACCTTTGTCGTTGATCAAAGGGTGCGTGGCCAGGTTACGGTGATTTCTGACGAGGCGCTCACAGAGGAACAGGTATTTGATGTATTTCTGGCGGTATTGCGCATGCAGGGCTTCACCGTGTCCGAGCAGGGCAACGAGGTTCATGTGCTGCCGGTCAACGAGGCCAAGCAAGTCACCGGCCCGGTGATAGAAGGCGAATTGCCAAGCAATCGGGACTTTGTTACCCGGGTCATCATGCTCGAAAATGTCTCCGCCATGGAGTTGATTCCGATCCTCAGACCGATTGGTGCCAGCTACGGTCATATGTCCGGCATCCCGTCCGGCAATGCCATTCTCATGGTGGATCATGCGGACAACATTGCCCGTATTGAACAGATCGTCAATACGCTGGATACCAGCAGTGAATCGGAAGTGCGCATGGTGCCGCTGCAGCACGCCTGGGTGGGGGATGTGCTGGAAATGTTGCAGGCGCTGGTGCCGGACGAGGTGGCTGGTGGTTCGACAGACAACGGGATTCAGGGCACCCTGCGCATTGTGGCAGATGAACGATCCAATCGTCTGATCCTGCGTGGTAACGATAGTGTGCTGGACTATATCGAGGGCCTGATTGCCGATCTGGATGTGGAAGCCCGGCGCGCCGACGGCAACACGGAAGTGATCTTTCTCAACAATGGTGACGCCGCCAATATGGCGGAACTCCTGCGCGGGCTGGACAATGGCACCAATGGCGAAATGACTGAGGATCAGCGTCGGGTCAATGTGTCGATTCTGGCCGACGAGGAACTCAATGCCCTCATCGTGCGGGCCAGTTCAGAAGATATGGCGGAAATGCGCCGGGTAATAGAACAACTGGATATCCCCCGGGCTCAGGTGCTCATTGAGGCGGCCATTGTAGAAGTGAGCGGCAGTCTCAGCGAGCAGTTCGGTCTGCAGGCAGGCATGCTGTCACACACCGAAGATACGGCCCCGGCCTTGATCGGCAGCAATGTGGACTCTAGCGGGGCAGGGGCGGCCGGTGATGTGCTGGGGGGTGGCGTGCCGCTGAACCTTCTGGGTGAGGGCGGGTTGCTCGGCGCCGGCGGGTTCAGCAATGACAACGTGTCCTTCGCCGCCATTATCCAGGCGCTGGAGACCCGGTCCAACACCAACCTGTTGTCAACGCCCTATGTCATGACCATGGACAACAGTGAAGCCCGGCTGATCGTGGGCGAAACCGTGCCGTTTCGCACCAGTGATCCCACCGATGACAACCCCTTCACCATCCGACGGGAAAACGTGGCTACCGAGATTACCGTGCGGCCCAATATCCAGCAGAATGAAACCATTCGCATGGCCATCAATCAGAAAACCGAGGAACTGATCGGCGGGCCGTCACTGGAATCCCGAACATCCACCCGGGAAATTGATACCAATGTCATCGTGGGTAACCGCGAGACCATTATCCTGGGGGGTATGGTCAAGGATCGGGTTCTCGACGAAGAACGCAAGGTCCCCATACTGGGCGACTTGCCTTTGATTGGTGGCCTGTTTCGCAGTACCGAAACCACGCACGATAAAGTAAACCTGCTGGTGGTCATACGCCCCAGTATCGCTCAGGAAAGAACCACCGAGCAGGCCAGGGAGCGTTATATGGGAATCTGGGAATTGCGCTTTGGTCCCGACGGCAGCGAACTGGATGCGGTTGTTACTCCGCCCAGCTTCGATCAGCTCTACCAGGGCATTCAGACCATAGAAGAATAGTCGCCGCAGCGGCTCAGCTATTGCCTCGCCCGGTGACAGCAGGTATCTTTAGTGCCCTTTATTACAACAACATGGGCAGTGATCAGGAGACGATTGGTTATGCGCTTCATTCTATTGGGAGCTCCCGGTGCCGGGAAGGGAACGCAGGCTCAGGCTATCTGCGAACAGTTCGATATTCCGCAGATTTCCACGGGTGACATGCTTCGTGCGGCCGTGAAATCTCAGACCGAATTGGGCCAGACCGTGGAACAGATCATGGCCTCTGGTGGTCTGGTGTCTGACGATATCATCGTGGCACTGGTCAAGGAGCGCATTGCGGATCAGGACTGTGCCAACGGTTTCCTGCTGGATGGCTTCCCGCGCACCATACCTCAGGCAGAAGCCCTGAAGGACAGTGGTGTGAAAATTGACCATGTTATCGATATCGATGTGGCGGATGAAGAAATCGTCAAGCGTCTGAGCGGGCGTCGTATCCACGAGCCCTCGGGCCGTGTCTACCACACCGAATACAATCCACCCCGGAACGCGGGCAAGGACGATGTGACGGACGAGTCGCTGATCCAGCGCGAAGATGATCAGGAAGAGACGGTCCGCAAGCGCCTCGAGGTGTATCACCAGCAAACGTCTCCGCTGGTTGATTTCTACAAGCAGTTGGCGTCCAGTGAACCTGAAAATGCCCCGCAGTATAACCATATCCCGGGTGTGGGGACGGTGGACGATATTACCCGCCAGATCTTCAACAAACTCGGGGTCTGATCAGCCGGTGCCTAGTGACCTATGACTATTCGATTGCTGGCACTGGATACAGCGACTGAAGCCTGTTCAGTTGCACTCTGGAGCGACGACTGCGTCCAGGCTCAGCGCAAGGTGCTGGAGCCTCGGGGGCACACCCGCCAGTTGTTGCCAATGGTCGAGGAGGTGCTGGCGGAGACAGGGTATACCCTGGCTGATCTCGATGGTCTTGTGTGTACCCGAGGGCCGGGCAGTTTTACCGGTGTACGTGTGGGCGTGAGTGCCGTTCAGGGTCTGGCCTTCGCTGCCGATCTGCCGGTGCTGCCCGTGTCCACACTGGATGTGTTGGCCTGGCAGGCGCATCGGTCCGAGCCGGGCTACACCCGATGGCAAGTGGCCATGGATGCGCGTATGAACGAAATCTATTACGCCGGTTACCGAGTCGACGCGGCAGGATTGATCCGCGAGACCGCAGAACAGCTGCTGGCTCCCGAGGCCCTGGCTGTGTCGACGGATTCGGCGACAGGACGCACGGGTGCAGGCTGGGCACTGCCTCCACTTGATCAGCACCCGTTATCGGTGAACCGCGTGTTGCCGGAAGCCTCGGGTGTTGCGGCCTGGGGGGTTCAGTGTTTGCGTACCCAGGTAGCGGACAATCTCTGGGTGATGCCGGAGGCGCTGCAACCTGTCTATCTGCGTGATCGGGTGGCGCACAAGTCAGCAGGCGTTTGATGGAGTCCGAGTCTGGTATTCCAGAACCAATTGGCTTATATTTATCCTACCAGAGTAATGATAGAGGGCTGAGCCTGTGTCCAGCGGACTCATCGGTTCATCAATCAACCCGGCGATGCTGGGGCGAAATGAGGGCATACAACGCGGTAATTCGCAGGTTGTAGAACGTGTTGCGCCCGTCAACCAGCCCACGCGGGACTTTGGTCAGACTCCGGAACTGCCCCGCTCGGTCAATCGGTCAGGTCCCAAGGACATGCAGGCCATGTCGCAGTACGAGGCATTCTCGGCGCAGCCACTGGCCGGTGCCGGTGTAGGCTTCAGCGCTGTCGTCTGATCTGACTCATGTCTAAACACCCTCCTGCGGGCGTCTGCTGTCACCCGAAAGCTCAACTGTATATGGACGTCAGAGGTTTTACCCTCTCGACCGACCTTGCTGTGCGCACCCATCCTCTGGACACGGATGCCTTTCAGTTGGTCCAGGTTGATGGACTGGCACTGCAGCCGCTCAGGCTGGGCAAGATCAAACCGCTGATCATTGACTATGTTGCCGGCAAGCTGGCCCACAGACGGCAGTTTGGTGGTGGCCGACAACAGGATATAGCCCGCGCCTGTGGTCTGCATCAGGTGCATCATCTGCATATTCTCGATGCCACCGCCGGTCTGGGCAGAGATGCCTTTGTGCTGGCATCCCTGGGTGCGCGGGTCAGCATGACAGAGCGTGATCCGTGGCTGCACCTGCTGCTTCAGGACGCCCTTTATCGAGCGGCTCAGGCAAGTGCGGATGACCCGGCCCTGTCCGGCATCCTTTCACGCCTCTCCCTGAAAGGCGGCGATGCGAGAGAAAGCGGCAGTGTGCCGGGTGAGGCCCCGGATGTCGTGTACCTGGATCCCATGTTTCCAGCCCGGACCAAGTCAGCCAAGGTCAAGGCGGATATGCAGGCCCTGCACCACCTGGTGGGTGCTGATGACACGGCTGATACGCTGCTGGATTGGGCGTTGGGCACGGCGCTTAAACGCGTTGTGGTCAAACGGCCCCGGCATGCACCGCAACTGGCGGACAGGCCTGCGGATCATCAGCTTATCGGCAAGGCCAACCGCTTTGATGTCTATACCATCAGGCGCTTGACTGATTGATCCAGTGTTGCGCGATGAGGTCATCAAAGGTCATGGGGCGGGCATAATAGAAGCCCTGAGCCTGGGGACAGTTCAGTTTCCGCATAATGGTTTCATGTTCCTGGTGTTCCAGTCCTTCGGCAACCACGACCATGCCCAGATTCTGGCCGAGCTGAATAATGCTCTGCACGATGGCGCGGTGATTGAGATCTGAGACGATGTCGCGGATGAAGGATTTGTCGATCTTGAGCGTCGTAAGCGGCAGTTTTCTCAGACTCACAAGGTTGGAATACCCGGTACCAAAGTCGTCCAGGGAAAAACTGATGCCCTCATCATGCAGGGCACGCATGAACTGTTCGCATTGCCCATAGTCACTGATGATGGACGTCTCGGTAATCTCCAGCTCGAAACGGTGCCCTGGAATCTGGTAGGCCTCCAGCAGGTCCATGATGTGCGCTTTCAGGCCGCGAGACTGGACCTGCCTGGGAGAAGGGTTGACCGAGAGTACAACGTCCGGCGACAGCAGGGGCAGGACCTGGTGGAACTCTTTCAGTGCGGTCCTGATGACCCATTGACCCAGGCTTATGATCTGGCCGGATTCCTCGGCAATGGGAATGAACTCGTCCGGTGTGACCTGTCCGTAGCGTCGACTGTTCCAGCGAAGGAGGGCTTCCAGCCCTTTGAGTTCACCGGTGTTGATGTCCACTCTGGGCTGGTACACCAATGAGAACTCGTTGTTCTCAAGAGCCGAGCGCATGGCCGATTCCAGTGAGGTGCGTCGATGAAAGTCCTCCGCCAAATGGTCCGCGTAGACCTGCACAGTTCCTCGCCCCAGAGCCTTTGCCCGATACAGCGCCAGATCTGCGCGCTGATACATGCTTTCATAGTCATACGCATGGTCCGGATACAGGGCAACGCCGATACTGATGCCGACAAACACTTCATGGGATTGAATGGCCATGGGTGACGACAGTTTCTGAATAATACGCTGGGCAATATGGGCGGCGTGATCCGGGCCGGGAATGTCGGAGAGAATGGCCATGAACTCGTCGCCACCGGTGCGTGCCAGCAGATCACCGGGTTTTAGGGCCGACTTGATGCGTTGGCTGGTTACGCGCAGCACACCGTCTCCAACCTGATGGCCGAGCGAATCGTTGATGTCCCTGAAGTGATCGAGGTCAATATGCAGCAAAGCCAGGCCATTGCTGCGGTGGCCGTGTTCTTTGATCATGCGTTCCAGCTCGGTCTGGAAATAGTATCGGTTGGGTGTCTCCGTCAGTGAATCGTAATAGGCCAGGTGTTCCAGCTTGCGTTCAGCTTCTTTCTTGTCTGTGATGTCGATGAGATTGCCAACAATGAGATCCGGGCTGTCTGGATCACGGGCTTTTACCCGCTCTGCCGAGTGTTGAACAATGATGGTGCCGGCCCGTGTCTCCAGTGGATGTTCCATTTCCACCGCGTCCACCTCCTGGCGTGTCAACTGATCAAGCTGGTGGCGCACGAAGAGACTGCTGGGCTGAGGGACTTTCTTGTCCCAGAACCCGGAAGACACGCGCTCCTCGGAACTGAGCAGGGTTTGCAGGTGGGGTGACAGGATGCACTGCCCGGAACTGGATGATTGACTCCAGCTGCCCATTTTGCCGATGCGTTGGGCCTCATCCAGCATCTAAGCCGTCGTGGCCAGATTGTGGCGCGCCCGGGCCGACTGATCCCGGCTGCGTGCCAGCATCACGGTGACGGCCATGATCATCAGGGTGATGGCAATCATGCCTGCCAGCAGAGCCAGTCGCACACCCAGCGGCAATTGCAGTGGGTTCAGGGGTTCCACGGTGAAATGCCATTCACCGTGAGGCACCTGCTCGGTGTACGACACCCAGGGGCTTTCCGGCGGGGTGGGGGTGCTCCAAACCTCATACAATGTATCGGCACCGGCCTGAGTCCCTTCGATACGGATGTGGAAGCATTCCGTCATTGCAATCAGACCACTGTTGCCGAGCACCATGGCCATAGGCACCACAGCTGCGACAACCCCCCAGAGTTCGCCATCGGGGTAGAACACGGCATCGTGGATGATCAGGGCACGGCCGGACTGTAACAGTTCGATGGGGCCGATCAGCGCCGGTTCGCCGGTGCGAATGGCCTGTTGAATGGCCGATCGTGTAAATCACCACAGCGGAGATACCAATCACTGGCAGGGCCCATCGCAGATGGCGGGTACGAATTCGGGACCAGATGATAAACAGCCCGCTGCCTGCGACCAACGCAATTGTAACGCCCAGCAGGCTGGTAACCAGATAGTCCATGTCAGACATCGTTCTGCGCGGCCTGTATGGCAGTTATGGCAATGGTATATACGATATCTTCCACCAGGGCACCCCGGGAGAGATCGTTGACCGGTTTTCTCAGGCCTTGCAGCATGGGGCCGATGGACACGACATTGGCGCTCCGTTGCACCGCCTTGTAGGTGGTGTTGCCGGTATTCAGATCAGGGAAAATGAACACAGTGGCCTTGCCGGCCACCGGGCTGTCAGGTGCCTTGCTGCTGGCGACGCTGGCAATGGCCGCGGCGTCGTACTGCAATGGCCCGTCAATAATCAGATCCGGTCGTTTACGCTGGGCAATGCGGGTGGCTTCCCGCACTTTCTCCACCTCATCGCCGCTGCCACTGCTACCGGTGGAATAGCTGATCATGGCCACGCGCGGCTCAATGCCAAAGGCGAGGGCGGAGTCACCGGATTGTATGGCGATATCTGCCAACTGTTCGGCATCAGGGTCCGGGTTGACCGCGCAATCCCCATAAACCAGCACCTGGTCCGGCAGCAGCATGAAAAAGATGGAGGACACCAGACTGGCGTCGGGCTTGGTTTTGATCAGCTGTAACGCCGGCCGTATGGTGTTGGCCGTGGTGTGCACTGCACCGGAGACCAGTCCGTCCACTTCATCCAGTGCCAGCATCATGGTGGCCAGCATGACCGAGTCTTCGAGCTGGGCTTCGGCCATGGGTTCGGTGAGGCCCTTGTGCTTGCGCAGAGACACCATGGGTTCGACATAGCGTGCCCGAATCTCTTCCGGATCCAGAATCTCCAGCTCTGTCGGCAGCGTGATGCCCTGGCTCTTGGCCACGCGAAGAATCTCGTCATGATTTCCCAGCAGCACGCACTGGGCAATGCCCCGGGTCTGGGTTTCAGCCGCCGCACGAATCGTGCGGGGTTCTTCGCCTTCGGGCAGCACAATGCGCTTGCGTGCCTGGTGGGCCCGGTTTATCAGGTAATGACGAAAGGCCGGGGGTGACAGGCGTCGCTCGCCCTCGACGCGAGCCAGGCGGGCCAGCAACTCTGCATCCAGAGAGGTTGCCACGGCATCCATCACCAGTTCCATGCGGGGGACGTCATCCACCGGGACTTCGTTGTTCATACTGTTCAGCCACTGTGCCGTACTGTAGGTATTGTACGGTGTCAGCATAATGGGCAGACCACCGCTGATGGCTGCCCGGCACAGATCCAGCACGTTGTCGTCAGGTTTCATGTCGCCGGTGAGCAGCAGTCCAGCCAGAGGCACATGATTGAGCGAGGCCATGCAGGCTGCCAGCAGAATGTCTTCGCGGTCACCGGGTGTAACCACCAGCGCACCGGGCTTGAGGGTATGCAACATGTTGGGCATGGTGCGCGCACACAGGGTGATACTTTGCACGCGTCTTTCCCGGGCAAACCCCTCGCTCAGGTAATCCACCTGCAGATACTCTGCCACATCACTGGTACGAGGTGCCACCAGGGCAGGATTCCAGCGCACCGCGCCCAACAACTGGAAGTCCTTGTCAAATACATCCAGTTTCTGCTTGATCCTGTCCAGCGAAATATCCCGGGTCACATCGTCGTCGTCACCGTCAGACGCGCGTACCGTCTGGTATTCCGCCGGCGGGGCGCCCACCTTGTTGAGTATGCAACCCAGTACCCGGGGACTCTGCGTGCCACCGAACAGGCTGGCGGACATTC
>LFIK01002352.1_pt1 | contig 15301 bp, 14 predicted proteins | sample 643401 | NCBI WGS metagenome assembly LFIK01 (sample SAMN03777447, study PRJNA286221) | soda lake metagenome | biome: soda lake; feature: Kulunda steppe; material: water; isolation source: sample T5-Br brine of Lake Tanatar-5 | place: Russia: Kulunda steppe | collected 2010-07 | reverse complement strand
GGATGAGCTTCCGCCACGGGGGCGACTGAAGTCGCCATTCCCTGCGGGCTTCGCCCGTTTTTCCGGCGCGCGAGCGGCGCAGGGAGCGGCGGCTTCAGCCGCCGGACCGGAGGTCTGCGACCTCCGGCCGGTTACGAGGGAACTACGAGCGGGAGCCATCCGTGAAAGGTCTTGTGATTGCCGGAGGCTGACCTTTTGATGTCGCGCGATCAGAAGACAAACATTATCCCGGCGGTCGCCATCAGGTCGGGGGAGTCGGTGCCGGATGACGGCCCGATTCCGCCGCCGAGGAACCGGTCTTCGCGGAACTCCCAATTCGCCCCGACCCGAGTGGTAAAAAACGTGTCACTGCTGGCGCCAACTGGAGTTTTGGCGAACGCCTCGACGAAGGTTTCTACGGTATCGGTGATCTCATGACGAACGGCGGCGCCAAAAAACCACTCGTCACCCTCGTCGGGCCGTCCCCGGAAATACTCCGCGAACAGGTAGCCGAGATTGACGTCGAGAGCCGTCCGCTCCCATTCCCGAGTCGCGGCGAGATTGAGCCCCAGATCGACATTTCCATCGCCAAGGCCCCGGCTTTCCGAAGCCGTGGGCAAGTCGACCAGGCCCTCGACCGCGAGAGAAAATGGGCGTTCGCCCTGCTCGAACACCCAGGATGCAAAAGGGGACGGGTCTAGTATGCCAGTATTGACGTCTCGGCCCTTGGAATGGATGGAGCCTCGACGGGAATGACTAACGAAACCCGTGCAGAGACTGCAGGAAAAGTGTTTTTCGATAAAGGATTTGACAAGATGTATGATATTTTGTCGAATCTCTAGTCGAGATGGACTTTTCTTCGCTTTTAGAACTGGATCGCTTGGCGAAGGCGTCGGGGCGTAGGCTGACGGGGCGACGGTCGCTCTACGATACCCTTCGGAGTCATTCGGGGCGTCATTTTGTTGGCGTATCCGGTCCCCGGGGAGCCGGAAAAACAATCCTTCTCCAGCAATTGGCGGCATCGTGCGATGATGGGTGTTACGTGTCGCTTGATACGCTTGCCGCGGACGCCGATCTGTTTGCCCTGTTGAAAGATTTGAAGGAGCGATATGGGTTTCGGCGCTTCTTCTTGGACGAGGTCCATTTCCTGAAGGACGGACTCGGGGCGCTGAAGAAAATTTACGATTTTCTGGAGGTCCGGGTGATCTTCACGAGTTCGGTGGCGTTGCGGATGAAAGAGTCGGCTCACGACCTTGCCCGGCGGGTGCGGATTTACCCGCTCGACTACTTTTCGTTCCGCGAATATCTGGCCTTTTCTTGTGGAGTGCGTCTGCAGCGCTTGTCCATGGAAGACTTTCTGACCGGTCGGATCGATCCGACCTACCTGCGGACGGCCGACCGGTGGGAGGCTTATCTAACTGGCGGGTTGATGCCTTTTTCGCTGGAAGAACCGGAGCCCATGCCGCTCCTGAAGTCCACGGTGGAAACGATTATCGCGCGGGATATTCCGGCCACGCTCCGTCTGCACCTGGATGAGTTGGATAGCCTTCGGAGATTGCTGGCGTTCGTGGGACGGTCGGAAGTCGATGGGATCAACTACAGCTCTCTGTCGAAGAACCTGGGCATCACCAAATACAAGGCGGAGCAGTATGTGCGCGCTTTTGAAGATGCGTTTCTTTTGCTGCCGTTGTTTCCGCAGGGAACAAACCTCCTGCGCGAACCCAAGGTCTTGCTGATGCCGCCGGTGCGCTTACTTTACCGGACGATGGAGGAGGCGCGGGGCGGGTTGCGGGAGGATTTTGTGGCGCTGGCCATGCGGCAGGCGGGTATCCCGTTGCACTACCTCAAAAGCACGCGCGGGCAAAAGACGCCGGATTTCCATATTCGGCATGCCGGAGCGGACGTCGTGTTGGAGATTGGCGGAAAGGGAAAGGGGCGCACCCAGTTCAAGGGGTTCCAAGCGGACCGGAAGATCGTGCTCGGCGAGGGAACGGCATCCGCCGAGGATCGCCTGCCGTTGCACCTTTTGGGCTTTTTGGCCTAACTAAGGTTGGGCGAAAACGGGCGGGGGCGGCATTCCCGCATATGCCGGTTTTGGCTCCCCCAAGAGGCTGGGTGATCTTCCGAAAGCCCATTTTCGAATGGTGAGAGGGGGCAAACGGGGCTGCCCATTTGGGGTCGGTGAAGCCCTTCGTGTCGCGGTCATGGTTGAGGCCTTACTCCGCATTGCGTCGGGATTACGCTTGTTTTTTGGCGTATTTAGGCTTAGAGATGTTCTTTCCGAAAAAAACCTTCGTTAAACCCGGTAGAACTTTATGAATCCTTCTCTTTTTCTGAAACTTCGATGTGCATGCGGCTTGGCGGGCGATGGATATCGTTCTTCGCGCCTGATGGGGCTGGTCGCCTTGCCGACCTGCTTGTTGTTTTCCGGGTGTGGCGAGTCCGCTGTGGCCGAGTCGTCGAACGCGAGCGAGTCGGTCGTTGTCGCGGCGGCGCCTCCGCCCGATGCGCCTGACGAGACGGTCCGGCACGTGGTGGATGGATTTTTGCAGCACGAGCCCCAACGGGTGTGGGGGGCTTTGCCCGCGAGTTATCAAGAGGATATTTCCGGATTGATCTCGGGCTTTGCGGAGAAGATGGACGCCGACATTTATAACCGGGCGTTTGAGCTCGTCGGGCGCCTGGGGCGTCTGCTGGAGGACCAGAAGGAGCTTTTTCTGGCGAGTGAGGTGATCCCGCAGGATATTGATCGGGAGGAGATGGCGGCGAACTGGGACTCCTTGTCGGGAGTTATCCGGACGTTGGTGAACAGCGACATCGCGCGGCTGGAAAGCCTGGCGACGATGGATGTGGAGCGCTTTTTGGCGACGACCGGTGCCACTTTGTTGGCTGAGGCGGAACGGGCGGCGTCGGCGGCGGGGGAAGATATTTTCGAGAACCTGCGAACGCTCAATGTTGAGTTGATCGAGGGTGATGACGAGTATGCGACCTTGCGAATCACCGGCACCGAGTTGGCGGAGGAAATCGAGATGGCCCGGGTTGAGGATCGCTGGGTGCCCCGGGAAATGGCGGAGGAATGGAGTGCGGCGACCGCGGAGGCTCGCACCCAAATCGAGGGAATGTCGCGGGAGGCGATGCAAGCGATGAAACCGCAAATCCTGGGAGTGTTTGGGATGTTGGAGGGAACGATATCCCAGTTGGAGAGCGCTGAGACGACCCAGCAGTTGGATCAGGCGCTCCAGGGAATCATCTTTGCGGTGATGGGGATGATGATGGGTTCCGCCATGCAAGGCGGGGAGATGGAGTTCGAAGGAACCATCGAGACGAACCCCGGCAATTGAGCCATGATCAGGGAGGGTAAAGCGTTTCGATGACCGCTTCCACTTCCAGCATCTTTTCCGGATCGACGTAGAGTTTGACGGTAACCGCCGAGTGCATTCCGTGTACGACGGCGGCGGGTGACATTTCGGTGATCTCTGAGTCGTCGAACTCAACTTCGTATTCGACGTCGATGGCTTCGAGGTGATGGGTCACACGCTTAATCTCCCTGGGGGAGAACGCACCGACTAAAACAAAATCTTCCCCTTCTTCGTGCTCCATGACTCGTAATTTCGCGGAAGACCGGGGGAGTGTCGAGGGGTTTTAGGGAAAACCCGTAGTCCGAGTGATCGCGGGTCACTCTTCATTTTCTCCGGGAGACTCGAAGCCGAAGTCCTCTCCGGGTTCCGTTTCCTCGTCGACCGGCGCTGGTTCGGCGTAGAGGTTCTCGGAACGCCGGGGCCGGTCCGGCAAGAGAAAGGCGGCGAGCAGACCGCTCCCGACGACCGCGGCGGCAGTCGCCAGCGGGTAGTTGTCGGCCACGTCCCTCAGCCGCTTGTTGGTGTAGCTGTATCCTTCGCGCATTTGGCGAACGATTTCGTCCTCGATTCGCGCGGAGTCATCCTCTTCGAAATCCTCGCTCTCTTCGTCCGCCAGCAGAAGCCAGGCGGTGGAGATGCCGAGCAAAACGGTGGGAAGCGGGTGGCGGCGCAAGTGCCGCAGCACGGAACGGATGAGGTGCTCTTCGCTGACATCGCCAGACCGGCCGACCTTTTCGGCTTCAGCCTGCTGTCGCTTCTGAATGTAGGCGAGAACCTCGTCGATCAGCCGGGCGGGCTTGTCGAATTTCTCCTCGTTTCCGGGCAATTCCTGATTTTCGTTTCCTGGGATCATGAGACTTTCCGTCTTTCTAAATCGTAATGTGTGGTTTGGGTTACTGGGTGGTCGGGACGTGCCTCAGCCGGGCCATGGCGGAGGCCGAATCGAAATTGGCGATGAATGACGGAGCCGGTCGGCGGACTTTCATCGCATCTCGTCCTCGTCCAGGTTTACCTCGACTCGGGCGTCGGGCGAGGTTCCACCCCCTTCGTCGCCACCCGCCGGGCCTTTGACCGAATTCATCAGTTTCTCTCCCTCATGGCGCAGGCGTTCGGAAGCATGCCGGGTGGTATCGGCGATTTGGCGCCGGGTGTTCTTGACGGGCTCCGTGTTGCGCGTCATCAAGTAACCGAGCGTTGCGATTCCGGCGATCGCGACCGCTGTCAAAGCGAGGGGTCCTTTCCCTCCGTCGCCGGAAGGTTCCCGCTTGCGCCACCCGCCGCTCTCCGTATTCAGGAGGGACATGGGAGAAAAAAGATTCCCATCCGTCGGCTCGGCGGAACCCTTTTGAAAATGCTCCTGCTCGACCTGTTGCGCCACCATCCGCTCCGTCAGTCGCGGCGCGAGGGTTCGCAGGCCGGACAGGATCCGTCCGGAGGGACCGACAAAGATTTCGGCGCGAGGTGTGTGGATACACTCGATGATGGCGTCGGCGACTTTTTGCGAGGAATAGACCGGCGGGAGCGGTTTTATTGCGCGCCCCGTGTAATTGGCGGCATGTTGAAACAACGGGGTGTCAATCGACGCGGGAAGGATGGTGCAGACGTCAATTCCCGGTTCGTCCAGCAGTTCCATGCGAAGGCTTTCGCTCCAGCCGTTGATGGCGAATTTGCTGGTTGTGTAAGCGCTTACGTAGGGAGAGCCGAGACGTCCCACCACCGAGGACACATTGATAAGGGTGCCTTTTCCCTGTTCGTGGAAAAAGGGCAGGACCGCTTTGGCGCCATTGAAATACCCGTAAAGGTTGGTTTCGATCACCCGGCGGTAATCCTCGACGGGGGCGGACTCGAATTTGGCGAACAACGTGACGGCGGCGTTGTTGACCCAGACATCAATGTGCCCAAACTGACGGTACGCCGATTTGGCGATCTTGCGAAGCGCTTCACTGTCGTTGACGTCGGCCGGGGCGGCGATCGGTCGTCCGCCCAACCGTTCACATTCCTCGGCCACATCCCGAAGCGCGCTTCCCTGACGGGAAACCAACACGACAGTCGCGTGTTGTCGGGCGGCGAGGCGGGCGGTCGTCCGGCCAATTCCGCTGGAAGCGCCAGTGATGACAATAACTTTGTCCTTCAAATCTTTCATTGTTCCTCCTGTTCGGGGGGTGGGTGTGGGTGGTGTTCATCCCTCTGCTTGCTCTATGTCAAAAGGTATGGAGGAAGGGGGATGGCACAAGGACGAGGCTCCCTGATCGATGTATCGGGGAATCAAGGAAACCGGGACGGGGAGGCCCGCTTTTGCGGTCTGCGACTTGACGAAGGGCGTTTCGTGTTTTGCGTGAAAGTAAGGAGCGGTTCACCTTCTCCTTCTGTGATCCTGTTCGGGAAGGTCCGGGCACCAGGAGAGTAGAGGAGACAGTGGGAAACGGTCGTGGTCTTTGATACTCTCATCTGGATCCTTATTCATGAAAAAACGTGTGTTGTTTGTTGAGGATAGTCCCACTCAAGGGGAAAAACTGTGTTATGAGTTGGAGCGCCTGGGATTCGAAATTCGCCTGGAACCGAATGGGCGGGAGGCTCTGAAGGCTTTTCCCGTGTTTGCTCCGGACCTCGTGGTGACGGACATTCTGATGCCGGAAATGGACGGGTACACGTTATGCCGGACGTTGAAGGCTGGAAGCAGGGGGAAAGTTACCCCGGTGATCCTGGTGACCCGTTTGTCGGACTCGGTGGAAGTCGTGCGCGCGTTGGAAAGCGGCGCGGATGGATTCGTGGTGAAACCGTATATTTCCAGGAATCTCGGGAGCCGGTTGCGGACGATATTGTCCGAGGTGTCCGAAACCGCGGAAGAACCGCGAACGAAGGAATTCGAAATCAATTTTCAAGGTGAGACCTTTCGCATTCCCCTTTCTCGCCGCCAGATTCTCAATGTCTTGCTCTCCACCTATGACATGGCGGTGGAGAAAAACTCCGAGATCCGCGCGGCGGAGGAGAAGTTAAGAGAGCTAAACGAGCATCTGGAGGAAAAGGTGCGGGAGCGGACTCACGAACTGGTGCAGGAAGTCAGCGAGCGGAAGAAGGCGGAACAGCGGCTGAAGGAGACGAATGAAGCCCTGGAGAAGCGCGCGGGGCAGCTGCAACGTCTGGCGTTGGCCCTGACCCGGACGGAACAGGCGGAGCGGGAACGGCTGGCGGGAGTGCTTCACGACCACCTGCAACAACTGTTGGTGGGGGCGAAAATGCTGGTGGGAGCGAAAAGAAGTTCACGGGAGCGCTCTTCCCCGGACGAGGGCCTGGAACGGGTGGAGGACCTTTTGGCCGAAGCGGTAACCATTTCGCGTGACCTGACGGTGGAGCTCTGTCCGCCGATCTTGCGGGAAGGAGGATTGACGGCCGCTTTGGAGTGGCTCGGACGACGGGTGAAAGACAAATATGGCTTGGACGTGGCGCTCGACCTCGATTCCGACGTGGAAGAATGTGAGGAGGAGGTGACGGTGTTTCTCTTTCAGGCCGCCCGGGAACTCCTTTTCAATGTGGTGAAGCACGCCGGGGTCGGCCAGGCGAAGATGTTACTCTCCAGAGAGTCCGGAGGGCGGGTGCGGTTGACGGTCAAGGATGACGGGAAGGGATTTGAAATTGAAGAGGACGCTTCGGATCGGAAGGGAAAGGATTCCTTTGGGTTGTTCAGCTTGGAGGAGCGCGCCGAGGCGATCCGGGGGCGTCTTGAAATCAGAAGTAAACCTATGGAAGGAACGGAGATATCCTTGGTCGTCCCGTGTAATCCCGTCGCGAAATCGGTGCCCGATCAGGAGACGATCCACGTGGGATGAACGACGACCAGCGATCAGTTCTGACGTTCCGGGTCGCTGACAGATGGTTTGGGTTGGAGGCGAAAGCTGTCGATTACCTCGAGCGCATGGTGGAGGTTACCCCGTTGTCGACGGGATTGGGCGTGGTTGCGGGAGTGGTCGACATCGGGGGACGGGTGATTCCCGTCTTTTCGATTCGTCGCCGTTGTGGCCTGCCTGAGCGGGAGTTCGGTTCCCGGGATTTTTTGCTCGTAGCCTGGGCGGGGAAGCGGATTGTGGCGATAGTGGCGGAGGAAATGGGGGAGGTCCGCGATCTGGGAGAAGACTGGGTGGGGGAGGAGGCGATTGGGACCTCTCCGGGGGAGCCGATCACCGGTTTTTTAAAGACGCCGGACGGGCTGATTTTAGTCTATGATTTGGACCGGTTTCTCCGTCCGGACGAGAAAATTCGCCTGGACGAGGCGATGGAAGAAGCTTTGGGGGAAGAGAGCGGTCCGCAGCTCGATGGTAAGGAATGAGTGTGGCGATATCGAAACAAACGCTCCTCAGTATTAACGACATACTATCGGAGCAGATGGGCTTGCGCTTTCCGGAGAACCGGTTGCGCGATCTCGAGCGTGGCCTCCTGGTGGCGTGCAAGGAGTTGAATTTAGAGGGCGTCGAGGGGTGTCTCGATGCCTTGCGCAATTCGAAGTTGTCCCGGGAGCAAGTGGAACTGCTGGCCTCGCATCTGACAATTGGAGAGACCTATTTCTTCCGGGACCCGAAAAGTTTGTCCGTTTTGGAGAAGACCATCTTGCCCGAACTGATCGACCGACGGCGAAGCACGCGCATCCTCCGTATTTGGAGCGCCGGATGTTCGACCGGTGAAGAAATCTATTCGCTGGCGATACTCCTTCAGCGCCTGATTCCGAATTGGCGCGAATGGGGTATCACCTTGCTGGGGACGGACATCAATCCCGCGGTCTTGCGAAAGGCGGAGGCTGGAATTTACGGAGCGTGGTCGTTTCGATTTCGAAACCTGAACGAGGGGTTCAAGCAACGTTATTTCCGGCGAGTGGAGGGGAAGCGCTATCAGATCCGGGAGGACATTCGGAGAATGGCACGCTTCGCATACCTCAATCTGGCGGAAAGTTCTTCGTATCCATCGCTGGCGACCAACACCGTGGCGATGGACGTCATCCTTTGCCGAAACGTCATGATCTACTTCTCGAAAAAAACGCGTGAAATCGTGACGGCCCGTTTTTTTGATTCGCTAATCGAAGGCGGGTGGGTGCTAACGAGCCCCTCGGAAGCGTCGGCTCATGACTTTAGCCGCTTTGAGACGCTCAACTTTCCCGGGGCTATTTTTTTCCGAAAGTCCTCACGCCGGAGGCCGTTTCCGGTTCCGGATACGGATACGTTTCCGGATACGCAGAGACTCGAAGTTGAGCCCCCTGCCCCATCCCTTCCCGACCGTGAAGAGCGCCGAGCGTCCTTAACGGACGAAGACAACGAGCCCACTTTGGCTGAACTGGAAAGGTGGTTAAGTCATGGCGAAAATGAGGCGGTGATTGCGGCCCTGACGAAGAAAAAGGTGCCCCTTCCGCAACTGGAGATTCTGGCGCGGGCGTGGGCGAACCGGGGTAACCTTCCCAAAGCGCTGAGTTGCTGTCAAAAGGCGATCGCCGCCGATCCGACCGCCGCCCGGTTTCACTACCTGAAAGCCGGCGTTTTGCAGGAGATGGGAGATCGTGACGCCGCCGTCCTGGTGCTTCGAAAAGCGATCTTTCTGGAGCGGAACTTCATCATGGCTCACTTCACCCTCGCCAATCTCTATCGCCAGCGCGGGGACAGGCAACAGGCGCGTCGGCATTTTCATCGGGCGGATGAGCTTTTGGTTGATGTTCCCTCCGACGAGTCGCCGCCGGAAGGGGAGGGAATGAATGCTGGGCGCCTTCGTCAAATTGTCGCCGGGAATCTGCGTTTATTGGATGAATAGGTTATATTCTGAATTTGAAATGAAAGGAGTTGATATCCCGGAGCGCGAGCTTCTTCGGCGGCGAGCCCGGCGACTGGCCCGTCGCCAGCCGGAAGAGAGCGCGAAGGGCCAGGAGGTGTTGGAGTTTCGGGTGGGAGGCGATCGGTACGCCCTGCCGGTGACGACCCTGCGCGAGATTCAACCGGTGGGAAAACTGGCGACTCTTCCGGGAAGTCCCGACTTTGTTCTCGGTGTGATTCTGATTCGCGGCCATTTGGTGTCCGTCCTCGATCTGCGGCACTTGCTCGGACTAACTCCGACCCGGTTGAGCGATGAAAGTTACGCGGTTGTTTTGGAGAACGAGACCATGGTCTTTTCCCTGTTGGCGAATGAGGTGGGTGAGGTCGGCGTCCTATCCGATGAAGCGGCGCGGGACGGGGAGCCGTCGTTGGAGACAATTGGGCGCCGTTACCTGTCGGCCATCACCAAAAATCTGGTGGTGATCGATGGGGAGGCGCTGTTGTCGGACCCGGCGCTGGTGGTCAGCGGATAGATTTTGATGTGACGAAAATTTAGAAAAAATGAGAACGGCAATTCAGTGAGCAACATCTTTTCCACAATTCGTTCCCAGATCGCCGCCGGTTTCGCGGTGATTGTGATCCTTTTGCTTATCGTGGTCGCCATCGCGGCCATTAATTTCAACCGGGTGCTTGAAACCCAGGGACAGCTTTCTCAAGCGGTCTTTCAGGATCTCCTTCAGATCGAGGAATTGGAAGTAAACAACAATGAGGCGCGTTTGACCCTCGTGATCGCCCTCTTGGAGGATCCCGATCCGGACGAGATGGAGAGTTGGGAAGAGAGGCTGGTGCGGTTGGCGCTGAGGAAGGAGCGGATCATTGACGAGTTGCGCGACCGATTTTCCAGTGGAACGGCGATGCGGGAAAATCTGGACGACTTGCGGGATCTGCATGAACTGACAATGGAGACCAGGGTCGACGAGGTCGTGCCGGCCATTCTGGCGGGGGATTTTGAGAGGGCGCGTGAGATCACCGTTGACGGTGTCCAGGCTGAACGCTTTGAGCAAATGAACGCGCTCATCAGTGAGATGCTGGTATTGGCTCGCGAGCCGGCCGCGACCCTCCTTATGAATACGGAACGTCAGGCCGCGTGGGGACGGGATCTGCTTCTTGGAATTGGATTCGGCGCGGTCATTCTCACCCTACCGCTATCGTTCTTCCTGGCTCGCCTCATCTCACGTCCCTTGAGCATGCTGGCCGAGACGGCGGAGCGGATAGGGGAAGGCGACTTAACGATGGAAATTCCGAAAACCGATCGTAGCGACGACATCGGAAAACTTTCCCGGTCGTTTCGTTCGATGCTTCATGGGTTGCGGCGGGTGAATCTGGAGATTCAGGAAGGAGTCAATGTCCTCGCCTCGACCTCGACGGAAATTCTGGCGGCCACGAGCCAGATGGCCAATGGCGTGTCGGAAACCGCTTCAGCGGTGAGTGAAACCACTTCCACACTGGATCAAGCCCGCCAGACCGCAAACCTGGTCAGCGAGAAAGCCCGGACCGTATCGGAAGTTTCCCAAAATGCGGCGAATGTTTCGCGAACGGGACGTAAAGAAGTTGAGAGCGCCATCGGAGACATGGAAGTGATCCGCGATCACATGGAGAACATGGGTCGAAACATCGCGCGCCTGCACGAGCACAGTCAGGCGATCAGCGACATTGTCGCCACCGTAAACGACCTTTCCGAGCAGTCGAACCTTCTGGCCGTGAACGCCGCGATCGAAGCCGCGAAGGCGGGGGAAACCGGAAAGGGATTTTCGGTGGTCGCGCGGGAGATGAAAAGCCTGGCCGTGCAATCGAAACAGGCGACCTCCCAGGTCCGGTCCATTCTCACCGACATTCAGCAGACCGCGAATTCGACTGTAATGGCGACCGAGCGCGGGCACAAAGTGGTGGCGGCGGGCGTGACCCGTTCGAAGTCGGCTGGCGAAGCGATTCGGAAAATGACGGAAAGCGCATCGGCGGCGGCTCAGGCGGCGATGCAGATCTCGGCGTCGAGCAACGAACAGTTGGTCGGGATGGACCAGGTGGCTACGGCGATGGAAGACATCACCCAAGCCAGTCATCAAAACGCGGCGGGTACCAAGCAATCGGAAGAAGGGGCGCGATCGGTCCACGACCTGGGCGCCCGCCTGCGCGGACTTGTCGAGCGGTACAAATTGTAAACCCATTGGCTTCGCCATCTCTTTTACCCATGGACCCGGAATTCAAGAAACGCCTGTTGGAGACGTACCGGATTGAAGCGGACGAACATCTCGAAACGATCGGAATGGGAATCCGGTCGCTGGAGGAAGGCGCGGGAGGGGAAAAGCAGAAACGGATTCTTGAGGATACCTATCGGCAGTTTCACAATCTGAAGGGGGCGGCCCGAGCGGTGGGGGAAACTGCAGTGGATACGATCTGCCACCGGTGTGAAGACATCCTGTCCCGGGCGTCCCAGCAGGAGATTCCTGTTTCCAGCGACCTTTTGCACCGGTTGGGCGAAGCGGTTTCGCTGTTGCGTCGTTTGCATCAGTCCGATGCGAGCGAGAGTCCGGGCGACAGTGAGCGCGACGTCGAGCGGGTCACCCAACTGCTGGTATTGGAGGAGGTGAGCGGCGGCGACGCGCAGGCTGGGAAGGAGCGGAAGGAGCCGGATGCCGGAGAGGCGTCGGAAACGGTGCCGGAAATATCGAAGCCGACGGAAGAATCGCCGCGGAGCATTGCCGATTTCGGGTCCCGAAGCGGGACCGTGCGCACCCCGGTGGAGCGGCTCGACGCGATCCTCTACCGGTCGGAGGAAATGCTGGGCCTGCGGGAAGAAGGGGGGCGGCATCTGGGGAAGGTAACCGCTTTGCGTGACCAACTGTTCGAGTGGCGAAAGGAGTCGGGAAAAGCGCACCTCAACTCCCTTCTTCTGCGGAGGTTTGCCGACGATACCGAATCGGACGATCTGTCATCAGAGGTTCGAAACGCTATTCGACGGGTTTATGAATTCCTCGAGTGGAACCGGCAACGCTTCTCGGAACTCGAAGTGGATATTCGCGAATTGGTAAAAGGAAGTGTGGCCAGACACGGAGAGTTCGAAGTCAATGTTGACCGCTTGTTAGATGAAACCAAAGAACTCCTGATGGTTCCGTTTTCGCACGAAATGGAAGGTCTCAAGGTATTCGTCGAAAGCGCGAGACGGGGCCCGGCGCCGAAGCAGGCCCGATTGCGTATTGAAGGGGGAGAGGTCGAGGTCGACCGACGTATCCTGGAGACGATGAAAGATCCCTTTATTCATCTGGTTCGTAACGCAATCGACCACGGTTTGGAATCAGCCGACGAACGACAACGGGCGGGGAAACCGACTGAAGGAACGCTTCGCATTCGGGTGACGCCCCTCGGAGATGGGCGGGTGGAGGTGATGGTTGCCGATGACGGTCGTGGACTTCAGGTCGAACTTGTCCGCGAGAAGGCAATCGCGCGGGGATTGTTGAAAGAAAGTAGCGCCCTGGGGCTTCCGGCGCGCCGTTTGATGGAGTTCATCTTCGAGCCAAACTTCTCAACCCGGTCAGAAGTATCAGGAAGCTCCGGACGGGGAATCGGACTATCGATCGCTAAAGAAAACGCGGAACGGCTGGGGGGGCACATTTCAGTTTCTTCGGAGGAAGGAGAAGGCACCGCCTTTCGGATCGTTATCCCGTTATCGATTGCCCGTTTCCGGGCGGTGGAGGTTACGAGCGGCGGTCGTCCCTTCCTCCTGCCCAGCGCCAAAGTCGTTCGGGTCGGGCGGGTCAAGCGGAGCAGCATTCGGCCGGTGAAGGGACGTGATACGATACGGTTGGATGCGGAGGTTCTGCCGCTGTTCCGGTTAAGCCGTATTCTTGGATTGAAAGAGGCCGGCGAAAATGGAGCCGCGGCACTCGAATTCGTGACGATGAACGAGCGAGGCACGGAATTCGCTCTGGAGGTGGAGGCCTTGGGCGAAGAGCGAGAGGCGGTGTTGAAGAACATCGGTCCCCAGCTTCGGCACGTCCTTCACATTGCCGGCGCTTCCGTGGGAGCATACGGGGAAATCGTGCCGGTGATTCACGCCGCCGATGTGGCGCGCACCGTGGCGGGAGGCCCGGTGGCCGCGCCGCCGGTCGAAGTTGAGGAGACGGATGAGAAGGAGAAAATGTCCCGGGTGCTCGTGGTGGAGGATTCGATCACCGCCCGAAATTTATTGAAAAGCATTTTGGAAGGAGGTGGATACAAAGTCACCACCGCGCGGGATGGCGCGGAAGGGCTCGGACGGTTGCGGCGGGACAAGTTCGACCTTGTTCTTACCGATTTGGACATGCCGCGTCTAAATGGGTTTGAACTCACAAAAGCGATACGACGGGATGAGAAGTTGAAGGATCTGCCCATCGTGATCCTGACGGCGCTTGCTTCACGGGAAGACAAAGAGCGCGGCGTTGAGGCCGGGGCTGACGCCTATGTGGTTAAATCGAGGTTTGATCAGAGTGATATTCTGAATACTCTAAAAGAGCTTTTGCGCAATGACTAAGGTATTGATTGCCGACGGTTCCCGTTCCGGGCGCGAGTTTGTGGAACGCATCCTAACGGCGGACGCGGACATTCAAGTGATCGGCGCGGTTGGGGGCGGCGGCGAAGCGTTGGAGTTTTTGCGTAGAAAACGTCCCGATGTGGTGATCATGGATAGCGAGATGCCGGGTATGGAGCGCTTTGAGGGGACGCGGCGGATCATGGAGACCATTCCCCTGCCGGTGGTGGTGGTGTCCGGGGTGACGAAGGAGGAGAGGCGTTCGCCTTTTGATGCCTTTGAAGCGGGGGCGCTCGCCGTGGTTTCGCGTCCTCCGGATCGCGGAGAACCGGAATTTGAGGAGGCTGCCAACGAGTTGCGTCAGACGATCAAGACCATGGCTGAAGTTCGGGTGGTGCGCCGTTGGTCAAGGGAACGCGACTCTGGATCGAAACGTTCGATCAATCAGCCTTCACCTTCCCTCGTTGGGCGCGGATCGAAGATTGTGGGAATCGGTGCTTCCACGGGAGGGCCCGCCGTTCTGAAGAAAATCTTAGGCGAGTTGCCGCGGGAGTTTCCGTTTCCGATCTTACTTGTACAACATATGAGCCATGGATTTCTGGAAGGATTCGCGGAATGGTTGCGGGTGGTGACGAACCTGCCGGTGAGCGTGGCTGAGGATGGCGAGCGCGTCCGTCCGGGGTGCGTGTATGTCGGGCCTGAACGGAGGCAAATCGCGGTGCGCGGTGACGGGCGCATCGTGTTGTCAAAAGAAGGCAAGAATGAGACGGCAATGCTAAGCCCCTCGATCTCCTGGTTGTTTCGCTCGTTGGCGGACTCTTACGGACCGGCGTCGGTGGGGGTCTTGTTGTCGGGCATGGGCCGTGATGGGGCCGATGGAATGAAACGGATTCGGGAACGTGGCGGAATCACAATTGCCCAGAGCGGGGAAACCTGCATTGTCAATGGGATGCCGGAGGAGGCGATACGCTTGGATGCCGTGAATTATATACTTTCACCTGAAAGGATAGGCGAAATGTTGGGCCGCTTCGCCCGCCAAAGGGGTTGAGCCTCGGTGATGGACGTTCACGCCATTTTAGGAGAAACCTCTCACCGGCCCTGGCCCTTGCCGCGCAAGCCGTGGGCTTTGCGGATGCAATGGCGCGATCTGGCGTTTCTTCATTGGCCTGTATCTCAGGAAGCGATACGGGCGATCATTCCCGGGCCGTTGACGCTGGATACCTTTGGAGGGAAAGCGTGGATCGGGGTGGTCCCGTTTCTAATGAGAAACGTGCGGATGCGCCTGGCTCCGGCGATCCCGACGGCTTCGGATTTTGCGGAGTTGAACGTTCGCACCTACGTTCGTTTCGGAGATCGAGCCGGAGTTTTGTTTTTCAGTCTCGACGCGGAGAGCCAACTGGCGGTGACCGGGGCTCGGCTGAGCTGTAATTTGCCCTATTTCCGCGCGGAAATGGGAGTGGCTCGGGAGGGGGCCGGTGTGAGGTATAAGAGTCGCCGAACCCATCGGGGAGCCGCGTCGGCGGAGTTTTCGGGGCAATACCAGCCGACCGGGCCGGCGGCGTTGGATACGGAGCGAGATGACGGCGGTTTGGGCCGTTGGTTGACGGAACGAT
>LFIK01002351.1_pt1 | contig 15306 bp, 18 predicted proteins | sample 643401 | NCBI WGS metagenome assembly LFIK01 (sample SAMN03777447, study PRJNA286221) | soda lake metagenome | biome: soda lake; feature: Kulunda steppe; material: water; isolation source: sample T5-Br brine of Lake Tanatar-5 | place: Russia: Kulunda steppe | collected 2010-07 | reverse complement strand
TGGGGGGGGGGGAGAAATAAAAACAAAGATCTCATTTAGGTGACATGATGGCCCAGCAGCTCAGCTTCTGTTTTTGCCTCATTGCTCCGGCTAACGATGTCTTGTTCATTATCACAGATACAGCCATCAAGGGGGATGCATCCACATTGAACAGGTTTGGGGACGCGGGAGTATGCTTGAAAGAGGAAGGGGGGGAAGGACTCAAAGAACAAGCTGGCATAATTATTCTCTATGGCTTTCAACTTTCATGCCTGCAATTCACACAATTAGATTTGATAGCAAAAGAAGTTTACAGACAAGATGTTATTTGATGCTTATGCTTCCTGTCAAGCATTTCTTACTGGTGCACCAGCCAAAGCTTAGCACTAAAACGTATGATCAGAGGTTCTTGCTGTACGCGATACTTTTGATAATATAATATATGGCATGGCTCTGTGCGCACCAGCATCTGGTGATTCAACATACTCTTGAACACGTTTGCGCACATCTCCCAATGTGCGGCAGCCTGCATCAGCCCACGCTCGAGCAGTAGACGGACCTGTGTATTTTCAGCCAAAGTGACATGCTTATGCTTTCAGCTATACGCATGTTCATCATATTCCAGCTGAAATTGCCTTTGATAAATTGTTTCTGCAAAGGCCAAGAAGATTTTTGGGTTGAATTCTTGAAAAGAAGGCCTTGCAAACACATGCCTCAGGTATGGGAGTATGCAAACACAGGTGAACACATGGCATTACATGCAAGCATCATGGCCAAGCCTCACCAACACCCCAAACTTCATCATAGAGTCTCAAAGCAGCAGATTTTCCTCCTGTCCTCCAAGCCTGCGTTTGTATGTGTGCACAGCATCTGCCACCACCTGGCTGCCTTGCACCTGCTCCCTGGGCAGTGTTACATTTTTTTGTAGTGTCACCATAAGTGTGCACAGCATCTGCCACCACCTGGCTGCCCTTCACCTAATGTGTGCGCAAGCTCATGCAGGCAACAAAATAAATAATTTCAAGCTTGCATGGCAATTTGAATTCTTTTATAGGATCGTTTAAGCCTGGACTATGAAAGATGTACCTCCTCTACAAGCAAGCGCACCTCGTTTCTGCCTGCGCGACCTGTCTGTAAGATTTCCACAACCTTGTTCAATGTCTTTGCTGTCAGGCCTGCAAAAGAAGACGAAGAAATTTATTTCAACTTTCATAACCTTTCACTCGATCATCCACTCTGTATAGCAGAGCGCGGTCACGTTTGCCGAGGATCCCACATCCTTTTATACCCCTTGCATGTGCGTTATGAATTTTCTTGGCCTATCCTATATAGGTTGTCCTTTCCCCTGTTTTCCCTTGGCCTAAAACTCTTGCACATCAGGAGGGTTGCTGAATCAGTACATATACCATACCCAGTACATTTTGGCAAATAAGCGCACGATTTGGCAAATATGTTTTGAAATAAGACTACTTCAGCAATCTTACATAACTGCTTTGCTTGTGGTGTAAGGGTATGAATTGCAACAGGAGGTTGCAATACCTAACTGGTGCCAGCCTGGCTGGCTGCGAGGGGCCATAAGGGTAGGGGTGCAAGTAACCCCGCTCCTTCGACCCAGTAGGAAGGTGCCAAAGTGGCATCCGCCACTGGAGTTGGCCTGACCCTTCTGGCCTGGTCTGTTGTAACGTTCCATTTGGTATCAAAGCAGAGGTTCCCAGTTCAAATCCGACTGGGTGCAGACTTCTAGATCTGCAGATCTGCAGCCTTGGAATTGTGGCACCGTGGCAGCCCCGCCAAGCTTGAGGGACCAAGCTTCATAGGCGATGGGTAATGTAAGGGTATGGCCACAGGAGGTTGCAATACCTAACTGGTGCCAGCCGCAAGGGGCTATAAGGGTTGGGGTGCAGGTACTCCAGCTCCTTTAAAGGAATAGGAAGGTGCAAAAGTGGCATCCGCCACCGGAGTTGGTCGGACCCTTTGGGCCTGGTCTGTTAGAACGTTACATTTGGTACCAAAGGAATGCAACGCCTGTGTTCAATGTTCATACCCTCAAATGTGGCCTGCTCAAATTGATTCTGGTTGAATTTAAGTGCTCATCCAACACCTTTCCCTGCTTGTGTTCTCTAACGTTGACACTTACCTGTTGCCTGCACATCCTCCTCCGACATCAGAGGCTGCTCAACGTCATTCAGGAGATGAATTGCATTCAAAATTGCCTTGCGCTGCATTACAAAGGCAATTGAAAGGTGGAAGAGGTTCTAGCAAGGTCCATGTACAAGGATCATCTGCAATCATACCACTAATTCATGTATTGATCAAAACAGCCAATAGCTGAACAAGGACATGTAAAACACCTGGTCCCTGAACAAACAGGGAACTGCTGCTTTGTTACTGTAGCCCAGCAAATTGGGCAGGAAAATACCTAGGAACAGCAAGGACTTTGCAGCATTTGTATTGCTACTCCTTACCCGGTAGCTGCCAGGATCATTCTCATGGTTGTAAAGGTCATGTGTGATCTGTAGCAAGCCATCGCATCACAATTTGTAATAAGTGTCAAAAGAGGACTTTAATAATGTGCTGGCATTATAGCCCTACCATGCAATATGGGTCAACATGATAAGCAGAAGTTCATCAAACTTTTAGGGTGAACCAAGGTCATTTGAGGGGGAAAGATTTGGCAATTAAGCGAGTAGACTCGGACTTGCCTGGAGCTCTTTGATGATGCAAAAAGGGCGTGCTTGGCAGCAAATGTGCTCACACACATCATTCACCACGCCCTCCTCTTGGTTCAGCCGCTGCAAGTACACAATTTGGGCTTTGGCATGCGGGAGGTGGCTCTGCTGTTGCTCCTGCAGCCAAACAGCATGCTGCTCATGCATGTGCCCCTGGCCAGGGGCTTCTGCAGCTTTGCCAGGATGGGGGTGAGAGCATGGCGTGCTTGGTCTGCTGCGCACCAAGCCGCCATCATGGGGGCCTTGGCCGACCCCAGGCGAGGCTGGCAGCACTGAGCTAGAGCACGTGAGCCAGCGCTCAGATGCAAGCAGGCGCTGAGCCGGATCTTGCTGCTGCTGCCGCTGCTGCTGCTGCTGCTGCTGCCAATCCTGCTGGCCCCCTATGACTGTTCCGCCCACGACCTGCCTGCCAATCTTGGGAACCAGGGCCTTGCCAAGCTGCAGCTGGGCATCTAGGTCCGACTCAGAATCGGAGTAGACAGGAGGTAGAGCTAGCGGCTGGGGGGTGGCACGTGATGCAGAGGGTGCTAGCGGAGTTGAAGCCGCTTTGAGCATGTTGGTCTCCTGTTTGATGTCTGCAAGCATAGTTGTGGATGCTTCACGTGCTGTCCGGCTGTGAAACATCATGTGACAACTTAGCAGGGCAGAGGCAAGTATACCCATCAACATTCACATCATACACATTCTGTGCCAGCATTGCTGTCCACAGCTTGCCCAAACAGCATATACACTGAATCATAATCAAGTGAGATATGCTAAGTAAAAGCAAGTAGATTGAGGTGCATGTCAAGCAACTGTGTCATTCACAAGGCCTACGTGGCAATGACTTAGGTGCCAAAGTTTTTCTCAACCTGAATTCATCTCGTACCTTCTGCATCTCTCCTTGTCCACCGTCTGCGCGAGTGTGCATGCATGTGCGCATGCGTGTTTGTTTGTTTATGTGTTTGTGTGTGTGTGTGTGTGTGTGTGTGTGTGTGTGCTTGTGTGTGTATCAGTATGTGAGTGTATACGCGTGCACATGCTCTTCCATGGAAAAGTGCGATTTTATTACCAAATGAGACGCATGATTGTGCATGTTCTACTGCTGCTCCATGTTTCTGCCTTTTTCAGCAAGTGTGTGCACTTTATTTGACCAAGCAGGCCTGCATGTCGTCTTTGTGCTTTGTGTCTTAAAAATGCCACACAAGCTGCACCCAAGCTGCAGCATCTTGCTTGCCTTCTGAGGAGCCAAATGGTCCTTAGCGCAGCAGCCTCATCATATGGCTCTATCCATCTGCCGTCTACACCCCATTCTTCAGCAGGTCTGCCACAAATGTCTTCAATGCCTGGCAACGTGTACCTGTTAGGCGTGCGTGGCACTTTGCCATCCTTGGGCATGCTTGCATGGTGCACATTTTGTGTATGCTAGATACGGTGTGCGCACTTGCATGTTTGAGTGTGGAAGGGCAGCACAGAAAGGAAGTCCTGCGCACAAATGTGCTGGGTCGTTGAAGTTCCAAGTCATACAAGCTAGCATGAGCAATTAAGAGCTGGATAGCATGGATGCGATAAAAGTGTTGGTGCCTATCATTGGTATTATGCTCCACAATACCAATTATAGGCTGGTGTTGTGGTCCGTAATACCAGCCTATTATTCATTTGAATAGGCTACCAAAATACATGGTAACCAAACAGAAGTTTGAATTAGTCAATTGTGCTACAAGCATTGTCACACAGAAGATCAAAGTCTGCGCATGCCAATCAGCGGCCCCTGTTTCCTTGAGGCTTACACTTAATTTTCAGGCCAGTGTGCTAGGTGCTAAATCAGCACAATTCTTTGGAACACTGACAGGAATCACCGTAATCAAAGGATGGTAGCCTTGCCGCCTTTGATTCATGTGGCCTGGTTGTGAGGCCACAGCTTATGCGCTGCAATTCTACTGTTGTGCAGACACAGCGCATACATTGCCACCATGCTTGGGAGGATGCTGCAGGCTCTGCGGTGGGAGGATTGCAGGACTGACCTGATTGGCAAGCTTGGGCTAAACACGCTTTGCTGCTCTGGAGCGCCTGCTGCCTCTGGTGCAAGCTCCTCGCCTGCAGGTGCCTGTGCCCCGCCAAAGCGTGTCAGTGCAACTGATGGTGGCGCGTGCGGCGCTGCCGATGCCGCTGCTGCTTCTGCTGCTGCAGCTGATCGTGGTAAGGATTGTGGGAGGGGGTGCTCAAGCAGCTCGCGGCACCGGTGCTGGTACTCGCTGACCACAGGCAGAGCGTGTGCGGCCTCCTCTAGGAGCTTTCCTGTCTGGATGCTCCTGCCCACAAAGTCCTGGGTCACAAAGTGCGCCGCCACAGTGCTGGGAAGTTGGGCTCCGGAGAGCTGATACGGGCCAGGCGCAGGAGGGGGGGGGAAGCCCAGGGTAGTGAGCTTGGAGCACAGGCGCTCCCAAGACATGTCTGACCTGCGCGTGCACCACACGGGTAGCAGTGCATTGCAATTACACAGACACGCACATGAGCGAGTGAATGAGAGAGTGGAGTGCGAGACTGGCTGTGCGGTAAAGTTCACATCCCTCTCAAATGATCAAGCACTGATTTCTTCTAACAAATCAACTTTGGAAACTAACTTTGGGATCTTTGCTTTTTCTGTGACAGCTGTCATAAGCCCACTGGATTCTTCAGCATCTTGTGAAAATGTCCCCGCATGTGCGCACATGGTCCTTACATTGTGGACATGTCTGACCCTTACACACATTTACATCCAAGAATATTTGGTGATCCAAGGTAGATCAGGTCCGATGCATTGGTCTGTTGCCGCCAACATTGTAACAATGTGACAATGTCTCTAGTGTCATGTAAGAAAGAGACACTGGGGTCATCTTATGGATCCGGCATCTTGTTCTAAGTAGCTGATCAACTCACTCCTAAAAGCACATAAGCACAGAAGCAAGTGAAGCAAGTCAATGAAAGGCAAATTGTTGATTTTCAAGCTTGAGGATCCAACGAACCTCACTATGACGTGGGTGGTCTTCGTACCCTGGAGGGTCTTGTCGATGATGCCCCCCCTTTCTTTTATTTTGTCAAGTTGGTTCTTGGCTGGGACAAAGGTGTGGAAGTGCAGGCCTGTGAAAATCTGCCCTGGCGCTTGCTGATCAAGCGCACGATGTGTCACTGAGCTTGAGCTCCTTGTGCCCGAGCTGCTGGTGTGCCGCTGCCTCTTGCTGGAACTATTGGTGCTCATGCTTGCACCAGGATCAAGTCCAGGGGCTTGTGTTGGGGTGGTTGAGGCCGCCAAGGAATGCGGGATAGGACGTAATCTCTTATTGCTGTCCATAATGGAAAATTTAAAGCTAGAAATTTATCACAATGCCTCAGTTGAGATGGAAAGAAGGAATGGCGGGGCAACTGAACGGGCCAATCCCAATCACAATCCCAATCCCAAGTAAAATGATGGAAGTTGAAAATAAATTTAATGAAAGGTGAACGTGAGGAAGCGGATACGCCTGCGAAGCCCACAGACTATGTGATAATAGGGAACCTGAGGCTGGTGGGCAAGTCAAAGCTGCTTCTCAGCCTGCATGCATCACATCAGCTATTTTTCAAGTTATGTTGTTAGAGGGTTGCCCAAGCTGCCCACGCTCTGTGCTGCATTTAGCTTATTATGCAACACAAACATGCGCAGGTCCAGCCCTACTTTTTTGACTTCAAGTGCTTTGTGAAGGAAAGGTAATGAGAGAAAGCTTTGTTGGAGAAATGCTGGTTTGGGGCCAAGGGTCCTAGAACCTTTCGCTGCCCATGGGGTTGTTGCATTGGACATCAGCCTCTCTAGCATTTAGGGCATGCTGCGCTCTATGCCAGCATGCCAGAAATATTGCCTTGTATATGTCTATGATCCTGAGATAAGTCTGCTCTGAAATTGTGATGTTTCCAGTTTTGTGGGCTTCCCTGTCTTTGTGCCTGTCCACCCAGGTGGCACGGCAAGCGGCTCGTTGACCTGTTCACTTCCGAGTTCCCAGTCCTCAGCCGTTCCTACTATGAGCGTGCTGCAGCTGCGGGCCGCCTGCGTGTGGAGGCGCCCTCCAAAGGTCGCTTTGCAGGCCAAGCACCTCCTCCGGACATCCCGCTGGCCTCTGGCATGTGTGTGCGCCACCTAGTACACCGCCATGAGCCTCCAGTGCTAACAGGAACCGTTGAGGTTAGTTGTTTGCCTGGCTTAAAACTTTTTACTGAAGTGCACTGGTCTAGCTTTTGAGGAAGAACGAGAAGAAAACAAAAAAAATGAAATTGGCCAGGCAAGGCTATGCTAAAGCTGACTCCTCATATCCTTTTTCATGGCAGCTGCCAACGTCCCTCTCTTTTGCGGCGCAGGTGCTGGCCCAGACATCAGACTTTGTGGCGGTTCTTAAGCCAGCTTGCATGCCCGTGCACACGGTATGCCCCAGGAGTTTTTGACCTCATTGCTTGAATCATGGTACTACCTTTGATGCTCTGTCCATATGCATCATGCATCCTGCTCTGGCATCTTCTTCGTGACGCAAGGCAGCCGCGGCATTCCTTATAGCAATGCTAAAATAGCATGCGCCTGATGGCTGTTGGAGTTACAATAGGCTGTGCTTAGCCTCTTGTCCTTGCCCTGGTCTGAATGCTGTTGTTATGCTCTGGTCCATTGTAAACGTAGCAGGCTGTGCAGGCCTGGCTGCTTCTTTGCGAGGCAGCATGGCCAGGTGCCCCGCTCCTGCATTATGCAGGTAGGACAATACCGGAAGAATACAGTCCTTGGCGTGCTGCAGGCCGAGCATCCCGAGCTCGGTCGACTAATGCCCACCTACAGGTGCACTGATACAGCTGCATGGATGCAGCTGCTTTGCAGGCTCCATTTACACAAGGGACTCTCGAAAACCACCTATCAAACTCATTTGTCTTGGGTCCTTTAGAGACTTGCGATGCAAAAAGAGCAACCCTGTATGGACAGAATTGCGCAGGCCGTGAAGTTTGAGCCAAAAAACATGTGTGCCTGAGGAAATACGGAGCGCCTGTACTTTGCCTCACAGACTTGACAAGCCTGTTTCTGGGTTACTCCTGCTGGCAAGATCGTCAGAGGCGGCAGGGAGCATGAGAAAGCAGTTAGAGGTAGGCACATAATCTTGCATAGAACTCAGCAATCTTCATGGTGTGTCAGAACAGTTAAGGATCTGAGGCCATTCCTGGCTATGGCAAAGTTGCATCTCTTGAGCTTGCGAGCGCTTGTTTTGTGACATGAGCTTTTGGAGCTGTCTCCCTATTGCCAGCAAATTTGGTGTTCAGCCACAGCAGACCTTCAGGCCCTGTAGGACAGCACCAACGAAGCGTGGGAAAAGAGTGTGATCATGAACTGCGCACCATGCTGTGCACGCTGTACTTGCATCCCCATCCCCCCTCCTTCGCTGGCCAATGCCTTCTTTCTGCATCTAGGATCATTAAACATTCATAGACAGCTTGCTCACGCGGGACGTATTGGCACACTGCCGGTCCGATGGTCGTAAAGTATACCCAGACCAGCCCACCCGTGGCTTTTCTGATTGGATCTCCTGGGCCCCCAAATGCACCCGATGTCCACTGTCACTAAATTCCAGGGCCTTCAAATGAGAATCAACAGCGTTTGCTTGCAACTGAGGCATCTCTCACGTCACCCCAAGCCATGATACTTGCAGGGCATGTCTGTGGGGGGCAGTCTGCTTGATTATGCTGCAGGATGTAGGATACATTGCGCATTACATGCAGAATCAGCCAGGCCATGTGACCAATAGCGCATGCTGTTGATCTTGTGGACCTGCAGGAGCGGCAGTGTAGGAAGGCTTATGTGGCGCGCGTCCAGGGTTACTTCCCTGCCACTGACACAGAGCTTGCATCCGCAGCCCAGGGCAATCCACACACCAGGGTCGTGGAGTGGGAGGGCAGCATGCTACAACAGGGATTGCATCCGGAGCAGCACAACATGCAGGCGCAGACTGGACGGCTCTGCTTGGAGGTCGACGTGCCTCTTGATTGGGATGCAAAGACAAACCATGTCAGCGCCATCCCTGAGGGTGAGTGGAGCGGGGATGTCAAACATTAGGGTTGTGAGAAATGGTATTTTGTACAATTACAGCATGCAAGTGGATGTACATAAATACGGACTAAGATTTGCTATTTTGTGCCAAAATAAAAACAGTCAACGTACGAACGTCAGCCAGTATACTATTTACACATGCACCAAAATCCATCCCTACATACAGTATCTGAAACCTTCATTTACTTTTTCCCACAACCCTACATACATGTCTTTTGCGGTATTGGAGGGTTGCGGCGGCTGCATATTCTGGATGTAAACCAGCACAAATTTGTGTGTGTGCATATCTTCTGCAATATTCGATGACGAGTGCTTGTGCTTCTCGGCCAACACTGAAACCACCTGTCTGCTTGGAGGGCCTGTAATCTTGCGGCTTGAAGCTGGATGACTTGCGTGCATGTATTTGGGCAGTGCAAGCCGCGACAGCATCAAAACCCTGCTTGCATGCATCCAGGCAGCGTGATCTGGAGCAGCAGCTATGCCCTGCTTACATGTGTGTGTGTGTGTGTGTGTGTGTGCGCATACAGGCAGCGAGGCTCAGAACTGCAGCAATGCCCTGCTGGTGTACTTGTGTGTTCAGGCACCTTGAGCCGGAATAGCAGCAAGGCAGGCGGGAAGGGGCCTTGCCACGCTTGCACGCAGTTCCGCCTTCTGTGGCGAGATCCAGAAGGGAAGACATCTGTGGTAGAATGCAGGCCCAAGACTGGGCGCACACACCAAATCAGGGTCCACCTGCAGGTGAGCTGACACCCTACATGCCTGTGGTAGCATCTTGTGCATGTGTGGCGGCACCCTGAACACCTGTTGTGTCCACCCTAGCCGTGTGAGGTAAACACGCCAGGACACCCGCTGTCCATGTTCGCAATTATTATTTAAATTATTATTTAGCGTGCGTACCTGAGTGCGCTTATGGCAAGTGCTTGAAGTGCATTTTATCACCAGGGGATGCTGCGCCGCCGGTGAGCACCATACGAAGAGCAGCTCATGCGCCTGGGCTTGGGTTGGGTTCACACCCACGCTGCTGTGTGCTAATTGTCCAGCTGTGGGGCTTTGCATTTGGGCAGTGCCCACACTTCTCACCTGCGTGGCCTGCACTGGTTTGTATACTGTGCACCTTAGTTGCTTTGTCTTAGCAGAATCCTTTTGAAATGCCTCATTCCTTTCCTGCAGCAGGCTTTCATTGGCCCCAAGGCCTGCGCACCATGCCCATGCGCTCACTGCACGTGGCCTACACAGTTCCTAGGCCACCCCATCCCAGCAACACCCAGAATCCCATGGCCGACCACACGCATCATGCCCATGTGCTCCCTGAATCCATTGTGCGCACACAATTCCTGGGCCAACCTATCGCCAACAACACCCAGAATCTCATGGCCAACAACATGCATCACGCCCTTGTGCTCCCTGCACGCTTTGTACACACAGTTCCTGGGCCACCCTATTGCCAACGACACCCAGTACGGAGGCACGTTTGGTGCGCCCTTGGCCTTCAGGCTCACCCGTCAGCAGCCCCAGCCTGGCACGCGCACTGCCAGCACAGGTGCCAGCGATACCTGCGCTGCTCCGGGCACCTGTGGTGCTACAGTGACTGACTGCGCAGGCACAGCAACGCAGCAGCGCAGCAGTGCAACAGGAGCGCCGCCGCAGCACGACGGCACAGGCGCAGCTTTGGGGCCCAGCAACACTACTATTGCTTGCGCAGGCGGCGCTGCCTGCGTGAGCTCAGGCCCTGCCCAAGTCTCGCCTTGCAATGCCCCAGTGCTCGCGCCCGGCTCGTCTTCCTCATGCACGGCGCTGTCAGTTGCGCAACCCAGTGCAGCCCTGGTTTGGGGCCACACCAGCGTTGGGTTTCAGCGTTCTGGGCAGCGGCAGGCATCCCCTGTCAGAGACGGTCGCTGCGCTCAGCCTTCAGCTCAAGGCGGCTGCTGTGCTCAAGAAGGCAGCTGTGCTCAGCCTCCTGCTCACCCGTGTCACACCCTTCCTCATGCAGTGCTCCTGCCGCCCATGTGTAGGCCAGAGGCGGCCCCGACGGCTGAGCGCTCAGGCGGTCTTCAGCAGGATGGGCACGGCTGTGCTGCCCAGGAGCCCACTGACCACTTGCAGGGGGGGCGAGGTTGTGATGCCCAGGGAGTTGCCTTCCATGCGCAAGGCAGCTCCAAGCGCCCGCGCCGCGGGGGCTCCCCAACGCCCTTAGCCGGCACAGCGCCCTGTGAGGGGCAGCAGGACTCGCCCGCGCCAGCCGCGGCAGCAGGGGGCATGGTTGCAGGCGATGCGCACACACAGGTTGGGCAGACCTCGGAGCGGGCGCCCCCTGTGCTGCTAACCCATGCGGCCGCAGCAGATGAGGGCACCTTGGGCGCTGCACGAGCCTCAGATGTGGCTGCGCCCGTGGATGCGCAGCTGCAGCTGTTCCCCATGCTGCGCACACTGTACCACGACCCGCTGTACAGGGTGGAGCCGGAGCGCCAAGAGACCGTGTGCCCTCACTGCCCTGGCCTCGTGCCCCGAGGGTACCCCATTGATCTGGAGCCGCTGTGGCTGCATGCGCTCAGGTGCGTTGTGTGCATTGCCCGGATGCAACAGATCTACAGCTGCTACGGCTGCGTGTGCCCAGGTGAATACTGTGTGTGGCTGGCCAGCATGTCATGCCAGTGCAATCCAAGAGCAGACAGCCCTAAGAAATCCCTCAAAGGTTAAACAAGGTGTGGGGACTGCACCAGTCAAACGCGGCCAGTTTTGTAGAAAGCTACAGGGTCTGCAAAGCAAACCTGTACAAAAAAGGTGTGAGCTCTAAGAAAAGAGGCACTCCAGGCCCAAACCAGCCATGAAAACAAGTCTTCATTAATCCGGTCCTTCAAAACGTACCAAACTGCCTTGTCACTGTTTATGGTCAGGATTTGGTGGTTGCATCAATGGTAGTCCTCTCCCTTCAAAAATGCCACCGGGATGTTGTCTTTGCTTAGGCCGCGGTCACACACTTTTTTCACTCGACCCCAAAAAAGTTTAAAAATCGCGGTCACAAACGAAAAACTTTCCAATCCCAAAAATTTTCACTCTTTTTGGAAAGAATATTTACCCCAGGAGAATGTCTGAGGAGACAAGGTTTCCATACATGCTTTACACACGTGATTTATGCAGATGCAGCACTAGCTGGGGTTGATTCTCCAGCCCATCAGTGCACCAAGATGATGTCTTATGTATGTGTTTGCCAGGCTTACACATGTGGGGTGCCAAATGTGGTGAAGAATGCAGGCAAATAGAAAATGAGAGGGACAGTCATCGCTGACATTTCCTGGGCCTGATGACTCAATTTGAGGAGCATTTGCGCGCAAAAAAGGATTTCTTTGCGTGCGTGAGGACATAATCTCAAATGAAGGCAAGAACTGATGCACCATGGCCACACGCACAGGGGAAAAAGATGAGTTTTTAAGTGTGCGCCGGCCGCAGTAACCACACTGCAAACTTTCCAGCATCCTGTCCTGGCACTCTACCCTGATGGCTCAGGGTCGATTGACTGTCATGCAAGACCTTGCAGGCTATGAGCCGAGTGCTTAAGTGAGGGCATCTGCAGCATTGCCGGCTCCTTATGAACAGTGCAGTCTGTGTCGTGATGCTGCCTCATTGCGGCTTGAGGACCTGTCGCAAAGCTTTTTGTATCCTATTGTTGGTCTTTGGGAGGGTATCCTATTGTTGGTCTTGGAGCTAGTAAACATAAAAGTGTGGTTTCCAATAGCAAGGCTGGAAGAGAGAGGAGGTCATGGGGGAGTAGTGCAGGTGGAGTGAGAAAAATTTATTGAAAATTTCAGTGTGACCGCAAAAGTTATAGCTCAGGAGCGAAAAAATTGTTTGTGACCGCGGCCTTAAGGGTGCTCATGGTGCACGAGCTGAGATCCCGCATATCACCAGAATCATGATGCGCCTCTTGGCTCTGGTACTTCCGACTCTATTTTTATGCTTAGGACTGCCACAACCCTTAATACGTGCAACTCATGTGCAGGTACAGCAGCCCCAACTGGTCATTTGAAGCACCCATGCCGGCCTGGGCCGATGTGGCCTTTGTAGCACAGCCTTTGCGGGAGTCCTCTTAATGTAGAGCCTGCAGCAGTTTACATGAATTTGTGCCGTAAATATGCCTATCAGCTAGCCTAGCTGATAGGCTGAGCTAATCAATTCTTTACTCAGCAACTGTTGTGTGAACTTACAAAGGGCCTTGTAGAAAATGAAATAGATGCATATGCGGAGAATAAAGTAGGCAAAATCTAATAAAGCTCCATGATGAACATCTTATCCATGTTGTGAATGCACCATTCTACAATCTATCCAGCAAGTTGATTAGAATAGCCAGGAAAGAAGGTAAAGGAGTACGGGCAAGAAAAAGGCACCAGAACGAAGCTCAAGTGCTATATCTGTAAATGCCATACAAGTTTACAACTTGTAAACTTGAAGTTTAACCGCCAGCCAGGTCATTAGGCTGATTGGTTTGTTGCTGGTCTTCGCCAGCCAAAGTTAAGGGGTAAACCGCCAGCCAGGTCGTTAGGCTGATTGGTTTGTTGCTGGTCTTCGCCAGCTAAAAAATAATCCATAATGTCCGAAATGAAATGGCAGAGTCTATTGTGCCGTTGAGGAAGGAAATCAAAGACAGTCTGACTAGGCATGTGGAATAAAAGGGGCCTCCATAGAAAAGGATTGGCAGAAAGGGAAGAAAAGAAAAGAGTACTTTCTTCTGAGAGAGCACACAAATGAGTCTTGGCAGTGAACAAGAACATGCACCTCATTTTGAACAGCAGCACAGGAACACTTGTCCCAGTGGCCATTTCCACCATGCCAGATAGAGGATTCCACCGTGAGAGTATGTGCTCGCAAGCGAAACCTGCTCACATTCCTCATAACATGCTAAGTTAGATCAAGGTGCAGATAGCGAGGAGGCATCAGGGGGGCACCCCCATTCCGCACCTGAGTGCGTGAATCAGCTTGAAGATCTAAGAGGGGACAAGCAAACCAAGAATGATAAGTCACCAGCTTGTTGTTGCTTTCCAGAGGGTTCATGTCAGCAATGTCCCTTCACACTTTTCTCATCCTAAACCTCAAGTCAGCAGTGAAATCCAAGTAACAAATAGGGAGCCCCTGCAAGAAAGCTTGTGTATGAGTGTCACAGCCTCGCAATCCCTCAAAGGCGCGCAAAATATCTGAAGCCCAAGATGTTTAAGCCCGAGGCACAAGCTTCAGGTCTGCATGAAGGGCCTGCTTAAGTGTGGCACTATTTGAGGACAACAACCCGTTGTAAAACCTAATGGCAGCTCTAAAACAATAGAATTGCAGAGTTTCATGTGCACACTCACGTAAAATAGCCCATTTAGGCGCAGACCGCTTCACACCTAGGGTGCCCTTAAAGAAATTCAAATGCAATATCTGGAGGGTAGATCTAAATTCAACACCTTCGTGCAAAAACCCTGAGCTCCAAACCTGACAGCCATACATACCAGCAGGCACTACATATGCCTTAGCTAGCCAAAGGGAAGCAAAAGGTTTGTCACATAGGGCAGTGTCCCGTACAAACCCAGGTATTCGATGAGCTGCAGCAAGCATTGGTATGGCTGCATGCTCAGACGAGGCTGTCATGTTTAGTGTTCGGTGATATGCCATGCCAAGGTACTTAAACGAGTCAGAGCACTTCAAAGCAGCGCCGGCTAACATAAAAGTGGGCACCTGAGCACCGCGCCTTGAGTTGAAGTGGACCACCTCTGATTTTGCAGTGTTGATGGTCAGGTGTTTTGTACGTGCATAGGCCACAAGCCTATTTAGCATAGTTTGCATGGCATCAGGGGCATTAGCTAGAAGGGTCAGGTCATCTGCATACAACATGTGCATGACCAGCACATCCTCTGTTCCAGTAAATGCTTCTTGCACTCCCTCAGCAATTGTACCAATGTCATTGATGTACAACGAGAAGAGCAGAGGTGACAAAGGGCACCCTTGTTTCACACCCACAGTAGGTTTAACAGTGTGGGCGGTATGCACGATAGACTGTGCAGCTTTATGCCCGTCGTGAAGGAGGTACTGGTCACCAGCATACAGGCTTTTATGATCAGAAAGGAGAATTGCAGGCATGCGTATGCGATGGAAACGTGTGACCAAAGAGCCTGCCTGAGGATAGTGTCGTAGGCCTGTTTAAATTAATGAAAGCAGTGTGCAGCCTGGAAGAGTTGCTTGGCTTAATGGCGCGGGCAGCGTGCTGCAGGTGCCTGAGGATGAACATGGGCTGTAGTGTGTTCTGGCCTGGGTAGAAACCAAACTGTGTGTCTGGTATTTTGCTTTTGGATATGCACCAAGTTGTCAGCAGGGAGCGAATGACATTTGCGTACAGTCTGTACAAGGTGCCACTAACTGCCAGCATGCGATTGCTGTTGGGGTCAAGCATGGGGCCCTTCTTGTAAAGCGGGGTTATTTTCGCAACTTTCCAATCAGCTGGAACCCGGGCACTCTCAAAAGACAGCAGGAAGAGCTGGGCCAGGAGGGGCAAAAGAACATGCTCCG
>LFIK01002349.1_pt1 | contig 15312 bp, 12 predicted proteins | sample 643401 | NCBI WGS metagenome assembly LFIK01 (sample SAMN03777447, study PRJNA286221) | soda lake metagenome | biome: soda lake; feature: Kulunda steppe; material: water; isolation source: sample T5-Br brine of Lake Tanatar-5 | place: Russia: Kulunda steppe | collected 2010-07 | reverse complement strand
GTTTCCCCGGCCTCGAGGTGGCACGGTTCGACGTCGAGGACCGTGCCAACGCCGCCCGGTGGGAGGAGCAGATGGCGGCGCGCGGCGAGCAGGCGCAGGGCGTGCCCACCGCGATCCTCGGCGACGAGGTGTGGGTCGGGTTCAACGACCAGATCGCCGCGGACATCACCCGCGCGGTGGCCGACACCCCGGGTGTCGACACGCCCCGCGAGGACGACGCCGCCGTAGCACCCGCCGAGGAGGACGGCTCCGGCGGTCCCTCCCCCGTGGCGATCGCGATCGGTGCCGCGGTGGTCCTCGCCGTCGCCGTCGCGTTGTTCGCGCCCCGCCGCGCCCGGGGCGACCAGGGCTGACACCCGCCCCCGTGCGCGCCGGCGCGGAGGCCACCGGCGGCGGCACCGTGACCACCGGCGACTACCGTGCCACCTCGACGCGTGCAACGGATCGGGGAGTTACATGGCCACGCTGCTGCTCATCCACCACACCCCCTCGCCTGCGCTCCAGGCGCTGCTGGAGGCGGTGGCGGACGGCGCCGGCACGGACGCCATCGCCGACGTCGAGGTGGTGCTGCGACCGGCGCTGACCTGCCCGGAGACCGACGTGCTGGATGCGGACGGCTACGTGCTCGGGACCCCGGCCAACCTCGGTTCGATGTCGGGGGCGCTCAAGCACTGCTTCGACCGGATCTACTACCCCTGCCTGGAGGCGACCCGGGGGCGCCCCTACGGGCTGTACGTCCACGGCAACGACGACACCACCGGTGCGGTGCGGTCCGTGGAACGCGTGGTGAAGGGACTCGCGTGGCAGCAGGTCGTGCCGACGCTTACGTCCGTCGGCGCACCGGACCGGGGAACCCTGGACCAGGCGTGGGAGCTCGGGGCGACGGTGGCGGCCCGGCTGAGCGGGGAGACGGTGGGATGAGCGTCCAGAGCGGTGGGGCCGGGGAAGCTGCGGAGACCGCGAAGAGCGCGGGAGACCCCGGAGCCGCGGAGACCGGGGAGAGCACGGGATGACCGACCACGAGGCGTTGGCGCTCGACGACGGCCTGCGCGACCGCGTCGCCGGTGCGCTGCTCGGGCTCGCGGCGGGCGACGCGCTCGGCGCCGGCTACGAGTTCGCCGCACCACCGTGGGGCGAGGTCGCGATGATCGGCGGGGGCCTCGGCGACTTCGCACCCGGCGAGTGGACCGACGACACCTCGATGGCCCTCTGCATCGCCGAGGTGGCGGCCACCGCGGGGCTCGATCTCACCGCAATCGGCGAGCGGTTCCTGGACTGGGCACGGTCGGAGCCGCCGGACATCGGGATCTCCACGCGGGCCGTGCTCGGGGCTGCCCGCACCGGGGCAGACCTGCCGGCAGCGGCGGCCGCGTACCTGACCGACCACCCCCGCGGCGGGGCGGGCAACGGCGCCCTGATGCGCACCGCGCCCGTGGCCCTGTTCCACCTCGGCGACGATGCGGCCATCGCGGCAAGCGCCCGGGCCGTGGCGGAGCTGACCCACGCCGACCCGCTGGCCGGTGACAGCTGCGTGCTGTGGTCGATCGCGATCGACCGGGCGGTCCGGGAGCAGCGCCTGGATGGGGTCCACGACGGCCTGGGCCTGCTCCCCGCCGCCCGGCGCCGCCAGTGGGAAGAGGCCGTGCGAGCGGCCGAGGAGCGCCCGACCGGGCAGTGGTCGCGCAACGGCTTCACCGTCACCGCGCTCCAGGCGGCGCACGGGGCGATCACGCAGACGCCGGTGTCCTCGGCTCCACCGGCCGAGCCCGCCAGCGACCTCGCCGCCTCCAGCCACCTCAGGGCCTCCGGCCACCCCACGGCCTCCAGCCACCCCACGGCCTCCAGCCACCTCGCCGCCGCCCTGGTCGCCGCGGTCCGGATCGGCGGCGACACCGACACCGTGGCGGCGATCGCCGGGATGGTGCTCGGAGCCCGGTGGGGGGCGTCCGCCATCCCCGCCGAGTGGCACGCGTCGCTGCACGGCTGGCCGGGCCTGCGCGCCGACGACCTGCAGCGCCTGGCGCTGGACACGTTCCGGGCTGGTCACGCACCCGCAGCCGCCATCGAGGTGCTGCGCGACCCGTAGGCCCGATGGAGTGGTGCGACGCAGCGCCGACCCGAGGTGCTCGTCGGTGGTCGTCGCGCACGGCCTCGGGCTGGTCGCGGTCCCGTCGTGGGGATCCACGCCCGGTCCCGGCGTCGACCGCGCCTTCCGCGCGCCTATCGCTGTGATCCTGCGCTGAGCGCGCGGTCGGTTGAGGGACGCCCCACTCCAACTCCTCCTGCATCCTGCGTACGGTCTTCACGCCGGTAGCCCACCCTGCGCACCCGCGAACTCGGTGGCCTCGGCGACCGGGAGGCCAGGATCATGGGACGCACGCTCGCTCGACCAGGCAGCACGAGCAGGGCGTCGCACCCACGCCCACGTGTCGCCGTGACGTCGGCCGCGCTCCTCACCTTGCTGGTCGCCGCTGCCTGCACGGAGGAGGGGCCCGACGAGCAGGCACAGCCCAAGGAGACGGCTGAGCCGGACCCGGAACCTGCGCCAGCACCGGAGAGAGAAGATGCGCCGGAGGAGGTCGCGACACCGGCGGCCATCGGTTCCACGGAGTACGTGCAGGACCTGCTGGTCTACGAACGCTTCGAGGTGATCGGCGCGGACGGCGAGGTCAGCGACCGCATCGACGACCTGCTCGACCACCTCGATACGCACACGACGCGGGCGGTGGAACTCCCCCACGCAGCGACCTTTGCCATCGCCGAGGACCTCGACGCTACGGTCCTGCGCCCGGACGGGAGTCAACGTGACGACGTGGCCACGGTCGTCGGCGTGCTCAACTTCGGCGAGGCCCGAGCGCCGGCGCTGCTGGCAACCCCGCTGGCGGGCGCAGCCACGATCGGACTGCAGGACGAGGTGCGCTTCGACCTCACGCCTGTGGACGGGCTGGACGTGGGCGACGTCATCGTGTTCGACCTCGCCTTCCTCCAGGCGTTCCCCGCCGAAGCACCCGAACGACGTGCCCAGGAGGAGGGTCTCGACCCGGTCGCGCTGTTCACCCACCGGCTCGAGCAGGAGCAGGTCGCCTACTACGGGCGCACGGACCCGGATACCGGAGCACCGGTGGCCCTGTCCTTCACCGACCAGGTCGGTCGCGTGGTCGACGGCTCACGCGGCGGGCAACTCCCCGCCAAGGCCAGCGACATGACCGACGGTATGGAGGAGGGGCTCGACGACTGCGGGAAGCCGCTCAATTGCGTGAAGGAGTGGTTCGAGGAGTTCGGCGAGGGGGCGAGAGACTCCTTCAACAACGCGCTGTGCAACGGCGGCATCGGTTCGAACTGCCCGCCGCGGGACCCGCCACCACCGCCGGATCCGTACTGCTTCAGCCCGCCGTGCGGCAACAGCCGCGGTGAACCGCACCTGCTGACCTTCGACGGGGTGCACTACTCCTTCCAGGCCGTCGGGGAGTTCGTCCTCACCCGCGGCGAGGACCTCGAGGTGCAGGCCCGGTTCCTACCCTGGGCGAACAGCGAGCAGGTCTCGGTCGCCGTCGGCGCCGCCATCGCCGCCGACGGCATCCGTCTCACGGTGCAACTCGAGGACCGCGAGCCGGTCCTGCGTGTCGAGGGCGAACGCGTCGACTGGTTCGACCTTGCCGACACGCTGGGTGAACGGGGGGTGCAGGCCACCATGTACCCGGGAACCCTGGTCCAGGTGACGACGTCCGCCGGCCACGTCGTGTCGATCCCGATACGGCTGAGGACCGACTCGATCGACGTGTTCGTCGACATCGCGTCGACCGATGGTGCGCGGGAGGGGCTGCTCGGCACCAACGACGGCGATGACGCCACGGACTTCGTCACCGCCGACGGCGAGGTGCTGACGTCGCCGCCCGCGCCCGAGGAGCGCTACGGCGTCTTCGCCGACAGTTGGCGGGTGAGCGACGCCACCTCGCTGTTCGACTACCGCGACGGCGAGTCCACCGAGACGTTCACCGACCGCGACCTCCCACGTGACGGCGGCGCGGACGCAGCTCTGCTCGAGGAACAGGACCCCGCGGCCGTGGCACGTGCCCGGGGGGTGTGCGAGCGAGTGGGCATCGCCGACCAGCGCATCGTCGATGAGTGCATCTTGGACGTCGCGGTCACCGGCGACCCCGGCTTCGCCGTCTCCGCCCAGACCGCGGATCGCTCCCAGCGCATCGCCTCCGGTGCCCTGCCGCTCGAACGTGCAGCACCCTGGCGCTCCGATGCCCCCGGAGACGCCCCGGACACGGCCGACATCCCCGACGAGATCATCGACATCGACTGGAACACGACCCTGCACTTCCAGATGGAGGAGTTCGGACTGACCGACGGCGACCGGTTGGCACTGCGATGCCCGACGGCTCCGGACCGTCCGGGTCTGCGGGTGTTCGGCACCGACGTGTACTGGACGTCGTCGGACGTGTGCGCAAGTGCGGTCCACGCCGGTGTAGCCGACGTGCTGTCGGGTGGCACCTTCGTCATCGAGTTCGAGGAGTCCGTCGCCCACTTCGACACCGAGGTGGTGGAGCGCAACGGCATCGACCCACGTCAGTGGAGCCGACGCGGTCCGGGCTTCCGGTTCGTCAGGTAGTACCCGGGCTCAGGGCCGACGGGCGCGTACGGCAAGCTGCAGGGCGCGCAGGGTTGCGGTCCACCAGGACCGATCCCGCAGCCCTCCCCTCCCGCCGCGCCTGTCCGACCGGCCGGCCGGAGCCGTACACGACGACGCCCGGCAGTCCACAGGGACGTCACCGGGCGTCGCGAGCAAGAGGCGGGGACGGGAATCGAACCCGTGATGGGGGATTTGCAGTCCCCTGCCGATAGCACGAATCGCCGGAATTCGGACGAATACTGCCGAATCCGGAGGAAAACCTCGTGCCCGGAGCAGCACACGGAGCAGCATCTCGAAAAAAGGTTGGGCTGAGTCGGACCGCGTCCGCCCAGGCGAGCGACCGTCAACAGGGACCGCCTCTCGGAGCCTCAGCCACGATGCCACCCCTGCCAGACACCCTGTGGACTCTCAACGACGTAGCCGACTACCTCGCCGTGTCGCGCCGCACCGCCCAAACGCTCATCGCCAGGAACGACTTCCCAACTCGGGTTGTACTGGGCGAGCGGACCCACCGTTGGCTACCTGACGACGTACGCGACTGGGCAGTTGCCCAGCGAGGTGCGGTTCAGCACCGGTACGTCGACGCGCTGGCATGACGATGCGAGAGCAGTCGCGCTGTCCAGCTTGCCCAAGCGACCCCGGTGGGGCGGCTCACGGAGCCGGAGTGGTTGTCGTCTGGGCTCCCTCCGAGGCGACCCACCTGGTCATGTGGCGAACGCCAGACGGCCGCAGGCGTCGCAAGCGCGCACGCCAGCACACGCTTGCCAGCGAGATAGCCGCCGACGTTGCCGAACAGCTGACGCTCGCTAGACGGTTCAACAGCGTCCCGTTCCTACAACACACCCCGGCGAGCCCGTCACGAACGACCGTTCCTGAACTCATCAGGGAGTTCGTCGCGGCCGAGAAGGACTCACGGGGTTGGTCAGCGAGCTACGTGGACGTTCTCGATGGGCTGGTGCGCAACCACGTGTCGCAGCACCTCAACCTGCCGCTGACGGCGTGGAGCGAGGCAGCCAGCCAACGAGCGCTGGATGCTGCCCGCGAAAGGCTCGGCCCGTCCAAGCTCTCGCAGCTGCTGAGTCTGCTGCGCCAGGCGGCGGCCTACGGACTCAAGACGCGTCGACTTGTTCTCGACCCAACGGCCAACCTTCGAGTGCCGATGCCTCGGCGCCACCTCACCAGCGCCCTTCTCGACGTCGACGGCCAGCGGGTGGTTGCAGAGGTCGACGACATGCCGAGTACGCAAGCGCTTGAAGCTGTCGCTGACTCCCTCGACGCACTCGGTAGTTATGGCCTGGCAGCTCGGGTAGCTGGCTACGCCGGCTCACGGTTCTCAGAAACCTTCGCGCTTGAACGTGGGGACGTCGACTTCGAGGCCAAGACCATCTCTATCGACCGGCAGGTCGACGACCGGGCCCGCGCCCGGAACGGAACGGTGATGACCCCCGATGGGCGGCGGCGGCGGTACTGGCGAACCGCCCACGGCTTCGCTGCCCTTCCGAAGGGCGACCAAACAAGAAGGACTCTGCTGCCACCCCAAGTTCTGGAGGAGATTCAACGACTGCCGGATGGCCTCCTGTTCCCGAATGGTGCAGGCAACTACATCGCGAACCAGACGTGGTGGAACGACGGCCCCTTCGGAGCTGCCCGTGAACTGGCTGGTTGGCCACGGACAACGAGTGGACGTTTCGTATGGACGTGGCACTCACTAAGACATCACGCGGCTACATGGCTCCTTGAGCAGGGCATCCCCATCCACGACGTCTCGCAGCTGCTCGGCCATTCCCAAATCGAAACGACACTCAGGATGTACGTCCATAGCGACCGGGAGGCACCTCGCCGGGCTGCGGAGCGCATCGAACGACAGCTCCGCAATGTCGTAGACCCGGCGGCGGAGGTCGACCATGGCTGATAACACCATCGCCCGCCACGTCGCCACCTCGCGTAGCGCCACTCCGAACCCAGCGGAACGAGAACAGTACGAAGCTGCACTGCGGCTGACCGCCTACCTCGACCGACACCCAGTAGACCCATCAGCCGTTCTGGCTGCCGTTTGGAACGGTGCGATTGCCGACATCAACCGCATCGAAGTATCTGTCCACCGCTTCGACCGGACCTGCGGTGACGCTGCTGATGCGCCCCTGACGGAGCAGTCAAGGGCGGAGCCAAAGCCCGCGCAGGCGGGGGCACTGGCCGACCGTGGCATACCCAACTCCGGAGACGACCGGAGGACCCATGAGTAGCCGCGCGAGGGCCAGCGGCCTGCACCTGCAGGGCTATCTGGACGGAAATCCTGTGGAGTGCACCATCCTGCTTCAGGCCGTTCGTGACGGCGCAATTTCCGACCTGAACCGAGTACAGGTAGCGCTCAGCCGCCAGGGCAACCTCAGCTCTGTCAACCTACCTGTTCCGGAAGAACTCCAAGAATACTCACCGGTAGCCTCAGAGTCCTTCGGGAGAGAGGACCGGTCATGGGACTAAGCTTGGCCTCCTCCGCTGGCAGCTGGCGGCACTACTGCGCCAACCCCGATGCTGTCGATTCCCGGTTACGAACGGCGCTGGACGCCGGTCGTCCCATCGTGCTCACTTCACGCTTCTCGACACCGACAGGGGAGAACGCCCGAACCAGCGCAATCAACACCTTGTTCGAGGCTGCGCGTGTCCTTGCCCGCCAATCCGGTATCGACGTCACCCGCGCTCTCCCCAATCGGGAGGAACTCGACGTCCGGTTGCGGAACGCCCCGGTAACCCGTTCAAAACGCCTCGGGGAGGGCAAGGACATCCAGCATCGGTTCGTCACGCTCGACCTTCGGCCGAATGTGCCAGCGGTCATCCTCATGGCCACCGGTTCAGGCCGCCTGACCGCTGAGGGCTTCGTTCAGCCCTTCGCTCAGAGGGCGGCTGAGCTTGTCTGGGAACAGCAGGCCGCGCTTGTCGTCACGAAACGGTGGGACCGCAACACCCGAAACGATGACATGGCGGGTCCGCTAATCCACTCGATGGCCCAGCACCAGACGTGGGTGTGCACAGACAAGATGTTTCGTGAGATGAATCACGAGACCCGGTTGCTGCTGATGGTCGAGTCTTTCACAGCCGGTGCCAACACTGGGGGCGAAGACCGTGCGAAGCGGCTCGGTCAGGCTGACCGGACCGAGCGCCAGCTCATCAGCGGCCAGGTGGCGTACCACCTTCCATCGCGGCCGCCACCCGGCATGGGCGTCGCCACGATGAAGCGGCGCCCGAATCTCCGCGTCGACAAGGTCGCTTACCTCGATATGCCAGGCTGCCGACCCGACCCGGCGTATGTTGCCGAGGGACTGTCGGATGTCAGAGCGGACGATGGCGAGGTCGTTGACCAGGTCGCGAACATCCGTTTCTTCCTGGCCCACTACGGCGAGCCGGAGTGGATGGAGAACGACCGACTGCTAAAGGAGATGGCGCGGCGCAAGTTCTCGACCGTTTTCGTTCGTTCCCTCTACGGCGCTGACGCCCACATGAGCGCGACACGCGGCCACACCGCCTGGCAATCCATCCTTGACAACCTCGACGTCTTCGAGACGGGTGTCTTGCGCCGCTCTCTGGGAGGCGACGTTCCCGACGTTGAAATCACAGGGGTCTTCCCACCTGACGGTGCTTGGGCCACCCCTGAGCGCTTCGCGGAAATCCGTGCCTATCGCCGTCGAAGCAAGGAGCGGGCTGGCGCCCGAGTACGCCTGCCACTTTCGGCGCTCAAAGCGAGCTACAACGGCGTGGAGTGCAAGACCCGCTCGGTCGCCTCTGCGAGCACCGTTCATTCGGATGAACCCTGCCTCGCGTTCGTGAAGCGGCTGGCCAGCGGGCACGAGTCCCGCGTCACCGAGCACGTGCTGCTGCCCTGGGCCACCTTCGCCGAGAGCCTTGCCGACGCCATCATCGGCGCAGGTTCCCAGTCACTCCAACGGCTTCTCGATGGGGTTGCAGCCGCCGAGGACGCGAGCGCTGCCGGGCTGGAGGTCGGAATCGCTGAAGCTGATGAGCAGCTGGTACTGCTAGACCGGCGCATGGCTGGGCTAGTGGCAAACCTCGGGGAGACCGATGCGGACGGCACGCCGATTTTGCATGGTGCCCTTCTTTCCGCCGTGCAAAGACAGCACGAGGAGTTGGAGCAACAGGTCACAGCGACCCGGCAGCACCGAGGTGACCTGGTCGCTCAGCTATCCGCAGAGACACCGAAAGCAGATGGAGCGGACCCTGCGCTGCTACCGCACCTACTCGCTTCCCTGAAGGAGCCGACCGACCGGACGTACCTAAAGCTGTGGCAACGAACCATCAGCTCGCTGTCCTTCACAACCGCGCCTAGTCCTCACCCAGGCAAGGCCAGCCGCGTGCTGCACTGGCATGGCGCCATCAAGCTCGACGCTGGCGCCGACGGGACCGTCATCATCCCGTTCGAAGGCAGCTACGACTACCACCGCGTGCACGCCACCCACAACCGCCGCCACGTCGACCGACAGGACGACTACATCGCGGCCATGAAGACTGGAGAGCCGTTCGACGCGGTAGCGCTAGCGGCCCGGCGAGCCAACCGCCCTCGCGTCGCCCGGCAGCTCGGCATCGAGGATGGCCACCCGCTGTTTAGCTGCGACGACCCATCTATTGTTGCCGCTGCTACCGCCATGTTGCTGCATGAGCAGGACAGCTCGGCTCCTCTGCCGTCCGGAGACCCTGGCTTCCTCGCCGCCGTGCATCGAGTCCATGTCGAAGACCGGTCGGCCCGACCGTGGCGGCGCACCTACGGTGCCATCGTGACCGCCTTCTACGTCCTCGCTGCGGCAACGGGCACGGTCTTGGTCAACGACATCGTCGAACGCTGCCAGACGACGAGGGGAACGGTTCACAGCGCGTTCTCGACTCTCCGCCGTCAGGACCCGAACTGGGCTAGCCAGCGAAAGCAGGGCTACCGGCTGGAGCCGTGCACAAGCTGTGGAAGTCACGACCGTCGGCCCGCAGAGATTGCCGAGGTCACTGGTCTGATGTGCCGCAACTGCGGGCTCGACGAAGCGGGCGTGGCGTGGGACCTGACCATCTATGCGCGCTACCTCGCCTGACCAGGCGCTGCCCTCACCACCGACACGCTGGTAGGCCACCCGCATCAAACGAAACGACGTCCGCGGTGCATGGGCGGTCTAAGCGACTGAGGGGCAGGCTGAGCAAACCGCGGCGGCTCACACGCCCTCGACGGCGGGACTGGCGCGCGGACGCCTTCTTCGACAACTACGGTCTCCAAGCCAGTCTGGTAGACACGGGGAAACGCGATGCTGAACCGCCCACACGTGCACCTGGCCCGGCTCCTCTCGGCCGCGACCTCGCGACGCGGCATCCGCAGACCAACCGCTACAGGTGACACGTCCGTGACGGGACTGGCAGGATTTCGCGTTCCCCCTGGTTGCGGCCGTCCAAGAATCACTCGTTGGAACGCGATTCGGCGGAATCCGAAACGCGTAGAGCGGCGACTTATAGTTGCTGGGATGGCCGGAATCGGACTAGCGACCCTTTAGGTCGGCAGCCGTACTTGCGCTGCAACTCGCCTGGCTAGCGGTCGCCCAGGCCCTCGCTGTGAAGTCCGCGTCCCGCCGCGCATGTCAGTCTTCGTCGTAGACCACCAGCGGCTCCTCGGCCATCTCGGAGCACGCGTCGTCGTCGCAGAGCGTCACGAGAGAACCGAACTGCGGCACGGCCTCCTCGGTAGCCGGACCGCCACAGGCTGGGCACCTCGTTTTCCGCATGGTTCCGTCCCTCATTACAGGCCAAAGACCGCTTGGGTTGTTGTTGCCTGCAGCAGCAGTCTGCGGCGACGGCCTCGCCACCTCCGGCTCGGGCAGATGGCCCGCCCTAGGTATTGTCAGCCAAGCCAGTCCCTTGTTGCTTGCACTGGTCAGATTCGCGCGGAGCCGTTAGCCGTACACACGGAAGGTGAGCGGCGCCGCAGCGTTGGCCTGGTGGTAGACGTACACCAGCAGGTTCTGGAGGATGGTCGCCCGGTCTGTTGGCGAGGTGTTGATTTCACGAGGTAGGGACGCCGGTGGAATCAGGGCGGAGACCGTGGCCATGGTGTAATCGCCATTGACCTGCATGCCGGGCATCCACGCACCCAGCATCGGCATTCGCGGCTCATTCCAGGTGTGCCAGTTCGCATGGGTCAGGAAGATGGCGCTGGCTTGGGCCGGGTTGTCGCCGTTGGCGATGGCGGCTGCGTTCAGGGTGTTCGCACGGACGTGCAGGAGGGGACCGACCGCGACGATGCCGCCCGCGGTGTGTTCACCGCACTGGTAGCCAACCCACTCGTTGGCGTCGCTCTTCGACTGGAAGTTGCGGACACCTTGGTCGATGTTCGTGAACCCTGGCTCGAAAGGGAGTGCTTGCTGCAACTGCAGCGAAGCCTTCTCATGCACTGCGTCGTTGTCGTAGGCATCGAGGCTCACTCCGTCACGGACCCCTTCGATGTATAGCGTGACGAGCTCGTCGGGATTCTCCCGGATGCCGAACTGCGGGTGCGGATTCCGAGTGACGGCAACGTGCTGGCTGTCAACGAGTCCTTGCGAGTGGAGGTACCTGGCCAGGTGGGTGGCGTAGGCGGCTTGCCGGGGCATGAATCCTGCGGCTAGCTGGGCAGCGAGCGGGTAGTTGGTCTCGGTCACGGGGACGGCAACACCGAGATGGACTACGCCAGTGTCGGGGTCCATCAGCCCGATTGCGCCCGTTGCGTCCTGGTTCCAGTCGTTGAGGATGCCAGCGACGTACACCCGTGCTTCCGGTGCCACTTGGCCGATGACGGTGCTGATGCGCACACGACCGACGATGTAGCCGAGTTCACCTCCGGGTTCGTCGAGGTACTCGACGCGCTGCGGGAAGTGCCAGCCCCACCATGTCAGGCTGTTCGGCTCGTCGACGGTCCACTCTCTGTCGAGCGACATCGCGTCCTGAATCGCGTCGCGGAAAGGTGGCCAGAACTGCATCAGGTCTCCCCCTGGTTCATGCTGAGTGGTGGTGCTGGTAGCGGCTGTGCGGGTCCGAACGCTTCCCGCAGTAGACGTGCCCGGCGAAACAGGTGCCCGACCGAATCTGCCGGGTCGACATGACCGGCACGGATGGACGGAAGGAACGTGCCGAAACTCAAGGTGTGTTCACCTGGTCCCGCTTTGAACTTCCCGGAGCCAGGCGGCCATGTGAACCAGAAGCCGAGAAGCGGCGTGCCGGACAATGCGCTTACCTCGTGTCGGTGCAGCGATTCAAGAGAGTGGGGTACCGATGCTTCAGCGATGCGGTATGGCGTCTCCAGGCGGAGCATCAGTCCGTCGCCGATGGTCGGATGGTCGTCAGCTGCCGCGAAGATGTAGGCGAGCAGGTCCTGCTCGGGAAACGGAACGCGCACTGCCCACGCGGGGCTTTCAGTACTGCCTGCCTGCGGACCGAACTTGGCGTCGAGTCGGAGTGTCGTCCGGAACGCATCAGATAGTGGCGAGGGGAGAGTGCCGAGGTAGGTGTCGAGCAGCTCACGCGCAGGCACGGTGGGCCAGGTGTTCCCGTGCTGGGCGGCGTAGTCCCCAATGTGCCGAGCAGTGTTCGCTGCCATCGGTGCGTCCTGTCGGCGAACAGCGCCGGTCGGAGGTGTTGTGGTGGCCAGGCTGAATTCCACCGTTCCGTCTTCACGGAGCCGCTGGTAGAGCTGGTTCGCCCCGTGCAGTGCGAGGCTGTAGGTCTCCAGGGCGACCAGCCGCAGACGAGCAGCACTGACCGTGATGCCAGCAACCACGCTTTCCGTGGCCGACACCAGAAGCGATGCCTCAGCGGTCAACGTCATGGTGCGTGTCGAGAAAGCCCAGGTGAACGACGTGGCGACCTGGCTGTTCAGTACGGTCGCGTAATGGTGTCCGACCGCAGGCTCCCGAAATGTCACTGTCGGGACTATCAGCCGCACGTGCACGCAAGTGCCATGGGGGGTACTCCGCGGCGGCGAGGCCATCACGACCAGCGGCAGGATGCTGCCGAACCAGGTCAGCGTGAAGCCCTCACCATCGCCGTAGTCGTCCGTCTCCTCCTCGGTCCACTCGGGCTCCATGGAAAGCTCGGCACGCAGGTAGTCAACGACCACACGACCTAGCCTCGATGACTTGTCCGGCGGGGAGTCGACGAACCATCCGGCGTGCAGGTGGGGGTTCGCTGCTTCGCTTTCGACCGTCAGCAGCGAAGTCGCGAACTCCTCGACGTTCTCTTCAATCGCCGCGATGAGCTGGTCGTCTTCACGGGACGTCCTCGTACGCTGGTCCTTTCTCCGGAATCCCAACCATCCTCCGCTCGACTCGTGCCGGAGACGCTAGTTGCCGGCTGTGACACTGCGAAAGGCGTGACTGGCCGGTGTCAGTGCACTGTGGCGGCGACCGCGACAAGGCCGGGAAGCCTCGCTGGCTGTCTGAACTGCCAGTGGTTACCCCTCGCATCCACGTGCCTGGGACCCTGCCTGGCAGAGGCGAATGCGAGGGCCGTCGCCTTGGAACGGGATTCCGTGCTCGAGGGGAGGCGCAGGGATGACCTCAGGCGCAGACACGCGACGGCCGTCGAGGCTCGACCCTATTGGACTCAACAGACAAACGAGCCAAGGCGGCATCGGCAGCTGCTCGATTGACACGTGGCATCCAATCCCCGCCGACCATTGGAGAACAAGTCGCAGCGCGTCAGTAGGGTTGCGCTGCTGAGCTGCAAGCTGGGGGAACCGTGAGCCAACTCGAACAAACCTTCCTTGTGTTCCTGGACGTCCCATCGCGCCGATGGCGCGACGAGTCCCGTGAGGAACGTGGCCGCTACTGGACCGGGCCGGGCAAGGACGGCCTGGAAGTCGCCTACACGCAGGTGCCGACAGCGCCGACCGTCACCCAGGTCCGCAAACTCTGGTCCGAACGGCACGGCCGCCGCGCTGCTCCGCTCCTCCTCGTGGCGGAGCACAACGGTCGGGCGTGGGTGTGCGGCCCACTCGGGGACGAACCGCCGGTTGCCACCCGCGACCTGTCACAAGCTGAACGGCTCGCCGCGGCAGCACTTCGTGAGCCGTCACGGCACTTCGCGGTGCAGTTCCTCGCCCGTGCGCTGGACACCGACCCGGACGACATCCCTGGCCTGCTGAACCGCGGGCTGCTGTCCTCTCACGAACTGAAGACCGGTGTCCCGACACGGCCCGACTGGGCCGCTGCGGTCGAGCAGGGACAGCCGCTGCTGCGCAAGGCCGACCGTGACCTGGTGGAAGCCCTCGGGTTCGCGGTCGAGGACCGTCCGAAGCACTCGGTGCTCCGCATCGGGTCGAATGGGAACGCCCGTGCCGTCGCGGTGTTCCTGAACGAGACCGAGCAGCCCGACGCCCCTTCCGACCGGTACGACCGTCAGACCCCGGTGACGTACGCGTTGAACCAGGCGGAGAAGGACGGCCTGCCGTACGTGCTGGCGGTCCGTGGCTCGAACGTCCGGCTGTACTCCACCTCTACTTCCGGTGCGGTCGGGCAGCGGGGCCGGACCGAAACGTTCGTCGGGCTGGACCTGCCGCTGCTCCCAACAGACATGGCGGGGTACCTCCCGCTGCTGTTCTCCGCTGACGCTCTCGCCGGGAGCGGCACGTTCGAACAGGTCGCAGAAGCGTCCGCGAACTTCGCGGTGGACCTGTCCGCGCGGCTCCGCGAACGTGTCTACACGCAGGTCATCCCGCGGCTGGCGCGCGCCATCGCCAACCGCAAGGGCGCCGGGTCGGAGACCAAGGCAGACCTGGACGAGCACTACCGGGTTGCGGTCACCGTGCTGTTCCGGCTGCTGTTCATCGCGTACGCGGAGGACTCGCGGCTTCTGCCCGCGAACCACCCGGCTTACGCGCCTCACTCTCTGAAGGCGCTGGCCCGTTCGCAGGCTGACGCCATCAACGCCGGGCACGACCTCGGGTTCGACAACCCCCTGACCGAACAGGTCGAGCCCGACACCGACACGTCCTCCACCGACCTGTGGGACACCTGCCGCAACCTGTTCGTCGCCGTCGACAAAGGCCGTGAAGCGTGGGGCGTGCCGGTCTACAACGGCGGGCTGTTCTCCACCGACCCGGACGTCAACCCGGTCGGCCCCATCATTGACCGGCTACGGCTGACCAACGCTGAGGTCGGCCCCGCCCTCATCGCCCTGCTCGTTGACCAGACCCCGGACGGCACCGTCGGCCCCATCGACTTCCGGTCGCTGTCAGTCCGTGAGTTCGGCACCATCTACGAAGGGCTGCTCGAATCCGAACTGGCCCGTGCTGACACCGACCTGACCCTCACCCGCGACAGCAAACGCGGTGACGTCTACACCCCCGCCACCGACTCCGATGACGTCGTTGTCGAAGCCGGAGGGGTGTACCTGCACAACAAGTCCGGGGCACGCAAAGCCTCCGGGTCGTACTTCACCAAACCCTTTGCTGTGCAGCACCTCATCGACACTGCCGTCCTGCCCACCCTCGAAGAACACCTTGACCGCGTGGCGAAGTTGCTGGACGCCGGTGATGAGGTCGGCGCGTCCGAGCTGCTGTTCGACTTCCGTGTGGCCGACATCGCGATGGGCTCCGGCCACTTCCTCACCGCCGTCGTGGACTCCCTCGAAGCCCGCTACGCCACCTTCCTCGCCGACCG
>LFIK01002347.1_pt1 | contig 15317 bp, 11 predicted proteins | sample 643401 | NCBI WGS metagenome assembly LFIK01 (sample SAMN03777447, study PRJNA286221) | soda lake metagenome | biome: soda lake; feature: Kulunda steppe; material: water; isolation source: sample T5-Br brine of Lake Tanatar-5 | place: Russia: Kulunda steppe | collected 2010-07 | reverse complement strand
TGCCCGCCGATGTCGCCGATCCCGCCGCGGTGGCCGACGCCGTCGCGCGGATGCACGCGCAACACGGGCGCATCGACGTGCTGATCAACAATGCCGGCGTGATCGAACCGATCGCGATGCTGCGCGCGGCCGATCCGGCGGAGTGGGGCCGCGCCATCGACATCAACCTGAAGGGCGTGTTTCACGGCATGCGCGCGGTGCTGCCGCATATGCGCGCCCAGGGCAGCGGCGTCGTCGTCACCGTGAGCTCGGGTGCGGCGCACAATCCGCTCGAGGGCTGGAGCGCCTATTGCGCCTCCAAGGCCGGTGCCGCGATGCTCACCCGTGTCGCCGATCAGGAGGCGCGCGCGGCCGGGGTGCGCGTGATGGGGCTGTCACCCGGCACGGTCGCCACCGACATGCAGCGCGCCATCCGCGACAGCGGCGTCAACCCGGTCAGCCAGCTCGACTGGTCCGAACACATTCCCGCCGACTGGCCCGCCCGCGCGCTGGGGTGGATGTGCACCGCCGACGCGGCCGGTTTCGCGGGCCAGGAGCTGCGCCTGCGCGATCCCGAGATCCTGCGCCGGATCGGGCTGTCGCAATGATCTGCAGCGCGCTCGCCGACGGTATCTGCACCCTGACCATCGACCGCCCCGAGCGCGCCAACGCCCTCACCCGCGCCATGCTCGAGGATCTCGAGAGCGCCGTCGCCCGCGCCGAGGCCGACGAGACGAGGGTGCTCGTCATCACCGGGGCGGGCCGGCTCTTCAGCGCCGGCGCCGACCTGGGGGAGGCGCAGGCCGGGCTGGCGACCGATCCTATATGGGAGCGGCTTTCGGGTCGTATCGCGGCGCTGCCCTGTCTGACGATCGCCGCGCTTCCGGGCACCGCGGCGGGCGGCGCGCTCGGCATGGTGCTGGCCTGTGATCTGCGCATCGCCGCGCGCGAGGCCGATATCTTCTATCCGGTGATGCGGCTCGGCTTTCTGCCGCAGCCCTCGGACCCGGCGCGGCTCACGGCGCTCGTGGGGCCGGCGCGGGCCAAGATGCTGCTGATGGGCGGCGCGCGCATCGACGCGATGGAGGCGCTGGCCTGGGGGCTGGTGGACCGTGTCGTCGCAAGGGCCGGGCTGGCCGAGGCCGTGGATGCCGTCAGCGCCGATGCCCGCTCCGCCTCCGGCGCTCATGTGGCCGCGCTCAAGCGTTTCTGGACCGGCTAGCGCCGCCGCCGCCCCGGCACCTTCGAGTTGAACTCCGGCGGGCGCTTGCGCACCCAGGCGATGAAGCGGGCCAGCCGCGGATGGGCGCGCAGCGCGCGGATGTCGGCATAGTCGCGCGCGAGCTCGGCCTCGCTCAGGCTGGCGTGGATCTCCTTGTGACAGACGTGATGCAGCAGAACCGTGTCGCCGCCCTTGCCCCCGCGCAGCTTGGGCACGAGATGATGCAGGCTTTGCGGCACGCCGGGCGGAATCGGGCGCGCGCAAAGGCCACAGACAGGGGGCCGATCGGTCGGCGTGTCATCCTCCATGCGGCCGAGGATGGCACGCGCAGTTTGCGGGACAAGGGGGGATGATGGAGACGTACGACGCGCTGGTGATCGGGGCCGGGCCGGCGGGGCTCATGGCCGCCGAGGAACTCGCGCGCGCCGGGCGGCACGTGACCGTGGTCGAGGCCCGGCCGAGCCCGGCGCGCAAGTTCCTGATGGCCGGCAAGTCCGGACTCAACCTGACGATGGACGCCCCGCTCGAACGGGTGCTGCCGCATTACGGCGAGGCCACTGATCCCCTCGCGCCGATGCTGGCCGCGTTCGGCCCCGATGCCGTGCAGGGCTGGGCACGTGGGCTCGGGTTGACGCTGTTCACGGGGTCCTCGGGGCGGGTCTTTCCGGTCGGGATGAAGGCGTCGCCGCTGCTGCGGGCCTGGCTCGCGCGGCTCGACGGGCTCGGGGTGACGCTGCGCCGGCGCTGGCGCTGGCGCGGCTGGGCGGGGGCGGCGACGCGCTTCGACACACCCGAGGGCGCGCGCGATCTGCGCGCGGCGGTGACCGTGCTCGCGGTCGGGGGCGCGAGCTGGGCGCGGCTCGGCTCGGACGGCGCCTGGGCGCCGTGGCTCGCGGGCGAAGGGGTCGCGCTCGCGCCGTTCGCGCCGGCGAATATGGGCTTCGTGCGCGACTGGTCGGCGCATATGCGTCCGCATTTCGGCGCTCCGCTCAAGGGGATCGCGCTGTTGGCGGGGGCGGCGCGGCGGCGCGGCGAGGTGGTGATCTCGGCGCGCGGCATCGAGGGCGGCGGGATCTATGCGGTGAGCCGGGCGCTGCGCGAGGGGGCGGCGCTGCGGCTCGATCTGGCGCCCGATCGGTCGCTGCGCGACGTCGCGGCCCGGCTCGCGCGGCGCCCCGCGCGCGAGAGCACGGCGAACCGGCTGCGCAAGGGGCTGGGGATCGGCGGCGCGCGCCTTGCGCTGATGAACGAGCTCGCCCGCCCGCTGCCGCGCGATGCGCAGGCGCTCGCGGCGCTCGTGAAGGCGCTGCCCGTGCCGCTCGACGGGCCGCGGCCCATCGACGAGGCGATCTCGGTCGCGGGCGGGGTGCGCTGGGCGGCGCTGACGCAGGATCTCGAGCTGCGCGCGCGCCCGGGCGTCTTCGCGGCGGGCGAAATGCTTGACTGGGAGGCGCCGACGGGGGGCTATCTGCTCACGGCGTGCCTCGCGACGGGGCGCTGGGCCGGGCGCGCGGCGGCGCGGCGCTAACCGCGCGCCAGCATCGCGAGCCGGATCAGCGCGCGCTCGATGACCGGCATCTCCGGCGCGTTGCGCGTCGAGCGCAGGGCGAGATCGGTTTCCACCAGCGTGGCGAGTGCACGCTCGAGGCGGCGCCGGTCCCAGCCGCGCAGCTGTTTCTGCATCCGCTCGCGGCGCCTGAAATTGCGCTGCTGACGCAGGCTGGCGCCGCCATCGACGGCGGCCGCGTGCAGCGTCCGGAAATGGCGCAGCGCCGCGATGCACAGCGCCACCGGCGTCGCCCCCTGCGCCTCGAGCCGGCGCAGGATCGGGGCGAGGGCGGCCAGCCGGGCCTCGGCCGCGGCGTCGATGGCGTCGTCGAGCGCGGCCTCCTGGCTTGCGGGCGCGCAGGCGGCGACCTCTCCGGAGGTCAGCGGCATGGCGTCGCCGTGCTTGTAGAGTGCGATCTTCTCGATGGTCTGGCGCAGCTCGCCGGGATCGATCCCGGCGGCGAGCGCCATCAGATCGTCCATCGCGTGGCCGGGCGTGAGCCCGGCATCGCGCAGCATCGCCTCGACCTCGTCGCGGCCCGGCGCGTCGTCATAGATCGCGGCGGCATAGGCGTCGCGCCGCTCCTCGAAGAGCTTGCGCAGCGGCGATCCGGGGCGCAGTGTGCCCGCCGTGACCACGAGATTGGCATCACCCGGGGCCCAGGCGTCGAGCGCGGCGCGGCAGGCCTCGGCGATGGCGTCACCGGCCTCCTCGACGAAAACGGCGCGCGGGCCGGGGAAGAAGCCCCGCGCCGTGACAGCATCGACGAGCGTGGCCGCATCGCGCCGCAGCGCCGGCCCCTGAAGCCGCTCGAGCCGCATCTCGTCCGCGCCCCCGGGGCCGATCAGCGCGGCGATGACCTCCTGGCGGCGCAGCGCCACACGCATCGCGTCCGCACCATGGATCAGCAGCCCCGCCACCGCGGGATCGGGGCGCGCGAAATACCGCGCGGCGTCGCGCGGCGCGAGCTTCACGGCGCGGCCCAGTCGCCCGCCGTGGCGGTCAGGTCGGTGGCGATCCGGTCGGCGAGGATGCGCATGAGCCGCGCGCGCGCCTCTTCGCGCGCGAAACGTTCCGCCAGCGCCTCCTCTGTCCGCGACCAGCCGGTGAAACTTTCGGCGCGGCCTTCATGCACGGTGTCGTCATCGTCGAGCCGGCGCACAGTGTAGCGCACGCGGCCGATCGCGGTGCTGCGCGTCGCGCCCTCGCCGCGCACGGTGGCCATGTCGTCGGTGCTCACGTCGATATCGAAGGACAGCGCGTAGCGCGGCGCGTCGGGCCGGCCGAGGCGCTCCTCGAGACGCTCGACGAAGGCGAACTCGTCCGGGCCGTCCGGGTCGTCGGCGCGGATGCGCCCGCGCAGCCCCGCCGCCGCCCCGCCCGGCGCCAGCGTCGGCGCAAAGCCGCAGGCCGCCAGCACCGGCAGCGCGGCGAGCGCCCCCAGAAGCCGCCGCCGCTCAGACGACCACATTCACGATCCGCCCGGGCACCACGATCAGCTTGCGCGGCGCCGCGCCTCCGAGGGCGCGCTGCACGGCCTCATCGGCGAGGGCGACCTTCTCTATCTCGGGCTGCGGCAGATCGCGCGCCACGCGGATCTCGGAGCGGCGCTTGCCGTTGATCTGCACCGGCAGGGTGACCTCGTCCTCCACCAGCAGCGCGGGGTCGGGTTCGGGCCACGGCGCCGCGGCCACGAGCCCGTCGCCGCGGCACAGCGCCCAGACATCCTCGGCCAGATGCGGCACCATCGGCGCCATGAGCTGCGCCATCGCGCGCATCGCGGCGCGCTTCGCGTCGCCGCCGGCTTCGGATTTCGCCACCGTGTTGGTCAGCGCGTAGAGCGCGGCCACCGATTTGTTGAACGCGAAGCCCTCGATGCCGCGCGTGACGTCGTGGATGGCGCGGTGCGTGGCTTTCGCGAGCGCGGCGTCGGCATCCGTTTCGGGCGCGGTGCTGTCGGCGGCTTCGGCGGCGATCCGGAACACCCGGGCGAGATGCTTGTGCGCGGCCTCGGCGCCGGCGGCGGTCCACTCCACGTCGCGCTCGGGCGGGCTGTCGGAGAGGATGAACCACCGCGCCGTGTCGGCGCCGTACTGGCCGATGATCGTCACCGGATCGACGACGTTCTTCTTGGACTTCGACATCTTGGCCTGGGCGATCGTCTCGACCGCCTCGCCGGTTGCCTTCAGCCTGCCCTCCGCGACCGCCTCGGGCAGGTGGTAGACCGGGCGGCCGCGATCGTCGCGGGTGTAATAGACCTCGTGGGTGACCATGCCCTGCGTGAACAGCGCGTCGAACGGCTCGATCGCCTTGGCGGGCAGGTGCCCGGTGCGGTGCATCGCGCGCGCGAAGAAGCGCGAATACAGCAGGTGCAGGATCGCGTGCTCGATGCCGCCGATATACTGATCGACATTCATCCAGTATTCTGCGGCGTCGGGGTCCGTGGGCGTTTCGGCGCGCGGCGCGGTGAAGCGGGCGAAATACCACGAGCTGTCCACGAAGGTATCCATCGTGTCGGTCTCGCGCCGCGCCGCGGCGCCGCATTTCGGGCAGGCGCAGCGCGCCCAGCTCGGGTGCCGGTCGAGCGGGTTGCCCGGCTGATCGAAGGACACGTCATCGGGCAGCCGGATCGGCAGGTTCTCCTTGCGCTCGGGCACCACGCCGCAACTGTCGCAATGCACGACGGGGATCGGGCAGCCCCAGTAGCGCTGGCGCGAGATGCCCCAGTCGCGCAGGCGGTACTGCGTCACGCCCTGGCCGACGCCGTTTTGCTCGCAGGTCGCGATGGCGGCCTCGATGGCGGCTTCGCCGGTCTGGATCTCGCCGCCATTAAGCGGGCGGACATAGCGCACCGGCTCGGTCTTGGGGGGCACATAGGCCGTGTCGCCGACGCTGAGCGGCGCATCCTGCGGCTCAAACACCTCGATGACGTCGAGCTCGTATTTGCGCGCGAAGTCGAGGTCGCGCTGATCGTGAGCGGGCACGCCGAAGATCGCGCCGGTGCCATAATCCATGAGGATGAAATTGGCGATATAGACCGGAAGCTCGAGCGCCGCGTCAAACGGATGGCGCACCTTGATGCCGGTCTCGAAGCCTGTCTTCTCGGCGGTCTCGAGTGCCTCCTCGGAGGTGCCCATACGCCGGCATTCGGCGACGAACGCGGCCACGCCGTCGTCGTGGCGCTCGAGATGTTTCGCGAGCGGGTGATCGGGCGAGATCGCCGCGAAAGTCGCGCCCAAGAGCGTGTCGGGCCGGGTCGAGAACACCTCGAGCGCCTCGAACCCCTCCGGCGCGCCCACCGTGGAGAAGGCGAATTGCAGCCCGCGCGAGCGCCCGATCCAGTTGCGCTGCATCAAGCGCACCTTCTCGGGCCAGTTTTCGAGCCCGTCGAGCGCGGTGAGAAGCTCCTCGGAATACTCCGAGATGCGGAAGAACCATTGCGTGAGCTCGCGCCGCTCCACCGGCGCGCCGGAGCGCCAGCCCTTGCCGTCCTCGACCTGTTCGTTGGCCAGCACGGTCATGTCCACCGGGTCCCAGTTCACGGTGGCGTTCTTGCGATAGACCAGCCCGGCCTCGAGAAAGTCGAGAAACATCGCCTGCTGCTGGCCGTAATATTCCGGATCGCAGGTGGCGAATTCGCGCGACCAGTCGATCGACAGCCCGAGCGGCGTCATCTGGTCGCGCATGTCGGCGATGTTGCGGTAGGTCCAGTCCTTGGGGTGGCCGCCCTCGTCCATCGCGGCGTTCTCGGCGGGCATCCCGAAGGCGTCCCAGCCCATCGGATGCAGCACGGCATAGCCCTGCGCCATCTTCGTGCGCGCGACCACGTCGCCCATGGTGTAGTTGCGCACATGGCCCATATGGATGCGCCCCGACGGGTAGGGGAACATCTCGAGGACGTAGTATTTCGCGCGGTCGGGATCGCGGCGCGCGGTGAAGACCCCGGCCTCCTGCCAGGCGCGCTGCCAGTGCGGCTCGCTGGTGGCGGGATCGTAACGGCGCGGCTCGGTCATGGCATCCTCGGCGCTGGGCGGGTCTGCGCCGGTGATACCGCCCGGCCGCGCCGGGGTCCAGAGCGGCCTTACTCGGCGGGGGCGGGCCGGGCGGCGGCGTCGAGTTCCGCGCGCAGGCGGGCCTCCTCGGCGGCCTTGGGCTTGGTAAAGCGCGCGAGCATCAGATAGGCCACGGGCGTGACATAGAGCGTCGTGATCGCCGCGAGCCCCAGCCCGCCGACAATCACCCAGCCGAGCGCCTCGCGCGCCTCCGCCCCCGCGCCCGATGACAGCACCAGCGGCACGCCGCCAAGCACCGTCGAGGCCATCGTCATCATAACCGGGCGCAGCCGGATGCAGGACGCCTCGAGGATCGACTCGCGCAGCGCATGGCCCTGATCGCGCAGCTGGTTGGCGAACTCGACGATCAGGATGCCGTTCTTGGCCATTATGCCCACGAGCAGCACCAGCCCGATCTGGCTGTAGACGTTGAGCGACACGCCGGTCAGCAGGAGCGCCACCATCGCGCAAGCCAGCCCCAGCGGCACCGTCGCCATCACGATGATCGAGGACAGGAAACTCTCGAACTGCGCCGCGAGCACGAGGAACACGACGAGGATCGCGAAGCCGAACACGATCAGCACCCCCTCGGAGGTCTGCTCGAGCGTGGCGGCCTCCGAGAGCGGGACGATGTTGGTCTCGGCGGGCAGGATCTCGTCGCCGATGGCGCGCACCTCGGCGAGCGCGTCGCCGAGCGACAGCTCCGGCGTCAGGCTCGCGGTGATGTCGACCGAACGCTGCTGCACCTCTCGGGCGAGTTCCGGCGCCACCGCACGCTCCTCGAGCGAGACGAAGCTCGACAGCGGCACCATGTCGCCGCCCCGCGATTGCGCGAAGATGCGCTCGAGGTCGCCGGGATCGCGCACCGGGTTGGTCGTCGAGACGAGCTTGATGTCGAAGCTGCGGTCGTCGATGAAGACGTTGCCGACGCTGCGCCCGTCGAGCACCGCCTGCAGCGAGGTGCCGAGCCCGTCGATCGCGATGCCCAGATCGGCGGCGCGGGTGCGGTCGATGGAGACGAAAAGCTCGGGCTGCGTGGTGTCGTAGCCGAGCTCGACATCGCCCATCGCGGGGTTGGCCTCCATGCGCTCGATCATCGCCTCGGCACTGGCGGCGAGCGCGTCATAGCTCGACCCGACGAGCGCGAAGCGCAGGCCGCGCCCGGCGCCGCGGATGCCCAGCGAATTGGGCTGAATCGCGAAGGCGCGCACCCCGATCACCTGGCGCAGCGCGGCGTTGATGTCGCCGACGATCTCGTCCTGGCTGCGCGTGCGCTCGTCCCATGGCGGCAGCGTCATCACCATGAAGCCGCGATTCTCCCGGCCCCGAAACCCGGCGATGGAGAACAGGTTGGTGATCTCGCCTTCATCGACCAGCGGCTGCACGAGATCCTCGATCTGGCGCATCTTGCCGCTGGTGTAGTCGAGCGCGACATCCTGCGGCGCCGAGATGCTTAGCAGCGCGACGCTGCGATCCTCCGCCGGGGTGAGCTCCTGGCGGATATTGCCGGAGATCATCGCCGCCGCCGCCGCGAAGAGAAGCGCCACGGTCACCACCACGAGCGGCGCGCCGAGCGCCGCGTTCAGCGTGCGCCGGTAGAGCGCGGCGAACCATTCGCCGAGAACGATGCCGGGGCTGCGCCGCGGCGGTGCGTCCGCGCCCCTGAGCAGCCGCGAGGCGAGCACCGGACACAGCGTCAGCGCCACGAAGGACGAGATCAGCACCGCCATCGCCAGCGTGAAGCCGAACTCGCGAAACAGCCCGCCGGTCTGGCCGGGCAGGAACGACAGCGGGATGAACACCGCCGCGAGCGTCGCCGTGGTGGTGATCACGGCAAAGAACACCTGGCGCGTGCCCAGCACCGCCGCCGCGCGCGGCCCCATGCCCTGCCCGCGCCGGCGCACGATGTTCTCCAGCACCACGATCGCGTCATCCACGACGAGCCCGGTGGCGAGCACGAGCGCCAGGAGCGTGAGGATGTTGACCGAAAACCCCACGAGCCAGATCGCCGCCACCGTACCGATCAGCGCCACCGGCATCGTCAGCGCCGGGATCAGCGTCGCGCGCGCGTCGCGCAGGAACAGGAAGATGATCCCCACCACGATCATCACCGCGAAGCCGAGCGTCTTGAGCACCTCTGCGATCGAGCCGGAGATGAAGGTGGCGTCGTCGCTGGTGACGAAGATATCGACATCGTCGGGCAGGATTTCCTTGAGGTCGTCGACCGTGGCGCGGACATTGCGCGAGATGTCGAGCGTGTTGCTCGTCGCCTGGCGGATGATGCCGATGCCGATGCCGGCCTGGCCGTTGGCGCGCAGCATGCTCTCGCCCGGCGCCGGGCCGAGCGACACGCTCGCCACGTCGCCGAGATCGACATTGTCGGTCAGCTCCAGCGCTTCGAACTCCTCGGCGGTGCTGATCGCGGCGGTGGTGCGCACCTGGATGCTCTGGCTGTCGCTCGACAGCGCGCCGGCGGGCGCGTCGAAGGCGACATCGTCGAGCGCCGCGCTCAGATCGGCGAGGGTCAGCCCCCGGCTCGCGAGCTCGAGCATGTCCACATCGACCCGGAAGACCGGCTCGCGATTGCCGTAGACCTGCAGATCGGCGACCCCGTCCGCCGAGATCAGCCGGTCCTCGACGAGATCCTCGACGAGACGGGTGAGATCCTCGGCGGGGCGCTGATCGGAGGTGATGGCGATGCGCATCACCGCGTCCGAGTCGGCATCGGCCTTGACGATGCGCGGATCCTCGGCGTCGTCGGGCAGGTTGCCGGCAACCCGCGCGATGCTGTCGCGCATGTCGTTGGCGGCGGCATCGAGATCGACGGAGCCGGCGAATTCCACCACGATGCGGCTGCGCCCGAAGCGCGAGCTCGACGAGATCGACTCGACCCCCGAAACCCGCCCCGCCGCGCTTTCGATCTCGGCGGTGACCTCGCGGTCGATGGTCTCCGGCGCCGCGCCGGGGAACTGGGTCGTCACGGTGACGACGGGTCGGTCGACATTGGGCAGCTCGCGCACCTCGACGCCGACGATGCCGGCCACCCCGGCGATCACGATCAGCGCGCTGAGCACGAAGGCGAGCACCGGGCGACGCACGAAGAGCGCGGTGCCCGAGGCGGCGGAGCCGCGCTCCTCGGTGTGGTCGTTGTCGTAGCTCACCGTCCGCCTCCGTCAGCTTTCCGAGGCGACATCGTCGGCCTCGACCTGCTCGGGCGCGGCGCCCTCGACGCGCACCTCGGCACCGGGGCGCAGCATCTGCACGCCCTCGGTCACGATCTGCTCGCCGGCCTCGAGCGCCGCCTCGACGAGCACGACGTCGCTGCGCCGCTGCACGATGGCGACATCGACGCGCTCGACCGCGCCGTCGCGCACGGCCCAGACATAGGCGCCGTCGCTGCTCCACTGGATCGCGAGCGGCGGCACGCCGGGGTGGCTGTCGCCGTCGAATTCGAGTTCGACGGAAAACGCCATGCCCGCGCGCAGCGTGTCGTCGGGATTCTCGATCTCGGCCTCGACCTGCAGGGTGCGGCTCGTGGGATCGACGCGGTTGTCGAGCGCGCTGACGCGGCCGGAATATTCCGTCGCCGGGCGTGAGAGCGGATAGGCGCGCACCGTCTGGCCGGTGTCGATGAGCCCGACGAAGCGCTCGGGCACGCGAAACTCCACAAGAAGCTGCTCGCGATCGTCGATGCGGGTGATTTCGGTGCTGTCGGAGACGCGCTCGCCGATCTCGGCCTTCAGCAGCCCGACCGACCCGGCGATCGGCGCCACGATCGCGCGCCGCGAGAGCTCGTACTCGGCCTGGCGCAGCTCGAGTTCGGCCTGGCGCAGCTCGAGCTCCGACTGCCGGATATCGACGCTGGTCGTCGCGCCCGATTCGCTGAGCCGTTCGAAACGCGCCGCGGTTTCGCGCGCATCGGCGAGCGCGATCTCGGCGCGATCGCGGGCGATGCGCTGGGCGGCGTCGTCGAGCCGCGCGACGATATCCCCGGCCTCGACGGTGTCGCCCGAGCGCACGCTCAGCTCGGCGAGGCGGCCCGGCTCGTCCGGGGTGATCGCCACCGAGCGCAGCGCGCGGCCCGAGCCGATCGCCGTCGCCCGGTTGTTCACGAGTCCCTGCTCGACGCTCGCGGCGATCACGGTGACGGGCCCCATGCCGCCGCGGGGCGGGCCGCCGCCATTGTCGTCTTCGTCCCCGGTCGCGAGGCTCACGCCGATACGTTCGAGCGGCCCGGCGAGCCCGGCGCGTTCGAGGATCGGGCCGGCGGACGGGATGAATAAGGCCCAGCCGGTCGCCGCCGCGATCACGAGCGCGACGGCAAGGCCGAGTTGCTTCCCGATCGTCACGTTATCGCCCCAGTCCGTTTTTCGCTTGATGCGGCTGACGATATGGGGCGCGCCATAACGAGAGCAAACGAAATCGGGCAAAATCACGATGAGTTTGATGCGTCTGGCGCGAAATTCGGGCGTTGCGGCGGTGACAGGGGCGGATGGAGTGCTAGGATGGGACGGGCAACGCCGGGAGTGACGACCGCATGAGCAAGGCCGCGAATTCGAACCCCACGCGCCGTGCGGCGCGTGCCGTGCGCCTCGTCGTGCTCGGGGCGCTGGCGGTGCTCGGCGCGGCGGGGCTGTCGGCGCAGGACTCCGAGCCGCGCGCCGTCGTCGTGGAGACGAAGGGCGCCGTGACGCCCGCGATGGCCGATTACCTGACCCGCAGCATCGACGCCGCCGCCGAAAGCGGGGCGAGCCTCGTGATCCTCGAGATGGACACGCCCGGCGGCCTCGACAGCTCGATGCGCGACATCGTCAGCGCGATCCTGAATTCCCCCGTGCCGGTGGCCACCTATGTCAGCCCCTCGGGCGCGCGCGCAGCGAGCGCGGGCACCTATATCGCCTATGCCAGTCACATCGCCGCGATGGCGCCGGCGACCCATCTCGGCGCCGCCACCCCGGTCGCCATCGGTGGCGGAGGCGGTGGCGGCGATGACGAGAATGGCGGCATGCCGTTCGGCCTTCAGGCCGAAGAAGCCGAGGACGATGCGCAGACCGAGGGCAACGACGACGCTGCGCGCGACGAAGGTGCGGGCGACAGCGATGCGCGCGACGACGATGCCGCGGCCGAGGACGCCGCCGAGGAAGCCGCCGAGGAGGCCGCCCCGCCCCCCGACGATCAGCTCTCCGCGTCCGAGCGCAAGGCGATCAACGACGCGGTGTCGTATATCCGCGGCCTTGCCGAGCTGCGCGACCGCAACGCCGACTGGGCCGAGCGCGCGGTGCGCGAGGCGGCGACGCTGACGGCCCCGAACGCCGCCGAGCAGGGGGTGATCGATTTCGTCGCCCGCGACGTGCCCGACCTGCTCGAGCAGGCCGACGGCATGGTCGTCGAGGTGAACGGCGCGGAGGTCACGCTGGAGACGGCGGGGCTGGCGATCGAGAATGTCGAGCCCGACTGGCGCACGGCGTTCCTGTCGGTGCTCACCAACCCGAATGTTGCGCTGATCCTGATGCTGGTCGGGGTGTACGGGCTGATATTCGAGTTTCTCAACCCCGGCGCGCTGGTGCCCGGCACGATCGGCGGGATCAGCCTGCTGCTGGGGCTCTACTCACTGGCGCTGTTGCCGCTCAACTGGGCGGGGGCGGGGCTCCTGCTGCTCGGGCTCGCGCTCATCGTCGCGGAAGCCTTCGCGCCCTCCTTCGGCATTCTAGGCATCGGCGGCACGGTGGCGCTGGTGCTCGGGATGATGATCATGTTCGATGGTGACGCGCCGGGCATGGAAGTCTCGATCCCGCTGGTGGGCGGTGTCGCGGTGACGGGGTTGATCCTGACGCTGATCATCGCGCGCCTCGCCATGCGATCGTTCAGTATGCCCGTCGTCATCGGCCCCGACCAGACGCGCGACACCACCGCGCAAGTGCTGGACTGGCAGGGGCGGCAGGGCCATGTCTGGCTTCAGGGCGAACGCTGGCGGGCGCGCGCGACCGAGCCGCTTGAACTGGCCGAGGGCGACACGGTACGCATCGTGCGGATCGACACGCTGACCGTCACCGTCGCGCCCGCCGACTGATCACCCGGCGCCGCCGGGCCCCATTGGAGGATTTCATGATGGACGACATCATCACCGACCTCGCTTTCTATCTAGTGATAATCTTTCTCGTCGGCGCGTTCCTCGCCGCGGCGATCAAGATCCTGCGCGAATACGAGCGCGCCGTCGTGTTCACGCTCGGCCGCTACACCGGCACCAAGGGGCCGGGGCTGATCCTGCTCATTCCGTTCATTCAGCAGATGGTGCGCGTCGATCTGCGCACCGTGGTGCTCGACGTGCCCAAGCAGGACGTGATCTCGAAGGACAACGTGTCGGTCAATGTCTCGGCAGTGATCTATTTCCGGGTCATGGATGCCGAGCGCGCCACCATCGCGGTCGAGAACTTCATGTCCGCGACCTCGGAGCTCGCCCAGACGACCCTGCGCGCGGTGCTCGGCAAACACGAGCTCGACGAGATTCTCGCCGAGCGCGACAAGCTCAACAACGACATCCAGGAGATCCTCGACAGCCAGACCGAAGCCTGGGGCATCAAGGTCGCCAATGTCGAGATCAAGCATGTCGACATCGCCGAGTCGATGATCCGCGCCATCGCGCGGCAGGCCGAGGCCGAGCGCGAGCGGCGCGCCAAGGTCATCAACGCCGACGGCGAGCAGCAGGCGGCGCAGAAGCTGCTGGAGGCCGCGCAGATCATGTCGAAGGACCCCGGCGCGATGCAGCTGCGCTATCTGAGCTCGCTCAACTTCATCGCCGGCGACAAGAACTCTACCATAGTCTTCCCCTTCCCCACCGAGATGACGAGCATCTTCAAGGGGCTTGGCGAGGGCGGCAGCCAGAACCGCTAAGCGCGGCTGAACACACGGTGGGCGAGCAGGATGCGCGCGCCCGCCGTGAGAAAGCACAACGCCGCGAAGCCCCAGGCCAGCTGCGAGAACCAGTCCGGAACCAGGCACAGCAGCACGAAGAAGGCGATCGTCTCGGTCCCTTCCAGCAATCCGTCCGTGAAATAGAGCGATTTGACGCCATGCGCGTCGCTGCGCATTGCCTTGCGCTCCGCAAGGATCGCGAAGCCGAGGAAGGTCGCGCCGTTGAAATAGAAGCTGACGAGCAGCGCCGCCCCCGCAAGGGCGTTTGCCCCCGGGTCGAGCGCCACGAAGGCCAGCGGAACCGCCCCGTAGAAGAGAAAATCGGCGGAAATGTCGAGATAGCCGCCGAAATCGCTCGGCCCGCGGGCGCGCGCCACCGCTCCGTCGAGCCCGTCGGCGAGCCGCGATGCGAGCACCAGCGCCAGCGCCTCGAGCATCAGCCCCTGCGTGATGCACAGCGCTGCCGCGAGCCCCAGCCCGAGCCCGGCGAGCGTGACCGTATTCGCCGACACCCCGACACGCGCGAGCACACCGCCCATCCATGCCAGCGACGGGTCGATCAGCGGGCGCATGTGTCGGTCGAGCATCGCGATCTCCTTGCTTGAATGCATAGGCCCTGCAATGCGATCCGCAAGGGCGCGCCGCGCCGGTCACGCGCTTGTGCCCTGCTGGCGCGCGAATGTGGTGTCGCGCCAGAGGCGCGCGAACGCGGCGTCGCGGCGCGCCTGCACGCTTGACAGGTGTCGCGTTTGCTCGAAGGGTGTGAGCATCAAACGATATCGGCGCGCCGGTGTCGCAATGACTGAAAACAGGGAGACAATCATGCAAGAGACACGCACCGTGCCCCGCGCCAATCGCCGCCGGCTCGCCGCGCTGACGGGCACCGCGGCGCTCGCGCTCGCGATGACGGCGGTATCGGCCAATGCCGAAACGATCCGCTGGGCGCGCGTCGGCGACGCGCTCACCCTCGATCCGCATGCCCAGAACGAGGGGCCGACGCACACGCTCAACCACCACATCTACGAGACCCTCGTCGCGCGCGAGATCGACGGCAGCCTCGCGCCGCGGCTCGCGACGGAGTGGGGCATCCTCGAGGAGGATGAAACGGTCTGGGAGTTCACCCTGCGCGAGGACGTCGTCTTTCACGACGGCACGCCGCTGACCGCCGACGATGTCGTCTTCTCCATCGGGCGCGCCCAGGCCGAGACCTCCGACATGCTCGGGCTTCACGGCTCCGTCGAGGGGGTGAGCGTCGTTGACGACCACACCGTCCATATCCAGATGGAGGGGCCGTCGCCGCTCTATGTGCAGAACCTGACCAACACCTTCATCATGAGCCGCGCCTGGGCCGAGGAGCACGGCGTCGAGGAGCCGCAGGACTTCGCCGGCGGCGAGGAGAGCCACGCGGTGCGCAACGCCAACGGCACCGGCCCCTACACCGTCGTCGAGCGCGACCCCGAAAGCCGCACCGAGCTCGCCTGGTTCGAGGATCACTGGGCCGATCAGCCCGACATCACGCGCGTGATCTACACGCCGATCTCGTCGGACTCGACGCGTGTCGCGGCGCTGCTGTCGGGCGAGGTCGATTTCGTGCAGGATCTGC
>LFIK01002346.1_pt1 | contig 15322 bp, 15 predicted proteins | sample 643401 | NCBI WGS metagenome assembly LFIK01 (sample SAMN03777447, study PRJNA286221) | soda lake metagenome | biome: soda lake; feature: Kulunda steppe; material: water; isolation source: sample T5-Br brine of Lake Tanatar-5 | place: Russia: Kulunda steppe | collected 2010-07 | reverse complement strand
GTGGCGACATTACCGGTGTAATGGTGATTGCCAAACACCCAGATGTGGCAGTTGGTCGAAACGTGTGACATCATCCCCACCCTGAAGGGCGAGGCTGTGGCATTGTATTTTCATAAAATCGATCGAGTACTCCACTTGAATCATAACACACACCAATCGATTCGATCGCAGTATGTCCGGCGATTGTTTTTGCAATCCTTTCCGCAGATATTTTCAGGCATCTGTGGGTGAATGAAGCCGTACTCGATCGGCATATCCTACCCAACATCAGCGCTCAAAACAATGTCTCGGTTGGTTAGCCAGTCGACGAAAAATTAATACTGAATATACTCGCTCAACGTCAGGTATTCCGTTCTCAGTCGAACGATCGAAAATACCCAGTACAGACCTTGTGATTCGCATAATCTGTAGAATAATAAATCAGGACAAGTTTATAAACCAAATACAGCAATACAGAAATTTTGGCCTGATTCCCCCAGAAGTTCGGGAGATCAGAATCTACAAACCACCACACAATTTATCTTTTTATATTGTAATAATTAGGATACTCGCGGTAAAGTACCAAATTGACATCCTCCCCGCCCTAAACAGTAGTTGCCGAACCTAGATAGGACTCTTGGGGCCGTGCTGCGTTTCTCAAAAAATGGTCCAGACGACTGAGGCAAAACAGGTCTGTCGCGCTGCTTCGACGCTATTGTATCCGGAATCGAATTTTGGTGTTAAGCAATGTGGCAAGTACACGAGAGAGGATTTTCTCGAAATTCTCTCTCGCATTGCCTTTGATCAAGAGTTCGCAAACACAGGTGCGAAGATACTCCAACTCGATCGTGACGAGCATGTGGACATCACGTCCACTGCTCGCAATCCCCTCGCTAAATCGCTGTTGTATCACTTGCGAAACCTCTCGATGGACGCCATCGACGACCAGTTCGATCGCGTCCGGGATCGACTATTCGAAGTCCTCCGAGCACAACGGAGACTCCCCGCATTCGTTGATGTCGCCACCGATCTCCATGAGTGGCGGTTCTACGACTCAGCCGACACTGACCACGTAATAACGACGTATCCCGATCTGGGAACAAACAGAGTGTTTTGCTTCGCAACGCTCTGTATCGTCGCTCCACGCGCTCGGTTTACACTCGACGTTTTCGCGATGGATGCGAACGGCTTTCGCACTAAGTGCGAAGCCGTTCGCTCCCTCCTCGAAACCGCTGTGAGTACGTTTCGATTCGACAGGTCTACGTTGACCGTGGGTTCTATCAAGTTCACGTTGTCTCGGAGCTGGAACAGATAGGCGTTGATTACATTGTTCGTGCTCGTCCGAGTAGTGGGATGAAAGGCCGTCTCAGTACCGGTGCTGAGACGGTCGTCGATGAATACACGATGCAGCGAAACCGTCCGCCGACAGCGTCGGTAGATGTGACAGTTTTCGCGGTTCGACACCGTTCAACTGATGATGAGCACGTTTGGTTCGTTACGAATTTGGATTTGGATTCTTCGACAGCACAAGCGTACGCGGCAGCGTTCCGCCGCCGCTGGGGGATAGAAACGTCCTATCGGCAGATCGGTGACTTTCTTCCGAGAACGTCGGCGTCGACGTTCTCGGTGCGGTTGTTCTACTTTCTGTTCGCCGTCGCGTTGTACAATTTGTGGGTACTCGCAAACATCCTTGCTTCTGGTGTGATCCGACCAGAGAAGCCACCGATTTCAACGCGGATCTTTCGGCGATTCATCTTGACAGACTACGGCTAAGCTAGGGTTTCACTTCGACCAGCTACTGCTGAAATAAGAGCCACACTTGTTCCGAGTCGGGAAAAAACGCTGTCGTAGCTGTTTCGACGAGAATCTGATTCGGCAACTACTGTAAAGGGCGAGGTTTTGCGCCTGTTCAGCAGATAACTGAACTTCATGGGAACCGAACTACTGTATCACGGGTTCGATAGCAGTTCAGATATTTCACCCTTCAACGACGCGCTTGAGCAGATATCTGACTCAGAATGGTTAGGTATTGCCTGCCCGTATATCTCTCTAAATATTCTTCATGATCTCACCGCTGTTGCTGACTATTGGCGGCTTATTACAGAGATAGCAGAGTGGACTCGAACACAGTCAGCCGATCACCGTGAAGCGATTGTTGGGCTTGTTCAGGAACACAGTGAGTCGATTCACGACTGTCGAGAACTACACGCGAAACTGTTAGTCGGAGACGATGGTTCGTTCCTCAGATCAGCTAATCTAACCGACAGTGGTCTCAATAGAAATGCTGAACCCGCTGTCCATATTCAGAATATTGATGAAATAGCGGATATGCCATGAATAAATTAAAAATAAGACTTGCTAGCATTTATACAAACAAATACTATAATATAGTATCATGATCTATATTTTAATATGGGCATTGATAAATCTATATCTATAGACCATACTATCTCTGACATTGATGACAACATTCACCACTGGTGGGATTCTAGGATTGACCCAATTTTGTCTGTTGATTCAGGAGACAATATCAAATTTTGCTGCAGAGATGCAACAAATGGCCAATTAAATGAACATTCTACTGCAGATGATGTCTTATCTATTGTACCTGAACCAATTCATCCACTTACTGGACCAATCAGTATCAAAGGTGCAAGTCCGGGAGATGTTTTGGAAATTGAAATTGTCGATATCCAGCATCATGGAATAGGCTTCACTTATTTTTATCCACATAAGAAAGGGTTACTGCCAAATGATTTTGTTGAACCAGGATTACATATTTGGGAACTAAACGAGACCACAGGTACATTCGTAAATGGAATAGAAATACCGTTAAATCCATTTCCTGGAATTATTGGAGTTGCAAAAAATGATGATAGAAAAACAACTACTGTCCCTCCAAGAAATGTGGGAGGTAACTTAGATATTAAACACCTTGTTGAAGGTTCTGTATTGTATTTACCGATTGACGTACCAGGAGGTATGTTAAGTATTGGAGATTGTCATGCAGCTCAAGGAGATGGTGAAGTGTGTGTAACTGGTATTGAAGCACCAATGGATGTTACAGTAAATGTATCGATAAGAAAAGATATGAATCTAAATTCTCCACAATTCGAATCAGATATGTTAACAAACAATTCTAATTATAATAAAATGTATGTAACAACCGGGATCGAAGAATCGCTCTTGTCAGCATCTAGAATGGCAATTAGAAATATGATTGATTATCTTGAAACCGAAAAAAAATTAACAAGATCAGAAGCGTATATGCTATGTTCAGTAGCTGTAGACTTGAAAATTAATCAAGCAGTTAATTTACCAAAATATACAGTCTCTGCATATATACCACAAAGCATATTCCCTAATTAGTCTACCGAGCGCTCCTCTTCGCCGTAAGCGTGAAGTATCGGGGATCGATCGACTCTTAGCGGTTTACTGGAACTTATTTTGTGATAGATATTTGATAATGAATTATAATTTAACTGGTTTTATTTAGATTGTTTAAATAAGATGTTACGTCTGAAACCTCATTTACATCTGCATATTTTGCATCAATATCAAACAAACTTGCATTATGCAGTTTTTGAGATCGATCACCAACAGCACCATCTGGAACAATAGTATGATAACCCTGAGAACAAGCATCAATGACAGTAGAACGAATGCACCCGCTTGTTGAACATCCTGTTACTATAACAGTATCAATACCCCAACTTATCAGCATAGAAGTCAGTTCAGTCTCATGAAAAGCACTAGCCTGTTTTTTATCAAGAATATAATCAGAGTTATTGATATCAAGGCGGCTGTCCAATTCAACCGAATCGGATCCAGACTGTAAAGTAGTTAACGTAGGGACCTTCATTTTCCATAAGCCCAAGTCAGACCCATTAGGACAATTAGTGATTATTCTACTCAATATAACAGGAATGTCGTTATAATGTGCGGTTTGTAGCAACGTATTCGTATCCTTGATTACATTTCTCATATCACTACCCAAAGGATTTCTTTCATTTGTAAAACCATTCTGAAGGTCAATAATCAAGAGGACGGGAGAATCACCGTAACCAACTCTATTATTGAATCCTGCTTTATCGTGTATGTATGTGGCTCTATCACTCATAATCCTAGTAATTTATATTACAATTCCACATACACATTCCCATCTTTCATTTTAACAATATTATATGTAGATATTTTTTTGTTTGTAACCGGGTTTAACCCTGTCTCTAATTCAAATTCCATATAATGCCATGGGCAATTAATCGTTAATTTACTTTCATTGATCCTTCCTTTAGCTAAATCAACGTCTTGATCTGTACAATCTGAATCTATTCTTTTTTCTCCGATATTATGGAATGGTAATCGTTTGTGAGGACAAAGATTGTTTATTCCATATAGTTCACCATCAATGTTAAATATGACAACTTGAATTCCATCAATATCAACCTTTGTAGCTTTACCAGTTGGGAAGTCTGATACATTACCGATCTTATGTTGTGTCATGTATATCTAAGTTAAGGCAGGCGGAGTACGGACCGTGCGTTTCCATTTAATATTCGTTCTTGAACATCTTCATCTTTTACGTATTCGAAGATCCAATTCGGGACATCCAGTGTTACATGGGGGAAGTCAGTAGAAAACATAAACATATCTTCAGCATCACACACCTCAAGCATTGCATCAATTTGATTCCGTTTTTTTGGTAGCGAAACCGGCTGGGTGGTAACATAAAAATTGTCTCTAATATAATCGCTTGGAAGTTTTTCCAAATATTCCTTATTTTGTTGCCTCATCCGTTCCACTAGTCTTACATCTTCAGAATAACATTGATACAATTCATCAGCTCTAGTTGCTACGAATGGAATCCAAGCAGTGCCTGCTTCTTGTATAACAACATTCAAATCAGGGTATTTGTCAAATACGCCAGTCATAATCATATGCATAATATTTGAGAACGTATTATTACTACTGCCTACAAAAATCGCTTCAGTGAAAGTTCTGAGGCTGTCACCAATTAATGAATATCTATGAGTAAGTCCATTTGGGTGTAGAACTAAAGGAAATTCAAGTGATACAAGTTTATCGAATATTGGGTCATGTTCGATATTTCCAAATGGGTATCCCTTACTAATATGACTTTGTGCACCTACAAATCCATTCATAGATCCAACCCGATCTAGTTCTTTAACAGCCATTTGTGGGTCCCAGTCAGCAAACATAGCTGTTGCATAGATTCCATTGTCAACATCAATTACCTTGTCAATCAAATAATCATTATATGCTTTAACAAGTGCAGTCTTCAGAACAGGATATCTACCTCTAGAAAATGGCAAATTTGTCCCTGGAGTAACGATGGCAATATCTATACCCAATTGCTCCATCACCGCACTTATTGACTCACGATCAATTGCCCGTCCATGTGCTTCATTGACCGGGGTTTCTTCGGTATTTGCTGCATATGTCCCTTGCCAACCCATTCTACCAGCAGGAACCGATCCTTTGGTCTCAAGTATATGTTTGAGATCTTTATTATCTATGTAATTATTTAATTTCTCAACAGGCACTTGTAAGTGAAAATCCATATCAATAATTGTATGATCTTTTACTTTTTCATGTAGGTGTTCAATATTCATGCTTTACAATTATGGTATTAAATCACAATAATATAAATCCTCTGTAATATTACAATGTGGTTACAGTTTCAGTCTTAGGTAAAAATGAGACAATAGGGAGTTTACATTAGGAAAATATTTGATAATACGCGGCCATATTTGGACATGGTATAAATATTTTTGTAATTTGACTGTGTTTTGAATGTTTTAGGGTGCCTCGTACATCAAGGTACAGTCATTTTAGGCGGGGATAATTAACATCAATGGTGGTTAATAACCGAGTAGTTCTCTATCAAAGCTAGTCAATAGTTCAGGTCCATTTTTGGTTACTAATACCATATCTCCGATAGCGGTAAACTGATCGCCTGCAGGTCCCTCCCAAATATTTGGATGTAATTCGAATACCATACCAGGTTCTAGTTGCATACTTAGGTCCAATTTTTCAGTGGAAGTTCCAGCTGATTCTGCAGTTTCATCCGTACCATAGCCCAACGGTTGTGGGAAACGTGGCAGCTCTGTGTAGCCGAGCCCGATACCATGTAGAGCTTTGAATGAGATTGTTTTTGAATGCTTATCATATACCTGGTGGATTGTATCGTATATCTCCACTAGCTTGGTACCCGGTTCACAAAGCTCTAAAGCTTTTTCTTGTGCTTCAAGAACAACACCGAAGTGATCTTTTTGTTCTTTTGACGGTTCACCGATAACAATTGACTTGAGTTGATGAGCCCAGTAGTTATCATTGATAACATAAGTACCAACATTTACCATGTCGCCTTGTTCGAATTTCCGATTAAACCTTTTAGTATCGAATCCAGGGAAAGGACCTCCCATTGGACCTGCAGTCATCCAAACTCTAGACCACTGTGCACCCTTCATCATTGGTGCATGGTTCATTTCAGCAACAGCTTCATAAAGCCTGCGGCCAGGCTTTACAGAATGTGTTAGAGTTTCGATCATCAAGTCACTCATTTTTGCAGATTCCCTTAGTCGATTAATTTCTGCAGATGATTTGATAAGTTTAAGAGAAGAAATGATATTTGTTGCATCAACAATATTCGCTTCGGCAAATGTTGTATTAATTGTTTTCAAGAACCAATGAGGGATCTCATCAAGCCTCATTATACCAATTGTATTGGCATCACAACCCCTATCATCTAATACTTCTTTCGCAACATCTGCATATTTTGATGGATCGGTCCCGATAATATCTTCAATGTCAGTATGAGTTTTCGCCACTCCTTTACAAAAATGTGGCCCAACAATCATGGTGGGATCTGTTTTTTGACGTGTTATTACCATCAAGGAGGGAGTAAGACCACCTTGATGAGCAGGCCAATCTGTTAGGTATCCTGTATCATTACTTACAGATAGCATCCCCCCTGGACCGCTAGGTTCTCCCCAGATAAGAATTGCGTCAAGTCCATTTTCCTCCATTTTTGATCTAACTTTAGACATCCGATGTCCGTAGTCTATATTTTTAGACATTCAAATCTCCAATCGTATAGGAATTATTTATATGTTTGTATATCGTTCAATAATCACACATTTGTTTTATGAATTACAGGGTAGTCACTAATGAAATTAAGTGTTTTCTGACTTCACCACAATCTAATTTTAAATAAGTCCGCTAAATCTGATTAGTATTCCCTAAGAAGTGTGCCATATTCCTCAAACTGGTCATCAATACCATTATTTCGAAGGGCGTGCCACAACGTAGCAGTATTGATTGCTATTACTGGCTTATTCAACCATCTTTCAGCAACATCGGCTAATCTAACCATTGAAAGATTTGTACCAACTTGAACCAAGGCATCAACTTCTGTGGAGTCAATCTCTTTTAAGGCGTTAACTAGGTCTCGCTCAGTTACTTCAGATATTGCAGTTGCTGACTTACATTTAAGACCTTTAATTCCCAGAACTTCATAACCACTCTCTTCATAAAATTTCTGTACTTGTTGATCACCAACTGGCTGGTAAGGTGTTACAAAAGCTATTTTTTTAGCGCCAAATACATCAAGTGCTTCTTGAGTTGCTTTTGCTCCAGTTGTGATCCCTAACTTGGAAAGATCTTTAATTTTATTCTCAAATTCTTCATTTCCCTCTACGCCTCCCCAAAAAGTCTCAGCAGACATACCCATAATCATATATTCTGGCTGGCAAGTTAATACATTGTCAATAGCATATTCGATATTATCTCGCACCTGATCCAATAGGTTTTCAAAAGCCTGATCTGAACTCAAATTCTCTTCTTTAATGTGTATGCGACCTGCATGAAACGTAACACCTGGTGGTGATATCATATTAAAGTCATGCTCAACAACAGTGTTTGTTGATGGTACCATTACCCCAAATTTTGCTCTACTGCTTGGAATATCAGTTATTATGTTCATACCTACAATGAACAGATGGATCCAATGTTAGATAAATCATATGTCTCAAATAATCCACGTATATTCTAATTGTTAGAATTTAAGCAAATATTGAACATTAATGAACCTTCGAAGCTAGCTCGATACCATCACTCAAGCTCACTGGTCCTTCTTTTTTGAGAACTTTTACCAAGTAATTAATTTGTTCATTTGTTGGGTTCTGGCCTACTTCTTCTAACAGAGCACGAGCACCACTCCGTCCAGTATATTCACCAAATAATAATTGCCGCTTTCCACCGAATATAGTAGGATCAAATGGTTCAAAAGTTCGTGGATCTTTTAACATGGCAGCGGTATGAATCCCAGACTCATGCGAATACACACTCGAACCGAGGATAGGTTTATTAGTGTTTATCGGTTCGTTCAGGATGTCAGTGATCTTATTACAGGTATCAATCAGCTTGGTGACTTTAACTCCCGAGTTAATATCTTGGTCTAATAAAGCAGCAACAACCACTTCCTCCAAAGATGCGTTTCCGGCTCTTTCCCCAGCAGATGCGATACTCAAATCAATCTTTTCAACACCTACAGAGATTGCTGCCAGCGAATTCGCAGTTGCTACACCCAAGTCGTTATGAAAATGAACACCCATTCGAGAAGGATTGACAACGTTGGTAATATTTTCTAAATATGGTACAATTGATATTGGTGTTTTTGCTCCAACAGTATCTGCCAGCGTTATATATTTTACAGTAGGATATTTGTCAAAGAATTCAATCACGGTTTCCATAGGAGAACGGAACGCGTCCATCAAAATAATATGAATCTCGAGACCATAATCTTCAGCCAATCCAACAGAGTCCAATACTTTTTCATGTAGATTCTCTTCAGAGGTACCAACAATATATGGCCTTTGCCACTTTGAGATTGGTACCATAATATCTACTACATCCACGTTCGATAAAGCTGCTACCTCAATGTCCTCTGGTAAAGCTCTACATAGGCCTACAATATCTGCCTCTGTTACTTTTGAGAGTCGATGAATCACTTTTTGATCTTTATCACTTATAATTGGAAAGCCAGGTTGAATATAATCAACACCAAGTTGGTCAAGGAGCAAACCTGCTTCGACTTTTTGTTCTAAGCTATATGATATACCCGGACGCTGCTCACCCTCTCTAAGTGTAACATCACAAATTTTCATATTAGATCACACTCTTTCTTTTCATATCCTCAAATTCAGCATCACTCATGTCCAAGTATGACAAATATATTTCCTCATTATGATAACCCTTAGAATACCCTGCATGTTCCGCATATCCTGGTGTTTGAGATAACTTTGGAACTGGTGACGGTGTATTCAATTTTCCAAAGTCTTGGTCATTCATCTGAACAATATTTTCTCTCGCGAGATATTGTTCATCTTTGTGAATATCTTCAAGGCTGTACACTGGTCCAACAATTGCATCATATTCTTTCATCTGATTAATTGCATCAATAGTTGATTTATTTGACGTCCAATTTTCAATTATATTGTCAATTTCATTCGAATTTTCTACACGAAGACTATTTGTTATGAAGCGGTCATCGTCAATCAATTCTGGCCTGCCAATTGCAATAGCTACACTCTTAAATGTCGATTGAGAGGATGCTGAAAGTGTGATATAACCATCTTTAGTTTTGTACACACCTCGTGGAGAGGCATTATCATGTTTATTCCCCGATCTTTGTGGTACCCGACCACACCGATCATAACCCTCAATATCTCCAACAAACAAACGAAATAAAGGTTCGTACAAGCTAACATCAACTACTTGTCCAGTATTCACAACAGTAGTTGAATTATTCTCTCGGTAATACAACGCGAACATTGCACCATGAACTGCGAATAATGCTGCAGTTATGTCTGCTAAGCTAATCGGTGGAAGTAATGGCTCTCCATCAGCGTAACCATTAACATTAGCCCACCCAGATACACCTTCTGCAATTGTGCCAAACCCAGGCTCCGTTGATTTCGGGCCATTTTGACCATATCCTGATAATCGAATAATAATTAATTTTGGGTTGACATTATGTAACTCTTCCGGACCTAATCCCCACTTTTCCATTGTACCTGGACGAAAATTTTCAAACACTAAATCAGCTTGTTTTACTAATTCTAATGCAATTTTTTGTCCATCTACAGAGCTTAGATCTAAGGTTATACTTTTTTTATTACGTGCAATTGATTTCCACCAAAGAGATTCACCTTGATCAAAGGGTGGCCAAGATCTGAGTGGATCTGATTTAGTTGGGTGCTCAACGCTCAAAACTTCTGCTCCAAAGTCAGCCATTTGCATAGTAGCAAACCCCCCACTTATCATTACAGAAAAATCAACAATGGTAAGACCTTCAAGAGGCTTATCTTCGCGATTCATGCTACTCCAATGTATCCATTATAGATAAAAATATGTGATAAAATAAAATTGTGCTAACAGGACTAACCAATGGTACTAAAAAATAAGATCTGTTCGTGTGTTCACTATCAGTGAACCACGTCCGAAATTAAAATTACAGGTATATGTCTGTAATGCTATGTCGGGCGTGATGTCATATATATCTATAAAAACCATGAAAAATTGATATTGTATTACTAGTTACTGATTCAAAGTTAGAATATATCACCATCAGATAAATTTCAAAGATTTCTAAACGTTTCCTATTAAGATACGTGATATAATGAAGACAAATTTATTGAGTAACAGGGTATCTATGTGATTCAATAGCATTTTCACATGTAAATATTAACCCGATATGCAGTGAAAAATATTATATATCATTTTTACGTTATAAAAGTATATATGCACAGAATTCATCTTGTGTTAGCAATGATCGACAAAAAAATTAAAGGTGTAATAAAATCTGATGAAACACTGTTTTTAATTATTGATGAAATACACGAAAATGGTCCTATCGGTGTTTCTGAGATTGCATCCAATTTAAATATGGGTAAAAGTAGAGTTCATAAACATTTAAAAACACTGCATACCCACAATTGGGTGTATAATAATAATGGTCAGTACTCAATCGGAATGAAGTTCCTCAAGTACGGGGGGAAAATTAGAGATAATGATATTTTATACAGGTCTGGACGAGATCTGATAGACGATTTAGCAAAAGAGCTCGATGAGTTTGTCATATTATCAAAGCTTGAATTTAACAAAGGTGTATTTTTGTATTATGCTAACGACCAGTTCAATCTTAAAAGATCGATACCAATCGGTACTAGATTCCACCTGCATCAAAATGCAGCTGGTAAAGCAATGCTTGCGGAGTTACCACAAAATCAAATAAATAATATTGTCTCAAATAACCTACCAAGATCAACTGAATTTACCTTAACAAATAAGAACGAAATACACGCAGAAGTATTAACCATTAGAGAGAATGGATTTGCAAAGAATGTTGGTGAACGCGATAAAAATCTAAGTGCAATTAGTGCAGCAGTTGGAGGTTCTGAATTTGGTATGATTGGAGCAATAAGTATCTCATTCCCACATGGAATGTTGGAACTTGACTTTGTAAAAAAAGAATATGTGGAACCTCTACAAAGGCAAGCAAAGAGATTAACACTTGCACTTGCTAATGAGCTATAATATTGGCTCCAAATACAAAATATATAAATATATTCATACTACACTTTATTTAAAATCATACGATTATTATTTATAGAATGATTTTTTGCTAGAAACTTTTAAATAGGTATAAGATGATAGCAGAGTGTATGCGGGAAGATAACAATCTACGCAGAAAAGTCGGAAGAAGATCAGCTCTAAAGACTACAGGAGCTCTTTTTTCCGTTAGTATGATAGCAGGGTGTATTGGCGATTCATCTGCGGATGGTCAAAATGGATCATCAGATGATGACAATACACAGTCAAATAATGAATCCAGTGGCGAAGGTATTGACGATCTTGATGAACCAATAACCCTAAGAGAAGCCTCGCTTTTAGATGCCAACCATTTCCTTCGTCAAGCAACACTAATCGAATGGACTAGTGCTGTTACTGAACGAACAGACGGAATGATTCAATTCGATCATAACCCAGGTAATGTCCTTGGGCCAAATTATTTGGATTTAATTAGAAGTGGGGCAGTTGACCTATGTACTATTTCAGCAGGCCACTTCTCCGAAACAGCTCCATTGACTCTTGCAATGAGCGGTGCATTTCCTGGATCTATTGAAGAAATGCCATATTTAGATCAAGCATTTTGGAAGATGCACGATGGCGTATTTAAGGAAACAGTATGGGATGCAAACAATATTAAACCGTTAGCTGGTGGCCATACAGTTCCTGGGAATATTCAAACGGTTGGTACAAAAATAGAAGAAATTGACGATTTTAGTGGACTACTATTCAGAGACCAAGGGTCTGTGGCAGGTGATGAATTTGAGTTACTAGGAGCTCAAGCTACCGATGTTGACTTTGCAGATGCATATCAAGCTCTTGAAAGGGGTGTGATTGATGGACTTGACTTTGCAATCCCAGCAATCGGTCCAGTAAGCTTCGATGAGGTATTGGATTATTCTACAACCAATGTTGCTAAAGCCTCCCCTGCACAGTACCAATGTATAAATTTGGATACATTCAATTCCTTACCTACAGAAGTACAAGAGATTATGATCGAAGAGGCCGAAAAGACGAGAAAAGATTACTTTAGACTGAGCCATGAGCAACAACAACAAGACATTGAAACGCTAAGCGAAACAATGGAAATGTATGAACTTGAAGACCATGTGTTGGAAGAAATGAACGAACGGTGGCAAGAAACTAGAGGTATTTGGATAAACCGAGTGGATGGGGGTGAGCAAATTGTAGAAGAGTTTGATAGAGAATTCGAAAATGTGATCGATAACCCGCTGTGGTGATGTATAATACAAGTAAATAGGCCATGGTTAGTGTATATAGAGATTATGAATAAAATTAAACAGTTAATCCAATTCTGGCAGAGTATGGAGACATATTGGATGAAATTTGCGTGTGTTTCTGTCTTCACAATGAAGATTATATTGATGATAAACGTTATTGGAAGATATTTTTTTAATAGGCCAGTTGGGATTGTTTTATCAATAACAACACTAATTTTGATGCCTATTATTGTATTTATGCCGTTAGCATGGAATGAACGAGAAGATAATAACATATCAATTGCAATTATTTCAAAATTCTACAATGATAAACAGACAACAATAATCAACATTGTGACAGGAATACCAATAATATTATTTGTATTCTTACTGGCTTATATTGGAATTATTGAATCAATTAGATTACTTGAAATACGATCAGTAGTCTATGTGTCAGGAGTAGCGCTCCCAAGGTACATATCTTATATAGTGTTTGCCACTGGATTTATATTTCTTGGAGTTAGGTTATTTATTAATTGGCTCGTAGATATTAACACTGCATACAAAATGATTAACAATAAAAAAATTGGTCGTGTGGGAGGAAGTGATTAAATGGACGTCATATTAACATTTTTATTATTGTTAATATTATTAGCAATTGGTGTTCCCGTAGCATTCTCAGTTGGAATTGCCGGTACGGTAGGTCTATTATTTATGTTTGACATTAACCAAACAGGCCTCTTAATGTTAAATTCTACATATCCAACAGTAGTGTCATTTGTCTTTGCAGTTTTACCTGCTTTTGTACTTATGGCAAAATATTTAGAATATAGCCGTATTACATCAGACGTGTATGATTTCTTTTATACATGGGTTGGATTTTTACCAGGCGGCTTAGCTATATGTACAACGATAACAAATGGGTTATTAGCAGCATTATCTGGATCTAGTACCGCTGTCGCTGCAGCGATGTCTAGAGTTGCAATCCCTGAAATGCGTAAGTACGGGTACAAAGACACACTAGCTGCAGGTACGGTGGCAGCTTCAGGAACTTTTGCTAGCATGATTCCACCAAGTATGCTATTGATATTTTATGGAATATTAGCAGAAGAGTCAATTGGTCAACTTTTTATTGCTGCAATTATACCAGGAATATTAACTGTAATTGGATATGTCATATTAATTATGGTATGGGCGACACTTGACAAAGATATGGAAAAAGTGAAAAATCCTAAAGATTTTACATTCACAAAAAGAGTAAAATCTTCAAAAAAAGTGATACCTGCTGCGGCCATAATGGTTACCGTAATTGGATCAATATACATTGGTGCAGTTACACCTCTAGAGGCTGGTGTATTCGGTGCAGCTGCAACGTTCGTTGTGGGATTAACGATTTATAATCTAACGATCGAAGAAACTTGGAGTGCACTTGAGGATACCATATCGATCACAGCTATGATTTTGCTAATTGTGATGGCTGCCAAAATATATGGAACATATCTTACAATGAGTGGTGTAGTTGGAGATATCCTTACGTTCGTCATATCTCTTCCAATCAGCGAATTGACTCTCATTTTCTTGGTTATATTATTTTACATTGCGCTAGGAACATTCATGAGTGCCCTTTCTGCTATAATCATTACTCTTCCAATAACACTACCTCTTGTAGAATCTCTTGGGTTTAGCGCACTATGGTTTGGAATAATACTAGCGAAGTCTGTGGAAGTGGGCTTGGTGACCCCACCATTTGGGTTAAATGTATTCGTCACTTGTGCACCAATTGATTTAGAGGTGAACACAGCATTTGCAGGTTCAATGCGTTTTTTAATAGTTGATGTTCTAATAATTATCTTACTAGTATTTTACCCAGAAATAATATATATATTACTATGAATATATTTTTACTTTTGTCATTTTTACTTTTGTCAAAGTTAACAAACGTATTAATATAATACAAATACTATGAACCCGAAAGCCAAAAATGAGTTGATAAATAACTACTTTAATTGTCTAGATAGTGGACAATATAGTGGTTTATATGACATACTAACAAATAATGTCCATTTTTCATATCCAAATGACAACACATATCATTCACTGGACAAGGTTGTATATTTTATGGAAAATGAGAAAGAAACAAGATCCACAAAACACAAAATAAATCGGTTGACTCACAACCCTGATCTTACAATCTGTGAGGGTACCGTCTCTGCAATTAAGAGAAATAAAAAACATTCAGATATTAAATTCGTTGATATCTTTGAGTTTGATAATGGTAAAATTTCCAGCATAGATATATATGTCAAGTGAGAAAATAATACTAAAGGCACTGTCTAGTTAAGAGCCTCCTCAGCTGGCGTTCGATTATCTAGCGATTGGTGCGGTCGTTGATGGTTATAATAATGTACAAACTGTTCAATCCATTGGCGAACGCTTCTCCGACTGCCCACCCATGAGTGATAGAAGCGGTC
>LFIK01002342.1_pt1 | contig 15330 bp, 18 predicted proteins | sample 643401 | NCBI WGS metagenome assembly LFIK01 (sample SAMN03777447, study PRJNA286221) | soda lake metagenome | biome: soda lake; feature: Kulunda steppe; material: water; isolation source: sample T5-Br brine of Lake Tanatar-5 | place: Russia: Kulunda steppe | collected 2010-07 | reverse complement strand
GGCATCCTTGTATGTAAATCGTTTTTCCGACACAGTTCTTTGATTGTTTTATTTGATTCATATGAATATAGAAACTTTCATTCTGCAAGTTAAAGAGGCTTTTGATCTTCTTTTCCACACGGGTTTACGATAAAAGTAAAATTTGAAAATTCTTTAGTAGATAGTAGGAGGGTGTGGGAAAGTGAATAACACAGTAATCCCCGAAGGAGAGACCACTATGGATAACATGTGGATGGTTATGTGAATAAATAACCCATTAAAAACAGGTAGTTGGATGGGTTATTACCGGATTCTGAACAAATCTATATGCTCTTTACATATTTAGATCCTGAGAGAGTGAACGGTGGTAAAAAATGAGGCCTTCTGTGGATATCGTACGTTTAATTGTGAATTGATGTGGAAGGGTTCAGGATTTTTTATACTTATCCGGTTATTCACATGAAAAGGCCAACTTATCCACATCGTTTTACACCAATGAAAGTTGTTCTACAGCGTGTTTCAAGAGCGGCAGTTTCAGTCGGCGAAGAGAATATTGGGGCCATCGGCCCCGGATATCTGCTCCTGGTCGGGATTCATGGAGCCGATACAAAAGAAGAGATCGAATGGATGTCCAGGAAAATATCCCGCCTCAGACTCTTTGAAGATGAGAATGGTAAAATGAATCGATCCATTGATCAGGTAAATGGTGGATTGTTGATTATTTCGCAATTCACACTTTATGGTGATGCAAGAAAAGGGAACAGACCGAGTTTTATAGAAGCAGCACCACCGGAGATAGCTGAACCGTTGTATGATTATATGGTTAACTGGTTCAAAACCAACACCACATTACAGACGGAAAGTGGACGTTTTGGGGCTATGATGAATGTTGAGCTTGTTAATGACGGACCTGTAACTTTAGTGCTGGATCGGTCAAAATGAGTGTTATCGTCTTGTTTATTGATGGTCTCGGACTTGGCAAACTGTCAATGAACAATCCGGTCGCAAGTGGAACATTCGAGTCCCTATACAGGCTTGGGAATGGACAGACATGGACTGGTGAAAGTGAATTTCGGGTAAGTAAAGGACTCTATTATTGTCCGGTGGACGCCACACTTGGTGTAGAAGGATTGCCTCAAAGCGGAACGGGGCAGACAGCACTGTTTACCGGAATTAATGCTGCAAGGATAGCAGGGAGGCATTATGGACCGTTTCCTCACACAAAAACCAAAGATCATTTACGAAAGAGGAGCCTGTTTCATGCTGTTCTCAATCTCGACAAGGTGCCTCATTTTGTAAATGCTTACCCGGACATTTTTTTCTCTACGATGAAAAAACGGCCCAGATGGACTTGTACCACTTTGATGGCAAAAGCTGCCGGGCAACAGTTGAATCAACTGGATAAAGTTAAAGCTGGCGAGGCACTAACGGCCGGAATTAATCAGCTAGCCTGGAAAGAGAGGTTAAGGTTAGACGTGCCGGAACTGTCTCCCGCTCAAGCCGGGAAGCGACTCACTGCGATTTCGGAGAATTTTGATTTGACACTATTCGAGTATTATCAAACCGACAAGGCGGGTCACAGCCGGGATTCGGATCTGAGCCGACATGTGATCACCCTCCTCGATACATTTATTGGGTCGATTCTGCTTGAAAAAAGAGAGAGTGATTATCTTGTCATCTGCAGTGACCATGGAAACATTGAGGACTTGTCAACCAAATCACATACGCGAAACAGAGTTCCTCTGGTGATTGCAGGCCCGAATGCAGACCTTTTGCCGGAAGCGTCATCGATCATGGATGTGATGCCCCTGATACTCGGATTACTGGAGAATGAACAAAGCATTTGATGATGCCAGTCACTCTCCTGAGCGCTTGCCCTTGACGTGTTTCATTCAGCGCGTCCAGATCTCCGGTAGGCAAAGGCTACATCTATCGGTTGTCCAGAAAGGATTGAATGCGAGAAAAAATATCTTCGATCGAACCGGTACCATCAATCTCTTTCACGAGATTTTTTGATGTATAGTAATCTTTTACCGGGCTCGTCTCATTGTGGTAGACATTGAGCCGTTTCTTAACTCCGGCTTCTGTGTCATCACTTCTTCCTTCACCACGGCTAAGAATTCGTTTGACCAGTTCATTTTCAGGAACATTCAGATAAATAAAGGCATCGAGTTGATCTCCGTCACTTCCAAGAAGGCGGTCAAACGCTTCAGCCTGTCGGACAGTTCTGGGAAATCCGTCGAGGATATAGCCATTCTTGTAGGTGTCTTTTCTCAACTCTTCTGCGACCAGGTCTACAACTGTCTGGTCGGGGACAAGTTCACCTGAATCAAGAATACTTTTCACCTTTTTTCCCAAATCAGTTTCGTCCTTGATCGCTTTTCGAAAAATATCTCCCGTAGAGAGGTGTGATATCTTGTAGTGATCACGAATGAGTGACGCCTGAGTGCCTTTGCCGGCACCCGGAGGGCCAAAGAGGATGATTTTCATGGGTCTTGGTTAGCTTGTAATGTGTGTTGACAGATTCTGCGATGATCCGTCAACATGATAATCGGTCTGGCGTATATCAGGATTGTTTTTTGGCAGGTGCATTTTGCTGCAGTCGCCCTTTTTCCTGAATTTTGGCTGCTTTTCCTCTGAGTTGTCTCAAATAAAAGAGCTTTGAGCGTCTGACTTTTCCGCGTTTGACAACATCAATTTGTGCGATAAATGGAGAGTAAAGCGGGAAAATCCGTTCAACTCCTACATTACCGGACATTTTTCGTACAGTAATCGTCTTGTTTGCACCGCTTCCGCGTTCGTTGATGACGACTCCTTTATACTGCTGAATCCGTTCTTTTTCTCCTTCCCGTACACGGTAATGCACATTGATGGTATCTCCGGCTGTAAATTCCGGCAGATCGTCTCGTATAACCGTTTGTTCGATCAATTTTAGCTTGTCCATGTTCAATACCTCTGATTAGGCTTATGTTGATTAAGAAATTTTCGATATAAGTCTGGTCTCAATCTCTTTGTTCGATGAATTGCCTGATCCTGGTTCCATTCTTCTATCCGTTTATGGTCACCAGATCTCAATACATCCGGAACCTCAAGTCCGCGAAAAGATGCGGGCCTTGTAAAAACCGGTGGTGATAACAAGTGGTCCTGGAATGAATCGGTCAAGGCACTTTCCGAGTCACCGAGTACCCCGGGGATTAATCGAACAATCGAATCAACGATGACCATTGCCGGCAGTTCTCCACCGGATAAAACATAGTCGCCGATTGAGTATTCACGAGTTACAATAGAATCTCTAACACGCTGGTCAACTCCTTTATAATGACCACATAAAAGTACCAGATGGTTGCAAAGAGAGAGTTCATTTGCATCTGACTGTTCATATACGGGAGCATCCGGCGCTGTAAATATGATTTCGTCACATGATGAGGATCGCTTGATCTCGTCTATACAGGAGAAGATCGGCTGTGGTGTCAGCACCATTCCTGCCGCCCCGCCATATGGATAGTCATCCACTTTGCGATGCTTGTCATCCGAGTAATCTCTGAGATCATGGACCTTGATATCGACCAGGCCTCCGTCAACGGCCCGACCAACGATACTCGCAGACAAAGGTCCGTTCAATAGATCTGGTACTGCCGATATAATGTCGATACGCATCATGGATCAGAGAGACTTGAGGGATTCGATCTGCTTACACTGAACAGTCTGGTTCGGATGATCAACCGATTGAACATACGCATCGACCCATGGGATCAGGATACGTTTCGAACCATCAACTGCTTCTGTTTCTATGATCAGAATCGGGTGAGCAGGTGTCTCCATTACCTCTGCAATGCGACCAACGTGACCCGTTTCGTCTGTAACGAGATAATCGATTACAGTCTCACTATCCGAAGAAGGTATGTCTGCAACCTCGTCACTAAAAACGGGCGTACCTCTAAAGGTTTCCGCTTCTGAGCGATTGGCAATTCTGTCAAACTTTACAAAGAACAACGTTTGCTGGCTTTTAACCTCATTTCGTACGGTCTCAATCCTTGCAGGAAACAGATCCCCCCGCCGGTTTTTTAACAGAAGGAGTGCTCCTTCCTTCAGTACGTAGTCGAACGGACTGTGCGGGTGTATTCTAAGGAATCCCTCCAGGCCACGAGCCTGTCCGATTCGGCCAATTTCAACAAGATCGTTTTTTTCAGCTGGGTCCATCACAATTCCAGACCCGTTATGTTTATTCCGATTGTTTGCTTTCCCAGGCTCTCTGCACGGTCACGCGATCTTCATCTTTCGGAACAAACCCTTCCAACTTCTCGAGAGGGGTATTTTTGATGTGATCAATCGCCTCGTTGGCATTCATGTCAGTAGAAAGTTTGGCAGGTGCTTCGGCTACCGAATCATCTTTTTCTTGAGTAGCCTTTCTGTCCGCTTCTTTCTTCTCTTTAGCAGGCTCTGCATCCTCTTCGGCAGCTTCGACCTTCGCTTCCTGTTTCTTTTCAGCCGGCTCTGCATCTGCTTCGACCTTCTCAGCTTCAGCTTCTTTCTTCTTTTCAGGAGCCTCTGTCTCTGCTTCGGTCGCTTCTGCTTTCGCCTCTTTCTTCTCTTCGGCGGCTGATTCGTCTGCTTCGGCAACAGCTTTTTCTCCCTCTGGCTGTTCAGCCTCTTTGGATGCTTTCTCGGCTTCGGCCGCTTTTTGCTCTTTTTCCGCTTCTTTCAGTTTGGCCTGACGTGCAGCTTCAGCAGCTTTTTCTTCAAGCTGTTTTTTGTACTCTTTCTCCTCTGCCTCGAGAAGTGCTTTTTCACGCTTTTTGCGGCTGACAGCTTCTTCATCACTATCAAGTTGCGAAGATCTCGCCTCACGCCACTCATTAAGCGCTTCTTCAATTTCTTCATCGGACTTGCCCCATCGCATCAGGTGCAATTTATAGAGGATACCCTCACCCTTGAGAATGGATCGGACTGTATCTGATGGTTGTGCACCAACTCTCAGCCAGTGAATCACACGCTCTTCATCAAGTGTAAGCTCCTTCTTCTCACTTACATTATCGAATCGGCCCAGCCGTTCAATAACCCGCCCATCTCTGGGGGAGCGTTGGTCAGCGGCAACAATGTGATAGTATGCCCTCTTTTTTCGCCCTTTTCGTTGTAAACGTAGTCGTATCAATGATCTGCTCCTTACTGTTTCGGTTTGTTCAATCGGTTAAGTTCATCGCCCCAAGGGCATGTTTCCAGCGCCCAGCCCCTGAAAGAGCTGGCCGACCCGGCCTGTTTTGGAGACCGTTTTCATCATTTTCTTCATTTGCTGAAACTGTTTGATCAACTGGTTGATCTCCCGGACAGACGTGCCGGACCCCTTTGCAATTCGCCGCCGTCTGCTGCCATTCAAAAGAGTGGGGTCTGTTCGCTCTTCGGGAGTCATTGAGTTGATAATCGCTTCAATCGGCTTAAAGGTATCTTCGTCGAGATCGGCATCTTCCAGCTGTTTGCCTGCTCCCGGAATCATTCCGGCCAGATCGGTCAGGCTGCCCATTTTTTTGATCTTCTGAATCTGGTCATAAAAATCATTGAGGTCGAAACTCTCCTATCGGATCTTTTTCTGGAGTTTCGTTGCCTGCTCTTCATCAAATTCGGTTTGCGCTTTTTCGACAAGTGATACCACATCACCCATCCCAAGGATCCGCTGGGCCATCCGGTCCGGATAGAAGGGGGTGAGGGCATCGAGCTTCTCACCACTGCTTGCAAACTTTATCGGTTTGTTAACGACCGTTTTGATGGAAAGTGCAGCACCACCTCTGGTATCGCCATCCAGCTTGGTGAGTACGACTCCGTCAAAATCAATTTCATCATTGAATGCCTTGGCCGTATTGACCGCATCCTGACCGGTCATGGAGTCGACGACAAATAGTATCTCGTCCGGGTTGACGGCTTTTTTAATTTCGGCAACCTCTTTCATCATCTCACCATCCACATGCATCCGACCGGCTGTATCGATGATGACCGTATCGAGAGCGAGGCTTTTTGCCATCGAAACGGCTTCTTTGGCTACTCTGACCGGGTCCTTTTGAGTAATTGAGTAAACGGGTACATCAATTTGACCTGCCAGAGTTTTGAGCTGATCGATGGCTGCAGGACGGTAGACATCTGCCGCTGCCAGGATCGGGCTGCGGTTATTCTCTTTCTTAAGATATCTGGCAAGTTTACCGGAAAAGGTCGTTTTACCAGATCCCTGCAAGCCGGCAATCAGGATGACGGTCGGGGGAGTCTGTGCGACCGCAAGATCCACTCGTTCACCACCAAGAATCTCGGCCAGCTGGTCATAAACGATTTTTGTGAACTGCTGACCGGGGTTAACGCTGGTCAGTACACCCTGCCCGAGCGCCTCCTCCTTGATTCGATCCGTGAATGTACGTGCAACATCCAGGTTTACATCGGCATCCAGCAATGCACGACGAATCTCTCGCACAGTTTCGGCAATATTAACATCGCTGATTCTGGATTGGCCCTTCAGTGATTGAACGGCCTTGTCAAGTTTTGTCGAGAGATCCTGAAACATAGTCAGCTCGATTCAAGCTCGCAATTGAGTGTTCGCATGTTGAAAAGTCTTAAAAAATACGCACAATACGCTCGCTTATCAACAACCAATGTGGATAAACTGTTTCGAACCCGAATGATCGCTCAAAAGGCATAATCCTGTGGTTCTGTTTCATAGATCAGTTTTCTTATCTTCGCATTAACAATTGAACAACCTGTGACTGGAGTGACTTATGGCGGAATCTAATGGACATGGATTATTAAAAGGGAAAAAGGGGATCATCTTTGGAGCTCTCGATGAGAGGAGTATCGCATGGAGGATTGCTCTTGCCTGTCATCGCGAGGGTGCCGAACTGGCTCTCTCAAACGCACCAATTGCAATGAGGCTTGGTAAGCTGGATACTCTGGCCGAGCAGACGGGAGCGGGGATCTATCCATGTGATGTGTCTGACAATGATGATGTCGATTCCCTGATGAAAAAACTGAAAGAGGAGTTTGGCGGCGTCGATTTTATTCTTCACGCAATCGGTATGTCTCCAAATGTTCGCAAGAAGATCGACTATAAAGATCTGAACTATCACTTTTATAACCAGACGCTGGATATCTCTGCGATCTCTCTTCACAAGGTTATTCATTACGCAGATTCAAACGGCCTTTTGAATAAGGGTGGAAGTATTTTGGCCCTCTCCTATATCGGTGCTCAACGAATCTTTTCGAAGTATTCGGATATGAATGACGCCAAGGCTCTTCTGGAAAGTATTGCGAGAAACTACGGCAGCCGTCTGGCAGACCGGGGAATACGTGTGAATACAGTCTCCCAGGCTCCTACGAAAACGTCTGCGGGTACCGGTATCAAGGGTTTTGATTCCATGTTTACGTTTGCAGACAAGATTGCACCACTGGGGAACCCGGATGCTGATGAATGTGCTGATTATTGCGTAACCCTGTTTTCGGATTTAACGAGAAAAGTGACCATGCAGACGCTCTATCACGATGGTGGATTCGTGACAGCGGGTATTTCGGAAGAGATGATAAACAGCCTTGCCAAACTCTATTCAGAAAAAGATTAGTCCTGTGATGAACCGATGAGTGATCGAATCATACTTGGGATCGACCCCGGTTCAAGAGAAACCGGATATGCGCTTCTTTCTGTAGAAAGTGGCAGGCATCGTGTATTGGCATGCCATACGATCTCTTCGGCCTCTATCAAGGATCATACAGAGCGATTAAAACATATTTACAAGGAAGTCACAGCACTGATCAATCGATACAATCCAACGGATTGTGCAGTCGAAACTCCTGTATACGGAATCGATCCACTCGCCATGTTAAAATTGGGACGGGCACAGGCGGCAGCACTGCTCGCATTTACGAATATGGATCTTCCTGTGTCCGAGTATTATCCGAAAGCGATTAAAAAATCCGTGACAGGAAACGGGAATGCAAGCAAGAAGCAGGTAGCCTATATGCTGGGCAAGCTGTTAGACCTGCCGGACAAGACATTGACTGCCGATGCAACGGATGCACTTGCGGTTGCCTGGACCCACCATCTGCACCTGGACCATCCTCTCATGAACAAGAAAGCGTATCACCAGAACAATCGTAAGTCCGGGTGGGCGGCATTCATTGAAGCAAATCCGGACAGGGTGAAAGAATGATCGTATTTCTTGAGGGAGAGCTCGACGCATGTGAAGAGGGGGTTGCCTGGATCAACATTAATGGAGTGGGGTATGGTGTAGAGGTTTCTGCACAAACCGTTCAGCAGCTGCCGGCTACAGGAACAAGACTCAGGCTGCTCACCTATCATCATATTACAGACAGTGATGAACGACTCTTCGGCTTCTTCTCTACCAGGGAAAAAGCGCTCTTTGAGTATCTGATTACAGTGAAGGGAGTTGGCCCCAAACTGGGATTGACGATTCTTTCCGGTATGGATGCATCATTACTGGCCGAGGCGATTGTGGACCAGGATATTGCAGCACTCTCGAGGATATCCGGAATCGGGAAGAAGACAGCAGAACGAATTGTCCTCGAACTCAAGGACAAGATATTGGCAAGCCCGTCCGGCAGAAGGTCCGGTTCGGTTCAACCCGAAAAATCTGTTACAGAAGAGGCGATATCGGCACTGGAAGCATTGGGCTTCAAGAAACGGAGTGCGGAAGAGACCGTACGGGCCGTATTGAATGAACAGCCAGGTGCAGATGTCTCCATTGTAGTTAAAGAAGCCTTGAAGAAAAACGTGTGAACAGGGAGAGACTATGACTTATGCAATCATTATGGCGGGTGGCTCCGGAACAAGATTTTGGCCAAAAAGTACAGCCGATTATCCGAAACAGTTTTTGAATTTGCTCGGCAAGCGTTCGTTGTTGCAGAAAACAGTCGAACGGATAGCACCGCTTGTCTCTGATGAGAGGGTGATCGTTGTTACACGGCAGGCATACGGGGACCTGGTCAGGCAACAACTGCCGGAGCTAAGTGAAGACTCCGTGATTGAAGAACCGGTTGCCAGGAATACTGCACCCTGTGTTGCAGCATCTGCACAACTGTTGCTCAATCGCGACCCGAATGCTGTCATGATCGTTTTGCCAGCTGACCATCAGATCCTGGATGAAAAAGCGTTTATCAATGTGCTTCAAACAGCGGTTTCTGCTGCAGAATCGAGCCGAAGCCTGGTAACCATTGGCCTGAAACCGAGCCGGCCAGAAACCGGGTACGGGTATATCCATTATAAAAGAGAGCCAGTTTCGAGTGAGAACGGGCTTAATCTTCATGCTGTAAGAGAGTTCAGGGAAAAACCGGATGAAAAGACAGCAAAAGAGTTTTTGGCATCTGGTGATTATTTGTGGAATAGCGGGATGTTTGTCTGGAGAGCGGATGTTATCCTGGAAGCATTCAGGACGCATCAACCGGGAATCTATCAGTTATTGGACTATTTGAGAGGAGATGGAGATCTGAATTCAAATTTGCGCCGATTTTACGAGGAAGCCCCCTCCGTCTCTATTGATTATGCGATCATGGAGAATGCAGAAGATGTTAAAGTCATCCCTGCAGAGGTAGGCTGGAGTGATATTGGAAGCTGGAAAGTTGCCCATGAGTTGGCTGAGAAGGATGCAAATGAGAATTCCATTGAGGCAACCCATAGCTCGGTTCATGATTCTGCCGGGAATCTGGTACGCCTGGCAGACAAGAAGAAGGTTGTTGCACTTGTTGGTGTTGAGAACCTGGCAATAATAGAAACCGAAGATGCCCTTTTGGTATGCGATCTTGACAAGAGTCAGGACGTCAGAAAAGTGATTGAGGAATTTAAGGGAAGTGAGAAGTTAAAACGGTTTCTCTGAAACTCATCAGGAGAGTTCCTGGCAGGAGGGGTAGCGGCTAAACGTCCACACTCAGCTGATCATAGGCGAGTTGGACATGTTCAGGCAGCTTTTCACTGGACATACGGTGATTAACCTGAGCGTTCATGTGGATAAGGTAGGTCTGTTTTACGTTCAGTTCATTGGCCAGCTCTACTGCTTCTGGTATGGTCAGATGACTGGGATGTTTGGGTTGCCACCTCAAGCCACTCAAAACCATCACGCTGGAGCCCTTGACCCTCTCTTTCGTCTCGTCGGGAATCTGTTTTGTATCTGTGAGGTATGCAAGGTCGTTGATTTTGAAACCGATAATATCGAGATCACCATGATTGACCGGGAGAGGAGTGATCGTTACATCATTAAATTGGGTGGTTTCTTCGATGACGCCGATGTCGACAGAGGTCGATCCCGGATACTTCTTGTTTCCGAACATATAGTCAAAACGAGTTTTGATGGAATGAGCCGTTCGTTTTGAAGTAAGAAGGGGAATAGAACCTTTTTGGGCGTAATTGTATGAGCGCACATCATCCAGGCCGGCAATATGATCCATATGCTCATGAGTAATGAGAATCAGATCAATATGCTTAATTCCGGAACGTATGGTTTGCAACCGGAATTCAGGGCTGGTATCGATGACGATTGAACACTTCTCCGTTCTGATCCACGCCGAACAGCGATATCGAATGTTCCTGGGGTCATCATCAAGGAGGGACTCATCAAATCCACCGGCAACGGGTACGCCCATGGATGTTCCAGTGCCCAGAAACGTCAATATCATGCTGAACCCTCTTCTGACGTCATTTTTATTTTCTCGAGCCGATCCATTTGCTCCCAAAGCTCTGCAATTCGCTTGCGAACAACCGGTTTCATATAAATGTCATCCAGTTCAACACCTCTCAGTACTCTCGCCAATATGCCAAGCTGACGTTCTACCGGTTTGGTCTTGTTCATCATGATCAGACGTTCACCTTCCATGACACAGTAATCACCGCGAAACGTCCCTTTTTCTTTCCTGATTGTGTATCCAGCTTCGTTACAGAGTGTTTCCAACTCTTCTAAAAGGGTATGATTCTTCATCTGTAGCCAACAAACCGGTTTAAAAATGCATGCCTATGATAAACGAATGTCCATTCAGGTCATAATCGAAGATATCCTGATCGATGTCGTACCGCCTGAAACGATAATTGTATCCAATGGTTAATCCACGACTGCCAAACAGCTGTCTGATATGAATTCTGGCTTTTCCATCCAGACTGGCGATGGAGCCACCAACAAATGCTCCTTGAGAGTTGCTGAATCCATAGCTTGGAACGGCTCTCGCTTCTGTCTGAATGCGCTCGGACCAGCGATTCCAGATTGCAAGGCCGGCACCTAACTGAAAGGCAGTTTGTTGAAATTGTTGTGTAGATATATCCGTTCTCGTTCTAAGAAGATCTGTGTTCAGCTGCAAGGGTAACAATAACCGAAATTGCTCGGAGCGAACGATCGGAAAGTCATTATAGAGTGTAGCACCAATATTCAGATAATTGTGATCTTCGGAACCGGTAAGACTGCCCCCCACACCGAGATACATATTTATGCCTGGATTCTCGAACTGAAAGCGAAAGATTCCCAAATTCGAAAAATCGAGACGATCAGTCGAAGATGGAGGGTTCTCTCCACTATAGGTAAAATCGGCGATCTCCCAGCCGGCTGTCAATGAACTGATTGGCACATTAGCCGATACAGGTGAGGTCTCTTCTACACTGAACATCTGTGCAAATACCGGATTTGCCATCAGGATGAAAATGATGAACGTGAAGAGCAGTGACTTAAGAGAACCCGGGAGGATCCTGTCACTATAGAAGGTAGAACTGGAATCTTTCATGAGGCAACATCTGGATGCATTTGATACGAGTTTCATTCAAGTGAGAAAAATGGCTAAAGCAATAATGATTTCAAATAATATCACCGGTTTTATAAAATTATTTTGCAAAACTGGAACGGAATCGGGCAAACATCGTTTACTAATAGTGAGTGACACAAGTTTGATAGTATCTCTTTTTATCCCATCACCATCCCAAAAGGGGCTGCAGTTGAAAGCTGCGGCCCTCTTTTTTTATTTAATAATGGTTGACATATGGTGTCGGGTCTGGTTATATTTAAAATCTATTTTTGGTTGAAGCAATATGCTTTGCCATTTATTGAATACATACGGTCCGGTAGTTCAGCTGGTTAGAACGCCTGCCTGTCACGCAGGAGGTCGCGAGTTCGAATCTCGTCCGGATCGCACAGGAGAAAGCCTTGTACCATGTGAAGCTGAATGGTACAAGGCTTTTTCTGTTTATCATGCTTGTCAACATCTGATAAGTATATAAAGGTAATAAAAACAAATAGATAAGAGATGGATATAAGGAATACAATCTATCCCTCTTATGATGTGATTGTTGTCGGGGCCGGCCATGCCGGCAGTGAAGCAGCGGGAGCCGCATCCAGAATGGGTGCGAAGACTCTATTGATAACAATGAATCTCGAGGCTATTGCAAAGATGTCCTGCAATCCGGCCATGGGTGGTGTGGCCAAAGGGCAGCTTGTTCGTGAAATTGATGCTCTGGGTGGATTGAGCGGCCAGGTTAGTGATGAGTCGGGCGTGCAGTTCAGAATGTTGAACCTGAGCAAAGGGCCGGCTATGTGGAGTCCAAGATGCCAAAGTGACCGAACACTCTACTCATTGACCATGAGAGAGAAACTGGAAGGTCTGGATCAGCTACATTTTAGACAGGATCATGTGAGTGATTTGCTGTTCGATGAAGATCACACAGAAATTAAGGGTGTTGTTACTCAGACGGGTCAGGAGTTCTATGCAAAATCTGTCGTTTTGACGACAGGCACATTTGGGAACGGTTTAATCCATATTGGTGATACAAACTATGGAGGGGGGCGTTCGGGAGAACGAGCTTCAATCGGGATTTCGGGAGCGCTGGAACGGGCAGGCTTTACTGTAGGAAGGTTAAAAACAGGAACACCACCACGAGTGGATGGCAGATCACTCGACCTCGACCAAATGGAGATTCAATATGGAGATAGTGATCCTTCTCCATTCTCATTTTTAACGGATCGATCGGATCTTCCCGGCAAGGACGATCAACTAACATGCTGGATTGCCTACACCAATCGAAGTGTACATGATACACTTCAATCGGGATTTGATCGAAGTCCAATGTTCAATGGACGTATTCAATCCGTAGGGCCCAGATACTGTCCAAGCATCGAAGACAAGATCGACCGTTTTTCGGACAAGGATTCTCACCAGCTCTTTATTGAACCAGAGGGGTGGAACACGTATGAAATGTATATCAACGGATTTTCGACCTCACTCCCCGAAGATGTACAAGTCCAGGCGTTACGACAAGTACCCGGATTTGAAGATGTGATTGTACTCAGACCCGGATATGCAATCGAGTATGACTATTTCCCGCCTTACCAGATTAAAAGGAGTATGGAAACGAAGAGAGTGAAGGGGCTCTATTTTGCCGGGCAAATAAACGGTACGACCGGGTATGAGGAGGCAGCATGCCAGGGATTAATGGCGGGTATTAATGCAACGTTGGGTGCAGAGGAGAAGGAACCGTTAGTTATCAAAAGATCCGAGGGATATATCGGGGTGTTGATTGATGATTTGATCAACAAGGGGACAGAAGAGCCGTACCGAATGTTTACCTCCAGGGCAGAGCACAGAATTTTATTAAGACAGGATAATGCAGATCTGAGGCTTACAGAGTGGGGTGAAAAGATCGGACTCGCTTCCCGGGAACGGGTAGAAAGGTGTCAAAAAAAGAGAGAGGCCGTTGATTCGATCAAAGATTTGCTGAAGAACTATACTGTGAGACCGAAGATAATGGACCCCATGCTTCTAAGGCTTGGTACCAGCTCTTTATCTCAACCTGTTAAAGCTGTGTCTTTGATTCCCAGGCCAGAAATTGGATTAAGTGATCTTCTTGAGGCTGATAAAGAATTAAGAGAAAAAGTGAACGCTATCAGTAAACAGCGGGAAGATCTTGAGCAGGTAGAGATTCAGATAAAGTATGCCGGGTATATAGAGAAAGAATTTGAGATGGTGAGAGAAATTAGTGAACAAGAAGACAAGCTGATTCCAGAGCAGATACAATACGACAATTTAAAAAGCCTCTCCACGGAAGGCAGACAGAAGCTCAAGAAAGTAATGCCGGAAACTCTTGGACAGGCTGGCAGGATCAGTGGTGTGTCTGCGAGTGATGTCGCTGTTTTGGCGATATATTTAAAATCATGATAGCTGAACCATGATTGAGACACTGGATGTTTCACGTGAAACACTCGAAAGAGCCCGTGCTATATTTCAGGAAAACCATGTCAAGCTTGAGCAGTATATCGAGCAGCTCTTTTGGTGGAACAGCAAGATTAATCTTGTAAGCAGGGATGTTTCACGTGAAACAGTGAGAGAGCATGTTGTTCACAGCCTTCTTCCTGCTGCAATGGGGGTGACCCATGATGGCCACTGGGTTGACGCCGGTTCGGGTGGTGGCCTGCCGGGTATTCCTCTAGCCTCCGTTCATGCCAGTGCTGACTGGACGATCAATGATATTGTGAAGAAGAAGTGTGCTGCAATAAGGCAGATGGCATACCGGCTTGAATTATCTAATATCCATGTGGAGTGTGGGGATATAGCAGCGATTGAAATCCCGCATACGGTGTCGGTGATTAGCAAACACGCTTTTTCTGTAACGGATTTAATGGGCAGAATTTCGGCCTGCCCTGTTGATTCTGTCTGGATGTTCAAAGGGGTTGAGGATGCCAGGATGGAATGCCGGCAACTACTTGATCAGGCAGACAAATGGAATGGGCGGCTGTATCAATTTAATTTTGGTGGCAACGAGACATTCTATTACGGTAAAGGGTTGTTACAGATTAGTCCCAAATGAAGGGAATTGTTTATAAGTAGTTACTGATCGGAGGTCTGCATGGCAAGAATGAAGAGTTCGGAAAGAAGAATGAAGTTGCTGTTGCTGTTACAGGAGTCTCGACAAAAGCTGACAGTAAACGATATGGCTGAACAGTTTGAGGTTAGTCGAAGGACGATATTCAGGGATCTGCAAGCATTGTCAGAGATCAATGTTCCGGTCACATGGGAGCCATATAGCGGATACGGAATCATGCCTGGCTACAAGATTCCTCCATTGATGTTTACGTCGCGTGAATTGGCTACGATCATGGTTGGGCTAAACTTTGTCAAGGCTCAGATTGACAAGGAGATGGTAGAAGACGCGAAGGGGGTGGAGCTTAAAATCAAACATGTTTTGCCGGATGAATTGAAGCGGTTTATGGACTCACTTTCTGGCCGTACAATCGTTGATCCGTTTTTGGCGTTTGGGCCTGAGAAAACATCGGGGGGTAGTTGGTATCTTATAAGCAGCGCAATCTCAAGCAACCGATCGATACGGTTTACCTATACAAGTAAACG
>LFIK01002341.1_pt1 | contig 15334 bp, 14 predicted proteins | sample 643401 | NCBI WGS metagenome assembly LFIK01 (sample SAMN03777447, study PRJNA286221) | soda lake metagenome | biome: soda lake; feature: Kulunda steppe; material: water; isolation source: sample T5-Br brine of Lake Tanatar-5 | place: Russia: Kulunda steppe | collected 2010-07 | reverse complement strand
CCCCGCGCTCCGGGCCGGGCGGCGCGCGGCGGGGGCAGTGCCTGCGGGTCACTCCCACTCGATGGTGCCCGGAGGTTTCGAGGTGATGTCATAGGTCACGCGGTTGATGCCGCGGACCTCGCCCACCAGGCGGGTGGCGGTTTCCGACAGGAATTCGTGCGTGAACGGGTAGTAATCCGCCGTCATCCCGTCGACGCTGGTCACCGCGCGCAGCGCGCAGGCGTAGTCATAGGTGCGCCCGTCGCCCATCACCCCCACCGTGCGCACCGGCAGCAGCGCGACGAAGGCCTGCCAGATCTCGTCATACAGCCCGTGCTTGCGGATCTGGTCGATGAACACCGCGTCGGCGCGGCGCAGGATCTCGAGCTTCTCGCGCGTGATCTCGCCCGGGCAGCGGATGGCAAGGCCCGGGCCGGGAAAGGGATGGCGGCCGATGAAATGCGCGGGCAGGCCCAGTTCGCGGCCCAGCGCGCGGACCTCGTCCTTGAACAGCTCGCGCAGCGGCTCGACCAGCTTGAGCCCCATCTTTTCGGGCAAGCCCCCGACATTGTGGTGGCTCTTGATCGTCACCGACGGCCCGCCGGAAAAGCTGACCGATTCGATCACGTCCGGGTAAAGCGTGCCCTGCGCCAGAAACTCGGCCCCGCCGATGGCGGTGGCGTGATGCTGGAACACGTCGATGAACAGTCTTCCGATAGTCTTGCGCTTTGTTTCAGGATCGGAAACGCCTTCGAGCGCGGTCAGGAAGCGGTCGGATTCGTCGGCGTGGATCAGCGCAATGTTGTAGTGGTCGCGGAACATGGTCACGACCTCCTCGGCCTCGCCGGCGCGCAGCAGGCCGTGATCGACGAAGACGCAGGTGAGCTGGTCGCCGATCGCCTCGTGGATCAGCACCGCGGCGACCGAGCTGTCGACCCCGCCCGACAGCCCGCAGATCACGCGCGCTTCGCCCACCTGATCGCGGATGCGCGCGATGGCCTCGGCGCGGTAGGCGCCCATCGTCCAGTCGCCGGTGAACCCCGCAAGGCGGACGAAATTCTCCAGCAGCCGCCGCCCGTTGGGGGTGTGGTGCACCTCGGGGTGGAACTGGACGGCATAGAAATGGCGCGCGGGGTCGGCGATCATCGCGCAGGGCGCGCCGGGCGAGGTGCCGATGACCTCGAACCCCGGCGCGAGCGCGGTGACGCGGTCGCCGTGGCTCATCCACACCTCCTCGCGGCCCGTGGCGAACAGACCGTGAAAGATGCCGTCGCCGCGATGTCCCGGCGCGGGTTCGACGAAGGCGCGGCCGAATTCGGCGTGGTGGCCCCCTTCGACGCTGCCGCCGAGCTGGGTCATCATCACCTGCTGGCCGTAGCAGATTCCCAGCACCGGGACGCCGAGGCCGAACAGCGCTTCAGGCGCGCGCGGACTGCCGGGACGGGTCACCGAATCCGGACCGCCCGACAGGATCACCGCACGCGGGCGGCGGCCTTGCAGCAGCGCGTCGGTGACGTTCTGATAGGGGTGGATCTCGCAGTAGACATCGAGCTCGCGCAGGCGGCGGGCGATCAACTGGGTCACCTGGCTGCCGAAATCGACGATCAGCAGCAGGTCATGGCGCATGATATCGGTCATGCCCTGCCAATAGGGCGCGCGCGATGCCCGCGCAAGGGGATGTCGTTTTGCACCCTCAAGCGCCGCAAACCGGCGGCGGAGGCGCGCCGCAGTGGCGTATCGCGGAAGGAAGCGACGCAGCGACAGGGTGAGCGATCATGGTGGAGGCAGCAGCGGCAACCGGGCGGCGTGCACGCGGTGGCGGCGGGGCCGCCCGGCGCGCCGCGCGCACGGCGGTCAGCGTGGAGACCGCGCGCTACATCACCCGCAACATTCCCGATTTCGAGGTGCTGGACGCCGAGGCGCTCGACATCATCGAAACCAACGCCGAAACCGTGCTGGCCGAGATCGGCGTGAACTTCGTCGACTGCCCCGAAGCGCTGGCCCGCTGGCGCGATGCGGGCGCCGAGATCGAGGGCGAGCGCGTGCGCATCCCGCGCGGGCTGGCGCGCCGGCTCTGCGCCACCGCGCCGCGCCGCTTCACCCAGCACGCCCGCAACCCCGAACGCAACGTCGAGATCGGCGGGCGCAATCTGGTGCTTGCTCCGGTCTACGGGCCGCCCTTCGTGCGCTCGGCCGGCAAGGGCCGCCGCTACGCCATGATCGAGGATTTCCGCAACTTCGTGAAGCTCGGCTACATGTCGAAATGGCTGCACCATTCGGGCGGCACGGTGTGCGAGCCCACCGACATCGCGGTGAACAAGCGCCATCTGGACATGCTGCACGCGCACATGACGCTGTCGGACAAGCCGTTCATGGGCTCGGTCACCGAACCGTCGCGCGCCGCCGATTCGGTGGCGATGGCGAAGATCCTGTTCGGCGACGCCTTCGTGGACGAGCACACGGTGATGACCTCGCTGATCAACGTGAACTCGCCGCTGACCTTCGATTCGGTGATGATCGGCGCGCTCGATGTCTACGCCCGCGCCAACCAGGCCTGCATCATCTCGCCCTTCATCGTCGGCGGTGCGATGGCGCCCACCACGGTCGCAGGCACGCTGACGCAGGTGCTGGCCGAGGTGATGGCAGGCGTGGCCTATTCGCAGCTCATCCGCCCCGGCGCGCCGGTGATCATGGGGGCCTTCGTCACCTCGATCGACATGAATTCGGGCGCGCCGACCTTCGGCACGCCCGAGGCCGCGCTGATCACCTATGGCGCGGGCCAGCTGGCGCGTCGCCTGGGGCTGCCGTATCGGTCGGGCGGGGCGTTCTGCGGGTCGAAACTGCCCGACGCACAGGCCGCCTATGAAACCGCCAACAGCCTGAATGTGGCGCTTCTGGCAGGGGTGAACTTCATGTTGCATTCGTGCGGCTGGCTCGAAGGCGGGCTGGTGGCGAGCTTCGAGAAGTTCGTCATGGACGCCGACCAGCTGGGCGCGCTGCACCATCTGGCTCGCGGCGTCGACATGTCCGAGAACGGGCAGGCGATGGACGCGCTGCGCGAGGTCGGCCCGGGCGGGCATTTCCTGGGCTGCGCGCACACCCAGGCCAATTTCAAGGACGCCTTCTGGCGTTCGGACCTGCTGGATTACAAGCCGTTCGAGACCTGGGACGAGGACGGTGCGCGCGACACCCAGATGCTGGCCGAGACGCGGGTGAACAAGATGCTCGCCGACTACCAGCAACCCGCGCTCGACCCCGGCATCGCCGAGGCGCTGTCGGAGTTCATCGCGAGGCGCAAGGCCGCCGAGCCCGACGCGTTCGGCTGAGCGGCACGAGCGGCACGAGCGGCACGGGGGGGGGCATGCGGCGTGGGAAGCCTCGGCCGGTGGCCGCTGCATGGCACCCCGGCGTCGACGCACGACCCGGACCGCCGCGGCGCGGTGCATCGGTCCTGACGCGGCGCGGTGCATCGGTCCTGACGCGGCGCGGCCACCGCTACCCGGGTGCGGGCCACTCCTTCGCGACCATGGTCAGCACGTCGTATTGCGCCACCACCGCGTCGTGCTGGTTGCTGACGCGGCAATCCCAACGGACCTCGCCATACTCGGCATCGGCGCGGGGGTTGATCTCCTTGCAGGTCAGCCGCACGCCCAGCGTATCGCCGATGTTCACCGGCGTGAGAAAGCGCAGATTGTCGATGCCGTAATTGGCCAGCACCGGGCCGGGGTCTGGCTGCACGAACAGCCCGGCGGCGAAGGACACGATCAGGTAGCCATGCGCGACGCGGCCCTCGAAGAACGGGTTGGCGCGGGCGGCGGCCTCGTCCATGTGGGCGTAGAAGGTGTCGCCGGTGAAGCGCGCGAAGTGCTCGACATCCTCCAGCGTGACCTGCCGGGTGTCGGTGACCAGCTGGTCGCCCACGCGCAATTCGGACAGCGGCTTGCGGAACGGGTGGCGGCCGGTGGTGGCGGGCGCGCCCTCGGCCCAGCGGCCGGTGACGGCGGCCAGCAGCTTCGGCGCGCCCTGCACCGCCACGCGCTGCATGTAGTGCTTGACGGCGCGGATGCCGCCAAGTTCCTCGCCGCCGCCGGCGCGGCCCGGGCCGCCATGCACCAGCATCGGCAGCGGCGAGCCATGCCCGGTCGAGGATTTCGCGCTGTCGCGGTTGCCCAGCATCACCCGGCCATGAAACGGCGCCATGCCCAGCACCACGCGCTCGGCCACCGCCGCGTCATCGGTGAACAGCGACGAGACCAGCGAGCCGCGCCCCGCGCGCGCCAGCGCCACGGCCTCGTCCAGATCGTCATAGGGCATCAGCGTGGCGACGGGGCCGAAGGCTTCGACCTCATGCACCGCACGGGCCGTGAGCGGCCTGTCGCAGGCCAGCAGCACCGGCGCCATGAAGCCGCCGCGCTCCGGGTCGCCGCTGGCAAGGCGCAGCTCGAACGGGTCACCGGCGACGATGTCGGCATCCGCGCGCAGCGCCTCGATCGCGCCGCGCACCTCCGTGCGCTGCTCGAGGCTGGCGAGCGGGCCCATCCGCGTGGCCTTGTCGCCCGGCAGGCCCAGCGTCACCGCCGCCAGCCGCTCGCGCAGCGCGCCCGCGACCGCGTGCAGATGCGCGCGCGGGACGATCACGCGGCGGATGGCGGTGCATTTCTGCCCGGCCTTGGCGGTCATCTCGCCCACCACCTCGCGCGTGAACAGGTCGAATTCGGGCGTGCCGTGCGCCGCATCGGGGCCAAGGATCGCGGCGTTCAGACTGTCGGCCTCCATGGTGAAGCGCACCGCGTTCTCGACGATCGCCGGGTGCTGCCTGAGCTTCAGCCCCGTTGCCGCCGAGCCGGTGAAGGTCACCACATCCTGGCACGTCACATGGTCCAGCAGATCGCCCACACCGCCGCAGATCAGTTGCAGCGCGCCCTCGGGCAGGAGCCTCGTCTCCAGCATCCGCCGGACCATCAGTTCGGTCAGATACGCGGTCTGCGAGGCGGGCTTGATGATCGCGGGCATCCCCGCCAGCAGCGTCGGCGCCAGCTTTTCGAGCATCCCCCAGCAGGGGAAGTTGAACGCGTTGATATGCACCGCCACCCCTTCGAGCGGGACGAGGATATGCTGCGCCGAGAAGGTCGCGTCCTTCGACAGCGGCTCGACCGCGCCTTCGGTCAGCACGCGGGTGTTGGGCAGATCGCGCCGCCCGCGCGAGGCGTAGTTCAGAAGCGTCCCGATCCCGCCCTCGATGTCGATCCAGCCGTCGCGCGGCGTCGCGCCGGTGGCAAGCGACAGCGCGTGGAATTCGTCCTTCAGCTCCATCAGCCGCAGACCCAGCGCCTTGAGCATCAGCGCACGCTCATGGATGGTCATCGCGCGCAGCGCGGGCCCGGCGGCGCGGCCATGCGCAAGCACGGCGGCGAAATCGATCCCCGACGAATCGATGGTCGCCACGGGCGCGCCGGTGGCGGCGTCCAGAAGCGGCTTGCCCGCCCCCTGCCCCGGCGTCCACTTCCCGCAGACATGGCTTTCCAGACGGCGCGGCGCGGTGGCGGCCATGATCGTTCTCCCCTTGGGTCGTGTGGTGGTCAGTTCAGCCCGAGCGCGTCCAGCGTTCCGGCCACCGCGCGCGCCCACTCGGCGCGCAGCGCGGCGTTGTCATGGTGGCGCAGCCCCATGCGGCGCAGCAGCTCCACGCGCGGGCTGGCGTCCGGGCCGAAGCCCGCGGCCACGCGCGGGTGCCAGTAGGCGAGCGCGGCGCGCGCCTGCGCGGCGCCGTCCTCGGTGGCGGCGATCTGCGCCAGCCCCTCGCGGCCAAGCTCGGCGTGGCGGGTCTCTACGGGCAGGATGGCGCGGAACGCCTCGGCCAGCGGCTGGTAGGAGACGCGCGTCATCTCGGTGATCTGCACCACCGCCGCGTGGCCCTGCAGCACGTTCATCACCACCGCGTCGACCCAGCCCTGCAACGGGTAATGGAACACCGACAGCCGCATGTCGCCATCACGGCGCGCATGGCCCGGGTCGGTGTCGCGCGGCAGCCGCGCGGCCCAGGCGTGCACGCCTTCGTATCGCCCGGTGTCGGCGCCGAACTCCTGCATGACGGCCAGCACGCGCTCGGCGTGGTCGGCCTTTTCCAGCACGATGCGCGCCGCGGCGATCCGGCTCTTGATGCCCGGCGCATGGTTGATGACATCGGCGAACCCGGCCGAGGCCGCAAGCTCGCTGTCCACGAAGCTGGCCATCAGGCGCAACGCTTCGGCGCGGTAGCGCGGCGGCGCGTTGCCCGGCGCGGTCAGCACCCCGCCCTGTGCCAGATAGTCGTCGATCGGCATGGCGCCGGCGGCGGGCTCATTCGTCATAGCTGATCACCAGAGTATCGCTCAGCGGGGTGCATTGGCAGGTCAGCACATAGCCCTGCCGGACCTCGTAATCTTCGAGCGCGTGGTTCACCGCCATTTCGGCCTCGCCTTCGATCACCCGCGCGCGGCAGGTCGAACACACCCCCGCCTTGCAGGCATAGGGCGCATCAAGGTTGGCCTCCAGCGCGGCGTCGAGCACGCTTTGCCCGGTTTTCGGCATCTCGATCCGCCGCGTGGCGCCATCGAGCGTGATGACCGCCGTGCAGGCCTCGCCCGCCCTGGCGGCGTCGCGCGCGCTGGGCGGGGCCTTGGCCCGGCCCGGCTGGTTCGAGGCGAAAAGCTCGAACTTGATCTGCGCGTCGCTCAGCCCGGCATCGCGCAACGCCTCGGCGATGGTCAGCATCATCGGCTCGGGCCCGCAGATGAACGCCATGTCCACCGAGTGCGGGTCCACCCAATGCGCAAACAGCGCGCGCATCTTCCCGGCGTCCACGCGGCCCGTGAACAGGTCGATCTCCTGCGCCTCCTGCTCCAGCACATGGAGCACCGACAGCCGGCCGAGATGCTCGTTCTTCAGATCCTCCAGCTCCTCGCGGAACATGATCGAACTGATCTGGCGGTTGGCATAGACCAGCGTGAAGCGCGCGCGCGGCTCGCGCGCGAGCACGGTGCGGATGATCGACAGCACCGGCGTGATCCCCGATCCGCCCGCGAAGCCCAGGTAATGGCGCGCCGCGCCGGGGTCGAGCGGGTGGTGGAAGTTGCCCATCGGCGGCATCGCTTCCAGCACGTCGCCGGGGGCGAGGTTGTCGTTCGCCCAGGTCGAGAACGCCCCGCCATCGACGCGCTTGATGCCGACGCGGAGCGCGCCATCGTCGAGCCCCGCGCAGATCGAATAGGACCGGCGCAGTTCCTCGCCGTCGAAGGCGCGGCGGAAGGTCAGGTATTGCCCCTGCACGAAGGCGAAGCGCTCGGCGTCCTGCGCGCGCGGGCGCAGGGTGACGACCACCGCGTCGCGCGTGTCGCGGCGCACCTCGGTGACCTCAAGCGGCAGGAAACGGGCCATGTTCGCGCCTCAGATGCATTTGAAGTAATCGAAGGGTTCCAGGCAGGCGTTGCACTGATACGCCGCCTTGCACGGGGTCGAGCCGAACTGGCTGACCCGCCGTGTGTCGGACGATCCGCAATGCGGGCACGCGATCGCCTGCGGCTGCCCGCCCAGCCGCGCGATCCGGCCCGCGACGGGCGCGCCGGTGGCGGTGCCGTCCACGGGCGGCGCGATGCCATAGGCGCGCAGCTTCTCGCGGCCTTCGGCGCTCAGCCAGTCGGTGGTCCAGGGCGGCGAGAGCTGGCGGTCGATGCGCAGCGCCGCGACCCCCTTCTCGCGCAGCTTGGCCTCGATCTCGAAGGTGATCACCGCCGTGGCGGGGCAGCCCGAATAGGTCGGCGTCACGCGCACCACCAGCGTGTCGCCCTCATGCGCCACATCGCGGATGATGCCGAGATCCACCACCGAGATCACCGGGATTTCAGGGTCCGGCACCTCGGCCAGCCAGTCCCAGACCTGCGCCACGGGGGGAAGCTCGGTGACGGCCATCGCGCTCACCACTCGGCGCCGGGATAGGCGCGCTGCAGGAACTGCATCTCGGCCAGGATATAGCCCAGATGCTCGGTATGCGTGCCCTGCTTGCCGCCCTTGTGCATGTAGCTGCCGTCGGGGCGCGCGAGCGTCGCCTGCGCCAGAACGTCACCCACCAGCGCGTGCCAGTCGCGCGCGATGGCGGTCAGGTCGGGCATCACGCCGGCCTCGGCCATCGCCGCATCGGTGGCGTCGGGGGTCAGCATCTCGCCGGTATAGGGCCACAGGTCATCGAGCGCGGCCTGCATCCGGCGATGGCTTTCGTCGGTCCCGTCGCCGAGCCGGATCACCAGATCGGCAGACCGGTCGAGGTGATAGGCCACCTCGCGCCCCGCCTTGGCGGCGATCTCGGCCACGCGCGGGTCGGACGATCCCTCCAGCCCCTTCAGCATCGGCTGGTGCCAGGCGTCGAACAGGAACTGCCGCATCAGCGTCGCGCCGAAATCGCCGTTGGGGCGTTCGACCAGCAGCAGGTTGCGGAAATCCCACGCGTCGCGCAGATAGGCCAGATCATCGGCGCTGCGGCCCGCGCCTTCGACCTCGGCCGCGAGCCCCAGCCACAGCTGCGTCTGCCCGATCAGGTCGAGCGCGGTGTTGGCAAGGGCGATGTCCTCTTCCAGCACCGGCGCATGGCCGCACCATTCGGAGACCCGGTGCCCAAGGATCAGCGTGCTGTCGCCCAGCCGCAGCAGCGCCTCGAACAGCGCATCTGCCGGCGCGGGGGCCGCGCTGGCCGACCCGCCCGCCGCGCCGGAGGGGTCGAGCTTGGTCATCATGTCAGGAAGCGATGGCATCACATGTGCCCTATGTCATCGGGAATGTCATAGAAGGTCGGATGGCGGTAGATCTTGGACTCGGCCGGTTCGAACAGCGGCCCCTTTTCCGAAGGCCGCGAGGCGCTGATCGCGGCCGAGGGCACGACCCAGATGCTCACCCCCTCGTTGCGGCGCGTGTAGACATCGCGCGCGTGCTTGATCGCCATTTCGGCGTCGGGCGCGTGGAGCGAGCCCACATGCCGGTGGTTCAGCCCGTGCTGACCCCGGATGAACACCTCCCAGAGCGGCCATTCCCGTGACATCGCCATCCTCCCCTGCGCGCGCGGATCACTCCGCGGCGAGTTTCGCCGCCGCGTGCTTCTTCGCATGCGCCATCAGCCCGTCGCGGACCCAGGCGCCGCCCTCCCAGGCCTGCACCCGCGCGCCGAGGCGCTCCTTGTTGCACGGCCCGTTGCCCTTGATGACCTCGAAGAACTCGGACCAGTCGGGCTCGGTGAAGTCGTAGCCGCCTTTTTCGTCATTCCAGCGCAGTCCCTCGTCGGGGACGGTCAGCCCCAGATATTCGGCCTGCGGCACGGTCTGGTCGACGAATTTCTGCCGCAGCTCGTCATTGGTGTTCATCTTGATCTTCCACGCCATCGACTGCGCGGAATGCACCGAGTCCTTGTCCGACGGGCCGAACATCATCAGCGACGGATACCAGAAGCGGTTCAGCGCATCCTGCGCCATGCGCTTCTGCGCCTCGGTCCCGCGGGCGAGCTTCATCATGATGTGATAGCCCTGCCGCTGGTGAAAGCTCTCTTCCTTGCAGATGCGGATCATGGCGCGCGAATAGGGGCCGTAGCTGGTGCGCTGCAGCGGCACCTGGTTCATGATCGCCGCGCCATCGACCAGCCAGCCCACCGCGCCCATGTCGGCCCAGGTCAGCGTCGGATAGTTGAAGATCGACGAATACTTCATCTTGCCGCTGTGCAGCTTCTCCAGCAGCTCGTCGCGGCTGACGCCCAGCGTCTCGGCAGCGCAATAGAGGTAGAGCCCGTGTCCGGCCTCGTCCTGCACCTTGGCCAGCAGGATCGCCTTGCGCTCCAGCGTGGGCGCGCGGGTGATCCAGTTGCCCTCGGGGAGCTGGCCGACGATTTCCGAATGCGCGTGCTGGCCGATCTGGCGGATCAGCGTCTTGCGATAGCCCTCGGGCATCCAGTCGCGCGGCTCGATCTTCTCGCCGCGGTCGATGCGCTCCTGAAAGGCGCGCTCCTCGGGCGACATCTCGTCAAGGGATTTCATCCCTTCGGATTTCACCATCTGGGCATACATCGCAGGTCTCCTCTGTCAGACGCGTTCCAGGATCAGGGCAATTCCCTGCCCGACCCCGACGCACATGGTGCACAGCGCATAGCGGCCGCCCGAGCGCTGCAGGTGCCACATCGCCGTCGCGGCAAGCCGCGCGCCGGACATCCCCAGCGGGTGGCCCAGCGCGATGGCGCCGCCATTGGGATTGATATGGGGCGCATCCTCGGGCAGGCCAAGCGCGCGCAGCACCGCAAGCGCCTGCGCGGCGAAGGCTTCGTTCAGTTCGATCAGATCCATGTCGGCAAGCGTGAGCCCGCTGCGTTCGAGCACGCGGCGCACGGCGGGCACCGGCCCCACCCCCATCACGCGCGGCGGCACGCCCGCGGCGGCCATCGCCACCACGCGGGCGCGCGGGGTCAGCCCGTGGCGCGCGGCGGCGGCTTCGGATGCGACGATCAGCGCGGCGGCGCCGTCATTCACACCGCTTGCATTGCCGGCGGTGACGGTCAGATCGGGGCCATTGACGCCGCGCAACCCCGCCAGCCGCTCGGCCGTGGTCTCGGGGCGCGGGTGTTCGTCGGTGTCCACCACCAGCGGGTCGCCCTTGCGGCGCGGGATGGTGACGGGGATGACCTCGTCGGCGAACACCCCCGCCGCCTGCGCCGCCGCCCAGCGCTGCTGCGAGCGCAGCGCGAAGGCGTCCTGATCGGCGCGCGATATATTGTAGTCCGCGGCCACGTTGTCGGCGGTCTGGGGCATCGAATGCGTGCCATGCGCGGCGTCGAGCTTCGGGTTCACGAAGCGCCAGCCGATGGTGGTGTCGTAGACGGCATTGGCGCGGCTGAAGGCGCTTTCCGCCTTGGGCATGACGAAAGGCGCGCGGCTCATGCTTTCGACCCCGCCCGCAAGCATCAACTCGGCGTCGCCCGCCCGGATCGCGCGCGCCGCCATGCCCACCGCGTCCAGCCCCGAGCCGCACAGCCGGTTGACCGTGGTTCCCGGCACGGTGTCGGGCAGGCCCGCCAGCAGCGCGGCCATGCGCGCGACATTGCGGTTGTCCTCGCCCGCCTGGTTGGCGCAGCCATAGATCACGTCCTCGACCGCAGCCCAGTCAACGCCTGCATTCCGCGCCATCAACGCGGCAATGGGCAGCGCCCCCAGATCATCGGCGCGCACCGCTGACAGCGCACCCGCGTAGCGCCCGATGGGCGTGCGCACCCCGTCGCAGAGAAAGGCGTGAGCCATGACTCCCCCCAATAGCCTCGGAGGAGGTATACAGCATCAAACATCACACTTCAACTTTGAAAGCACATCTTTCTGTGATGTTTCATCCGGCCAGGTGCGCAGCCAGCCCCGACAGCCGCGCGTCGGTCGCCCGTGTCTGCGCGGGAAGCCGGCCTTCAGGCCCCGCGCACACCGCACCGACATGGGGGTCGGCGGCCCGCGACAGTTGCAGATAGGCACGCGCGAACGCCGCGCGCGCCGCCCGCCCCGGCCAGTCGACGGGCAGTGCAGCCTTGGGCAAGTGCGGATCGCGCAGCACGACGTGTCGGAAACGGTGCACCAGCAGCAGGCGCGCACGCAATGCCTCGGCACCGGACAGGTGGGACTGTGCCGCCAGCGGCTCGGTGGCGGCAAGCATCCCGTCATAGGCTGCGGAAAGCGCCGCCAGATCCCAGTGGCGGGCCGCAAATTCCCGCAACGCCGTGGCGTCGCCCGCAGCCTCGGCGCGGAACACGGCGCCTGCGGGGATCGGACCGCGGTCCGGCCCCGCGCTCAGCCCCGGCGCCACCGGCGCGTGCCCCGGCGGCACCGGCCCATCGGTCCAGACGAAGCGCCAGCCGCACGGCGCAGGGGCGGCGTAGATCACTGCGGCCGCGGCGGCATATTCGGCCTGCGCCGCCGCGCTGAGCCGGTAGAAGCTGCGCCGTCCGCGCCGCTCGCCCTCCAGCTGCCCGGCAGCGACCAGCCGCGACACGGCGGTGCGCACCAGCGTTTCGCTCAACCCCAGCGCCGCGCCGATCTCGATCACCGAGCCAATCCAGGCCTCACCCCCGCGCGGGGCGATCACATCGCCGTAAAGCGTGACGATCAGCGCCCCGGCGCGCAGCGGCATGCCCGCCAACAGCGCAGCCGAGGGCTCCGCGCCCGGCGGGTTGGCAGCGGTCGGTGTCATGGCGCGCCCTCGCATCCGAATCGGCTGCGCACGAGTTTGTCACGGCACCGCGGCGGAGGCGAGTCGCTGCGTGACACCCCGCAATGCAGAACAATGTTTCGCGCTCAGCGCGTGAGGCGGCATCAAATAAGGCGCACTTCCCGGAAAACTGCGCGATATCTGGCATTCTTCCCTGATATCGCGCCAGCACAGACAACGTTCCGGGCCAGCCCGCCGCAGCACGAACGCGGGTCCGACGCACCGACATGCGGGGCACGGCACAACGCTTGCCCGGCCCGGCGCCGCCGTCTACCTGCCACGCAATCGAGAGCCGCGCAGCCCGCGCGCCCCGCTAGAAGGAGACCCGAAATGCTTCGCAAGACCGCCGCCAGCGTGATCGCCCTGACCCTGCCCGCCGCAGCACTCGCCACCCCCGAGGGCTGGTCGCCGCTGCTTGAACCCGCTGAACTCTCCGCGATCCTCGAGGTGCAGGACGATGTGCGCGTGATCCATGTCACAGGCGCTGCCGACCAGCTGATCCCGGGCGCCACCTTCTCACCCTATGCCGACTGGCGCGGGCCGTCGGACAACCCCGGCGCGCTGCGCGACCCGAGCGATTTCGCCGCCACCGCGGGCGCGCTGGGCATCGACGCCGACACACCTGTGGTGGTGGTGCATGGAGGCGCGAACGCCTCGGACATGGGGGCGGCGGCGCGCGTCTACTGGACGCTGCAATCGCTCGGCGTGCAGGACCTCGCGCTGCTGAACGGCGGGTTCGCGGCCTGGGACGCGGCCGGCCTGCCCACCACCGACACCCCGGCCGAGATCACTCCGGTCGAATTCGCCGCCGAGTGGTCCGACGACTGGCGCGTGAGCACCGACGAGGTCATCGCCATGATCGACACCGGCGAGGCGCGCATCATCGACAGCCGCCCGCGCGGGTTCTTCGACGGAGTCCAATGGTCCATCGCGCGGCCCGGCACCATCCGCGGCGCCGAGAACGTGACGTTTGCCGAGTTCATGAACGATGCGCGCATGATCGACGCCGACGCCGCGCGCGCGGTCGCCGCCGATGCCGGACTGACCGACGCGCCGCTGACCGTGTCCTTCTGCAACACCGGCCACTGGGCGGCGATCAACTGGTTCGCGCTGAGCGAACTGGCCGGCATCGACAACACCCGGCTCTACCCCGAAAGCATGGCCGAATTCGGGGCCTCGGGCGGACTGCTGGACAACGAGCCGTCGCGGATCGCCTATCTGTGGCATTCGGCCCGCAACTGGGTGTCGGGGCTGTTCTGAGCCGCGGCCGACCAACCACCCGGCGACGCGCCGCCCGCCGCGGCGCGTCGCCCCGTTCCGACAACAGGAGACGCCGCGCATGATCTGGACACGCCTCGGGCTCGTCGCCCTCGCGCTTGGGCTCGCGCTTTGCGCTTTCGTCGTCGCCGGCCCGCGCGCCGGGCTTCTGGTCCTGCTCGGACTGGGCTTCGGGCTCGTGCTCGAAGGGCTGCGCTTCGGCTTCGCGGGGCCGTGGCGGATGATCGTCACCGACCGCGACGGGCGCGGGCTGATCGCGCAGTTTCTGGCGATCGCGCTGACCGCGGCGGTGGCGTTCCCGCTGCTCGCCGCCGCGCCGGGCGAGGTGTTCGGCGCCCACGCACCGGTCGGGCTGGCGATGATCGGCGGCGCCTTCGTCTTCGGGCTGGCCATGCAGCTGGTGATGGGCTGCGGGTCGGGAACGCTGGTCAACGCCGGAAGCGGCAACCTCGTCGGGCTGGTGGCGCTTGCGGGCTTCATCGGCGGCAGCTTCGCGGGCACGCTGCATCTTGACTGGTGGACAGCGCTGGGCACGCTGCCGGTGATCACGCTGCAAGGCGCATTCGGCGCGTCGGGCGGGCTGTGGATGACACTCGCCGCGCTGGCGGCGCTGGCGGCACTGGTGGCGTGGCGCGCGGCGCCCGGCAAGCGGCTGCCACCGCGCCGGCTGTGGATCGCGGCGGCGTTGATCGCGGCGCTGGCACTGGGCAATCTGGTGATCGCCGGGCAGCCCTGGGGCATCGTCTACGGGCTGGGCCTGTGGGGGGCGAAGCTGGCCGAGGCCGGCGGCGCCGATCTGGCCGCAACCGCCTTCTGGGCCGCGCCCGCCAATGCCGAGCGGCTGTCGGCCTCGATCCTCACCGACGTGACCTCGCTGACCAATATCGGACTGCTGGTCGGCGCCTTCATCGCCATGCGCTGGAAAGCCGCGCCAGGAGCGCAGACGGCACGGCTCACCCTTGCCAGCTGGGCCGCGATCATGGGAGCGGCACTGGTGCTGGGCTACAGTGCACGGCTCGCCTTCGGCTGCAATGTGGGCGCATTCTTCAGCGGCATCTCGACCGGGTCGCTCCACGGCTGGGTGTGGCTCGTCGCGGCGTTCGGCGGCTCGTATCTGGGGGTTCGGCTGCGGCCCGTCCTGCTGCGCCCTGCCGGCCCGGCCGCCGAACGGGTGCCGGCATGAGCGTGCCGGCCCGCCCCTCGCGCCCCGTCGTCGCGCTGATCGCGCTGGCAGCCCTCGCCGCGCTGCTCGTGCTCGACGCGACCCGAACCCCGCCGGTGGATCTCTTCACCGCGCCACCAGCGATCGCGCTTGGCTCGGGCGAGGCCCCGGGCGGCGCCCACTGCTCGGGCGGCTGACGCCCGACAAGCCCCGCGTCTGCGCCCTTCGCTTGCCCGGCACGTCCGTGGCAAGCTCCGCGCTCCGGCGCGGGCCGGACAGGATGAAACCTGCCCGACCCGCGCCCGCAGAAGGCCGGCACTGCGCTCCGGAAAACACCCGCTCCGGCCTTGCGAAGACACATCCTGATCGCCCCCTGCACACCGCCCGCCGACGTCCGATGCCGCCAGGCCCGGCCCACATTCCGGTCGAGACCACGCCCCCCACCGAACCGCCCATCCCCGTCCCCACACCGCAACACCGCCCGCGCCCCACACCCGCGCAACCGACACCCCGCGTGCCCCGCCGGCGGCCTCGCCACGACACCGGCGCGCCCCGCCACACGCGCGCCGATCCCGCACCGCCGCGCATCGCGCGCCGGTCGGGGCGCCACTCCCGCAAGGCGCGCCGTCGGCCGCCCCTGCCCCCCAAGAACCGCCCCCCAAACCT
>LFIK01002340.1_pt1 | contig 15342 bp, 14 predicted proteins | sample 643401 | NCBI WGS metagenome assembly LFIK01 (sample SAMN03777447, study PRJNA286221) | soda lake metagenome | biome: soda lake; feature: Kulunda steppe; material: water; isolation source: sample T5-Br brine of Lake Tanatar-5 | place: Russia: Kulunda steppe | collected 2010-07 | reverse complement strand
GTCAGGTGAAATCAACGTCACGTAGAAACAAGCATCATGGCATGCCATACAACTGCATCCTCTGTGTCCGTCCTCTGCTGGAGAGAGACTCCACCTTGGACGTTAAACATAACCATTTACCAAAACTATAGCATCGGCAAATTCATTTCCAATCACACCAATTTGGGCTTTAAAATCTGGCTACTGATCATGCATGGATGGCCTCGCCTCTCATACCAAGCAATGTACGGGGCCCTCCCCATTTATTGCCTGGGTACCTAGACCTGGAACTAAGCAGGCATGTGCTTCGTAACACGTGCCCGGCAAAAAAACGTACGGGGCCCATACCCTGACAGTTGAAACCTGTTGTTGGCTCTGTGACAAATGTGACTTGCATGATGTTCAGGACGAAAAGCATGCCCTTTTTTATGCCCTTGCACAGAAATGTGCTATTTGAGAAGGAGATATGCAGAACATTTCGATAATTGTACTGGTACTACCAGTATGGTACTGGTAGGGTTTACATTAAAGACACAGGCGCTTTTTACTAAAAGTCAACATTGGAGCTGAGAATGTGAAATTGTATCTCTTATGGCAGACATACAAATCATTCCTTTTTCTTTCTGAGACCATGGATATATTTTGTCTGGCTGGCAGTGCCACTGGCTGGCAGTGCCACAGTGTCTAGCAAGCCCAACAGTCAACTCACCTAGCTGAAGGTCTAAAGCCATTGTAACTGAACAATATGGGCTTTGCCTTTGTAGAAGTTTATGGGAGTATCTGATTCGTTACTCATGGAGACGATCTGTTCCAAGATTTTGATATGTGTGTGCTTCCTGTGCAATTCAGGAAATAAGACTTGTTTCCGGGGAAGAGTCAATTGAGCTCGTGTGAGTTCAACTCATACAACAATCAACAAGTTGTTGGTTGGGTTGAAGGATAGGGTAAGCGGCGCCCAGTGTGACTGAAGGGCTTATCCGATCCTTGTCCTTGTAATTCTTTCAACCTAAGCTTGTATTTTTGGCCGGCAAAAACCAGCAACAGACCAATCAGCCTAACAGCATGGCTGGCGGTAGATCCTAACTTTCTCCTAAGCAGTACTTGTAAATCCACCCAAGGTTCTTAGATGAGCCTGCAGGACCACTGGCATTGAAAGCAAAGTGTGAAAAAAGTCATTTTGACTTATAGATGTCTGACAAAGTGAAAAAGAAGATTGCTTTCGCTGAGATACCTATCAGGGCTATAACCCTGTCGCAACCAACGGCACCACCCATTAAAAAGATTTAAAACTTCAATGTCATCTAGGTCCCAGCTTTACTTGTAGCACCTTTGGGTTCAACTTGTCAGCAGAATAGATGTTCAAGTTTTCCTGAACATGAACAAGTTTTCCTGAACATGCACTAAATTAGCAGCCTAAAAAAATGCAACATACTTTGAAAGTCTGGTTTTACAGAGTGGTACAGCGCATATGCACAAAGGCATCATAGGGTTGCTTTTACAAGCACCAACATGTTAAAAATCAAACATTTTTTCTTGGAGAGGTGGCACAGGGATAGTTCAATACTGCACACCTATGGTACAGGCACGAAACAGTGTTGTACACAGAATGAGGGTAAGTACAGGGAAAAAACATAAGGGTATTCATGAGCGTTGGCGTATTAATACATGTTCAACATGCCCTGCATATGCGTACACAGGAGAAGACTTGCACGTCTCAGTGATTTACAGTCAAAAGAATTGACTAGAATCCGATGATTTATGAATCGAAGATGTGCCGTAGTGCGTGGGATGCTCATATGCAGCAACCACCGCAGCATGCAACATCCATTCCACACAGCTCAAACAGAACTGTCGAGTGCTGTGGGAAGGGTAAGCAAAAAATATCCTCTTAAATAACCTCGACCAATCAACCACATTAAGTCAGTGGTCAAGCACCCTGCCTATTCAAGCTACGCTTCCTGTGGCCGCCCTCCTTCCACTCAGTATGTTCTTCAGCCTGCGCCATAGCTCTGACTCAATCAGCTTCAAATCAAGCTTGGCTCCCTTCAGGACATCCGCATTCTGTACACATGGTGGTTTACCGAGTGAGAGAGAAGGGTGAGCAGCCACAGGAGCAGTGGTGTGGTCAGGCAAGCAGCGAGCTCATGCTTGAAAACGTGATTTACTCAGAACATGCAGCGTGCAGCCTGTGCTGTGCTGCAGGGAGCCAAGCAAAGCCGCTGCTTGCAGTACGTGGTGTGCTGCAGAAAGCTGAACCATCCCTCTGCTTGCAGCACCCATTCTAAATACTGAGATCAAAGGGCAAGGCGCGATCTCGCAAGGCTTGTGTGATGGAGGTGCTGACTGAATTTGGATGCCAGGCTTCTGAAGACTTGAACACAGGGTAAGCAGGGCGATGAGGCTGCAAGATGAGGATGAGGAAGAGCCCCTAAGGCCTGCTGTACCCAAGAGCATGCTACATCACATCATGCTCTTGGGTGCAGCAGCCATGATGGTTTGCTGCACCCCATGGCCATGCAACATCCGCACAGCCTGTTGCACCCAAGGATACGCTGCATGCAACATCCGCACAGCCTGTTGCACCCAAGGATACGCTGCATGCAACATCCGCACAGCCTGTTGCACCCAAGGACACGCTGCATGCAACATCCGCACAGCCTGTTGCACCCAAGGATACGCTGCATGCAACATCCGCACAGCCTGTTGCACCCAATAATACGCTGCATGCAACATCCGCACAGCCTGTTGCACCCGAGGATACGCTGCATGCAACTTTCACACAGCCTGCTGCACCCAACGATAAGCTGCATGCAACATCCGCACAGCCTGTTGCACCTAAGGATATGCTGCATGCGGCTGGGTGATGCGCCCTGCTGAAGCCCCATACCTCAGTTGCACGACGAAGGAGGTAGGGGATGGTCTGGTCGATTCTCCCATCTGCAACGACAGGGAAATATTGCATTCTCAGTATAACATAGGGGAATGTGCATCAGAGGGTCCATGAGTTCATTATGAATGCAAGGACATACACCTTCACCCAGCACAGATCTCACTAAAGGCAAAAGCAACTGGCAGAGACAACGACAGGGTATTCCTTGTAGGCCTCTGTCATCCCATCTTCAACCATCTAAGTTTTTCTTTTTGCCCTATCTATGGCTGTCCATCTACTACCCTATACGCAGTGGAGATGAGCAAGAGGTATACAAGTGCCACACACTCACATGGAACAAGCTTGAAAGCCCTGAAGCCTGCCAGCCCCAGCACCTGTGGAGAGAAGCATGGTGCATGTAAGAAAGCATGAACGAACTTTGAGATCCATCATGCGCCTGATACCTGCCTGCATGTATCTGCCATGGTTGCTTCAAGCTCAGAACTCACACATGCATGCAGCCTCTATCTTACCTATGCAAACACTTACTACAGATGGATGGAATGCTCACTTTCAGAGGTGCCACCGTGCCCTACATTGCTGAATGGCAGTATATGGGGTTTTGAACGCGTGTGACTCACGGGGCCTCTCAATCTCACCTGCGTTATGTGGTCCGCCATGCCAAACAGGGTGCCAAAGGCAACGGGGCTTGAGGGGCTGAGCCTGAGTCTCTCCATCTCTTGGACTGCCTTCTCAACGCTCCTTTGACAAAAGCGTGTTTATGCGCAGCAGCCGACCAAACGCGTTAGAAGGCTTGGCCAACAGTTTAACATCTCGTGCACCGCCATCTCGATGATCCTTTGGCAAGCTTGTTACTTTGGCAAGCTTGATACAATGCACGCATGCAGTTTCAGAGCATGGCGCACAGGCCTGAGCCAGCCCCCTGCCTGTGCTTTTATGACCAAAATCCTTGGCACTTGAGGAAGAGGGAAAGGGGGCCACTGGTAGGCCACTGGTAGCGGAGAGGAATTGTTTTGACCAATCTTGCACTGAGAGGGAGGCGTGCATTTCGCCTCCACCAACCTCTGTCTTGAGCCCAGGTTCCATGGTTGCAGGCCCTACAGGCTTCCACTGAGCTGCCCTCTCTCAGAAGAAACAGCTGTGTGAGCCCTAATGATATTTGCAACCTTTGTCCCAGGTTGTTTGGTAGCAGGCATTTCATTCTTTTGGCTAAGCTGCCCTTGTTCACCAGGAGCAACGATGTGAGCCCAGCTGATAACCTCAGCCTTCAGCCCCCCCTTCCATTTGTGAGCATAGTTGGCCACTGGAGCCCTCGGGCTTGCATGATCACTGTAGACCTTTGAAACTGTTGAACATTGCGCTCACCTTTGGTTGTGGCTCGCCACCATCAGCTCTGCACGGCCCTGGGAGACCTCATCTAGCAGCATCTGCATTGATGATGCAAGTACAGCAGCATCTGCATTAATAATGTAAGTACAGCAGTATCTGCAGAATGAAGTGCACAGGTGAAGAGGCATCCAAGCTGACGCTATCAGGAGGCCAAGCCTGGCACATCCTTGTGGTCTAGAACCTGTCGATCCTGGATCACACAAGCACTCTACTGAGCCTTTTGGGACAGGCAACATCTCAACAAAGGTGTCAGGCCGTCATCGCAAGCGAATGCACTCAGGGTCTACACACACCCTCAAGCGCTCATCGTCATTGCCCTAGCAATACACACCTTCATGCACTCATCATAGTTGTTGTGCGTGCCTTCAATGTTGTCAAACACGGGGCTCTCCATGCCCTTCTCCTGCGCATGCTTCCTCTCAAGCACCACATACGCCCCCCTGACCTGCAGCCACAGCAGTGCAGGCACGCCACACATACTCAGCATGGCAGCCACGAATGAGATCCTTGTAAACTTGTTCGCGAGCGTTTGCTAAAAATCCCTCTTTACGCTTTCCCTTTTTCTCTTCCCTGACCAGCAGCCAGCAGCGCAGGCACGCTATGCACACAAACCAAGCATGGCAGAAATGGAACAGGCTTTCGCCATCAAATTCATATGCTTTTGCTTCAAAGCCAGCATATGGGCTTCCCTGACAGGTGCATTTGGCACTGCAGGCACATCACATGGCCAAGCATGGTGTGCTGCAACTTACAGTACATGCACATGGCCTGCGACTAACTCAAGAGACTTATGGGCCTAGCGAGCAAAGTTTGCGGCAATAAATGCACCATGCTCAGCCTATCATCGGGAGTAACTGTGCCATGCTAGTGCTCATATTGGGAACACGCCGGTACCCAGGGCTGGACAGGGTCCCAGCACCTCTGCCACTCACCAGCTTCACGCCCAAGACGTAGCCTTGCCTCTTGGCGCGCTCCAGGTCGTCAACAAGGCTCTTTTGCGAGCCTTTTAGGTAGGCCTGCACGTAACAAACCAGCATGGATGTTTCCTGCAGGAGAGGTAGCCGGTGTGCGTGCAAGCACTTGCTGATATTGTTACATTGAGTGCCAGAAGACGTGCGCGCTTAACATTGCGGGCGTATCACTAGCTGCCCGTGAATTGCGCTGCACGGCAAGTATACTAACTGGCACTCAATGGCAGTGCTCACAGCTTTTAAGGCAGTGCAAACACTGCGTGCGTGGGTGACTCTAGGCAAACAGCACAGGCTAAGTACATGCAGCTTTTTTTGATAATGAACTAATGTAGATACACCGACTGAAATCAGGGCTTCAGAAACAGTGCAGATCTTAAGGACTGGGCAAAATGTGACCCGTTCCGAGCTTAGCCAGAATGAGCACGCCTTCATTTGCCCAGCACCCACCTGATAAGTGTTGTAAACGACAGCTCCTTTTTGAGGGTCGCTATTGTGCTTGCGTGACAGCTCGAGCGCAAGATGGTTGATCGCCTGAGAAGAAAGGCGTCACACCTTCAGACGTTGACTTTCACATTGCTCTTCCTCTCCCGCAATTTTGCATCAGATACACTTGCCAGAGAAGTGGGCATGGAGGTAAGGAGATGACTGAAGCAGCACAGCAATGCAAGCATGTCTCTGCCAAATTCAGAACTTTGTCATGCTGGATGCCAAGGAAACAAGGAGTTGAGCAAGTGCAGGGGTTTCTAACTGCATAACTTGGCCAGTATGTGTAATTTCTATGCAGCATGCATGATCAATTAGATTTCCACAGTGTGCCTTCTTGGGCAGTTGAAGCTCCAGGGATTCTGCACGCATTGCGCCCACGCCCACATGCAGCTACATGCATGTGCATGCGCATGCACACAAATGTACATACACACGCGCACACACACACGCACAGGCTGGTAGAAGGTGTGCTCTGCGTCCACCAGGAGCTTCACTTGCAGGTCAGAGGCTGCCTGGGCAAGCTTGGACAAGCGCCCGTAAATTGCCTGCAATACGCCCTCGTCCAGGTGGTGCATCTGTTTCAATAGTGCAGAGGGTGCACCCATTTGATTGGTGCAGAGGGAGCACCCATTTGATTGGTGCAGAGGGAGCACCCATCCAGGTGGTGCATCTGTTTTGATAGTGCAGAGGGTGCACCCATTTGATTGGTGCAGAGGGAGTACCCATCCAGATGGTTCATCTGTTTCGATGGAGCAGAGGGTGCACCCATTTAATTGGTGCAGAGGGAGCACCCATCCAGGTGGTGCATCTGTTTTGATATTGCAGAGGGTGCACCCATTTGATTGGTGCAAAGGTTGCACCCATCCAGGTGGTGCATCTATTTTGAAAGTGCAGAGGGTGCACCCTTTTGATTGGTGCAAAGGTTGCACTCATCCAGAGGGTGCACCAAAATGATATGGTCTCCTTAGGGCATGTTGGGAGGTATGTCCCGGAGACAAGCCACGCTCTGCTGCACCTCTGCAGCCTGTTGGAAGTGCACTCGTGCATCTTTGCGCCCCTGTAACTAGCATACATGCATCCTGCAGCACAATGCAGGGTGCACATGTCTGCTGGCCGGGCTTGGACATAGACCACACAGATCCAACATGAGCGCAGCAGCACGTGGTCCCACACTCACACAGCCATTGTATCACACACAGACACAGCGCCTGGTTGAAAGGAAACGCCCTTCAGCAACCACTCACAGAGCCACTGTATCATACACAGCCCCTGGTCGTAAGGCGACGCCCATCAGCAAAGCCCGGGGAAAACTTACATCTAATAGCTCGACCTCCTCCGCGTTAAGGGCAACATCGCTAAGCCTTGTGCGCCACTCCTTGTCTGCAGTGCAAAAAAGTGCACACTGGCTCGGCTCACATGCACAGGCTTTGCAAAATTAACAGGGCAGGCAGCGAGCTGTGTGAGGATGGAAGTCATACTGCTGGATAGGGGAAGATGGGGTACAAGACACAAGGGCTGAGGGAGGCCATGCTCCCTAGGAAGTTAGTAGTATAAAGCATCGGATGGAAGCTTGCTCACACGTGCAGAGGTTGAAGGACTTGATCCAGTGGTAAAATGAAAAAGCAAACTCCTCCACATGTGCATTTTGCCTGAGCCTTGTGCTGTCATTGGAGCACCGACTTGTGTTCCTCATCTCACTGCTGTCACATGCAAGGTAGTTACTGCTACACACTGATCTTCATGTAAGTCCAGCCCTCCCGTCAAGGCCTGCCCTTGCAAAGTGATGAGGTATCTGCAGGGAAAGCTCTCCCTTGGGCATTTGCTTGGGACTGCTGGGCCAGAACACTGCTGCAAGACTATGCATAGCCTACTTCTGTACAATGTAGACAGCAGTACTTCGCGGCAAGAATGTGCACTGTCTAGTTTAGCTTTGTAGTGGGGCACTTGTGGGGGCGGCAAGGGGACAGTGTGCGATGCTAGCTAATGCAAAGCGTGGGACGTCTGCGGGAGCTGCTCGACCAGGCACGCAGCACAACACCTGCGCCATGCACCAGTCACTTGCGGCCTTTCATGGAAGGGCTGCGCTTCCTTAATGCTGGGTTACCTGTGGGAACCGCTTCACCCTCAATGCAGCGCAAAATCCGTGCAGCCAGTGCAGGCTGATCCTTCAAGCGCATGTGCTGGCACCAGGCCACATAGTCCACACGGTCTTGTCCCTGCAAAGATCCAGCAAACAAGATATCAGATGTGTCTAGCTGACGCAATTGCTTATCCCAGGTACCATGGCTGCCGATCAGCATCAGAATCCGCTCATATTGCTGTCATCTACCTACATATTGCAGCTGGCACCAGCCTTGCAAGGCAAAACTACAATGCTTTTTATCACGCCCGCAGTTGTACCTCAGGGTCCAGCGACTTGAAGGCAGCCTCAACCTCCTCATCAGTTGCTTTCGGGAACATCTTCATGAACCCTTGCTGCAAGGGCACATGTAAGGTGCAGATTGAAAATGCTTGCAGGCAAAGTCTAGCGCTGAAGCCTGGGCAATCGTGTAAAATGTCAGGGGCCAAAGCAAACCAGTTTGACAGTTGTTTGGGACCAAAGTAATATTTGGCAAAAACAGCTACGCATTCCTCGAGGCAGGTGCACTTGGTGCACTCAGACTGTAAGCAAGAGGGGTGTAAACTTGATGAGTCTTATGTCTGACTCATGAGCCGGACTCATTCTGACTCATGAGCCGGACTCATGAGTCTCATATCTGACTCATGAGCCGGACTCATGAGTCTCATATCTGACTCATGAAGTCAGACATGAAGCTGAACCTGCACACCTTGAACTCCTGCCGGTCCACAAAACCATCCTGGCTTTGGTCAAAGTCGTGGAAGAGGCTTTTTACCACGTTGATGGCATTGCTGGTGCGTTCCAGAAGCAGCGGATTGCCTGTGGGCATTAACAACCCACAGCACAGCACATATGATGCTCCCACCCTTATAAATTGAGCCTTGTTTTACTGAGCCATGCCCACAAGTGATTGGGCCACACAAGAAAATCCACAAGCACAAATACACAAGTAAGCACAAGCAAACATACACTTCAGTCATCATGTGCCACTTGCTATGAGGACATGCTGAAAGGCAACAATCAAAGCAAAGGGAATGCAACAAATCAGAAAGGAATCAACGTCAGGTCCTTACCCATTCAGAGATAAATAGCTGCCTCTGTGTAAGATCTTTACTCTCATTCAAGCATGAAAAGTGGATGCAACTTGAACGGTGCTGTGTTCTTTGCCAATTTATGTGTAAAGCCAATGCGCATGAACCAACATTGTCACGCATTGAGAATGCACAAGCACACAACATTACCCACCAAGAGCAGTCAACTTCACAGATGCATAGGAGGGGGCATCAGGGCTTGTCCTCATGCTGGCTGCTGCCTTGATGGCCTCCAGGAATGCCTCAGCATGTGCGTCGCTCTGCGCCTCACTACATGCAGGTTCCAGTTTTGTGGTGCACACTCAGTGGGATTTGTGATGTGGCCATGTAAGCTGACCAAACTGCTTTCCTATTCGCCCCAGCTATCGCCATAATGGGGAGTATGCTTGTGCTCGAGGCAAAGTGGCGCTTGTTTGGCACTGAAAGGGGGTGCTGATGACCATGGCTTAGCCGTCAGCTGGTGACGCAGCTTCAGCTGCAAACACTTCTGGAATGGCAAATGCCTTGTTGAGGGGAAGAGGAGTGCATGCCAAACTTAACAAGAACCAGGCCATGCGGGCTGTGGCAACCACGACGACATGCTACCTGCTGTAATCGTACTGCCTTGCAACGACCTCCTGCGTGTTGCCAGGCTGCGAGGCGTCACCTGTATGTGCAGCAGTTGGAAATGAAGCACCCAACAGCATTACTGGAGTCGAATTTGGAAACAAAAAAGGACCAAGCAAGGTAAGTAGAACAGCTAGAACAGCTGAATGCATGATGGGAGGATGCTCTTCACACAGCAGGAGGAAAAGCGCAACTTTATTCCCTAATTGTTCAACATGATCTCCATCTGCCTTGCCTTTGCTGCTCTTATCCTTGCCGGGGTCTTCTGCTCCAGAGAAGGGCACATCCTCAGCAGCATCTGACACGGCAGCAAAAAGGGATAGATATATCATCCTCAGTGACATCTCAGGAGGCAGCAAAATTGACATTGAAGGTCGAGGTCTGCACGGACTAGTTGGCTGGCAGTATGCACTGGCGCATTGACTCCATGATTGACTGCACAGGAAGCACTGCCTGTGTGCTCGCTCGCCTGCACGCAAACATCCCACTACATGTGAGGCTGCACCCAGCCACATGTGAGGCTGCACCTAACCACACTTGAGGCTGCACGCAAACACCCAACCACACGTGAGGCTGCTGTAGCAATGCCAGCATCCACTTGCACCCCTTGCTTCCCAGACAAATAGGCAAGAGGAGAAACACGCCTGCATCCCCACCAGTCCGCATGAACAGGGCAAGCTCCTCAGAATCTGCCCTACACACGGTTCGCAATTGTTTCAAGAAAATTCATCTCATCCAACAGCGAGCTAAACGTAGCCAGAAAGCATCAAAGCCACATCAAGCCATTGGAAGATCAGAACTTCCCAAAAAAAAACAAAACCAACTCCTCAACCAACTCCCCACTGGGTCCTTGTGCAAATGCCCACGATGTATCAGCACGCGGACAGGATCACCCACTTACAATCTAAAATGGCACCAATGTTGTTCTGCCTCAGCCTCTCCATCCGAGCTTGCACTTGTTCTCGATCCTCGCCTGCGAATGAACAGCAGGTCACAGCTCATCGAGATCTGCGCACACAAAAGTAACAAGTTCAGAGAGCGCTGAGGCTGCTGCAATTTGCTACTGCTCGGCACGCTGTTAAGCAGAGGACTCTTAGTGTCAAGCCCCTCTGATGGTCCCATCTTGCGAGCAGCTCTCACACACCACAAGGTGCTGATGATACGCTGAGACACTTGGTTGAGGAAAAGGCAAGTCATCTGGACATTAATATGGACTCCCTATATTCTCACCAGCGCAAAAGTGGTTGAAAAAGGAGTGGCGCACGAAGAAAAACGTGACTTCGTCCCCAAGGACGCTCCTGGCCAAGGCAAGGATCTTGTCTGAATTCTGCACAAAAGGCTTGAACCCACACAAGCGGAAGACCTGCGATCACCCATTGTCACACAGACACCCTGTTCTGTCAGCAGCGGCCAGCAGTCACCAGCAGTGACCAGCAGTATGACCAGTGGGGTATGAAGATCGACCTGCTGTCGCACAGCACACCTACCAGCCACGCTCTAGCTAGCTCTGACATGCTCGACTTTCCATAGGCTGCTGCAGAGTCTGTGAAGTCCAGTCTGTAAGCCCTTCCCTCGAGTGGAACATGTGGAGCCTCAACGGATGTTGAGCTGGCGCTTGCGCTTTGGAACGTTGTCTGCTCGAGCCCACTCCTGTGGCTTGTTTGACCCTGTGTAAGCAATTTTCATTTTAAGTTGCACACAAGTCACGAGCTGACATGCCCAGCAACGAGTCATGCTGACTGGAAAATGTGCCCTTTTGCGCGTGTGCACAGTGCAAGGACTTAGGCACAGGCGTCAGGCTCTCTTGACAATAATATCTTACCAAGAAACTGGAGAGGTAGACAGGGAGGTTTGAAGCACCCAATCGTGGTGGAAGCTTCAATGACCACGTCTGAATTAGCCTGGGTAGCATAGAATTTCACCTTTAAGGTTTCAAAACAATATAAATATTTTTATAGTATATATCAAAGCATTTATACCTTTGCATTCCATTGTATGTTTGTAATGAAGAACCCGGATAGCGTTTTAGCTTTCCGTTTCATCGCAAAATAGAAATAAGAGTAAACGCTACCCTACTTTCAGTACGTGAATGAAAAAGCCTGCCTGGAAATCCTTGACACATAAGACAACCAGTTATGAAGGACCAAGGAAGAAAGCTGCCATTTACCCCTCTTCTCAACCGAGCTGGGCAAGTCCGGGCAGCCGGTCCAAAAACGATTGCTACAGCACGGCCACTGTTGCCCCAGTCCAGCACTGAGCTTCATACATCTCTTTCTCCTCAAACCTAACATAAGGCAATTAATAATCTCTCAGGGGATTTTTAATACAAACACCTCCCAATGTTACACTACAGCTTAAGGCAGTTAAAAATCTCTCAGGGGACTCCTTAACTTAAAAATCGGATTTTTAATGCAAACACCTCCCAATGTTACGCTACAGCTTAACCACAACTGTGAAGAGAAAAGAAAAGACATGCTAACAAGGTAAGGTGCGTGACTTAAGGAAAAAGTTTACATCTGGTGCAAGCACCAGGCCAACCTCCACCATCAAACTAGGAAGAAGGTCATTAGCGGGGGTCGGGGGGGTTCTAAGAAGAGGCATATGTTCTTCCCTTGGTATTTTTCTTAACCTCCTACATGTACTTGAGATCTTTATTGCATGACTCATTCTATTCAATATGCAACAGAACACTCGGGAGTGTAATGATCGAGAGTAAGTCTACTTACTACTGTTCGTACTACTACGAACACCGGTCTAGGCCAAGCTTATTGAGGGTAGACCATGTCCCCATTACTGCAATCAGGATGGTATGTAGGCTTACTTTGTGGCCCTGCTGTGCAAGGGCGTGTTTCAATCTAATATCTTGTTCACCACAACTGTGCATAAGTTCCCCAAAAAAGCCCTGGAGTTAAATTCGAAGGAAGACGATAGCAACAAGGGCCCTTGTTTACGCTATGGTGCAAGTGTGCACTTGTACTTGTATGGGTAACACATGCCAGTGCTGGTCTGAGGTATGATTTGTCTTGCCAATCCAGTGCCACTGCTATGGTACTTCAGCACGAGGTTGAGGAAAACAATTGCGTGACATGCGTGTTGCCCTTGCAAGACAAAGCAGTGCACTGAGCACAGAGCACCACCTGCGCAGGGCCCACACACTGATAGATCAGCCCTGCGTCATTTGCTTAGCTGGTTCCACCACAACACCACCCTGGCCACCTGGCAGGCCCGCCACAGCACACTCTTTGGGTGGCCTTACAGCCTTTCTACCCCGGCGCACCACAAGCCCCTGCTTCCCTCCCTGCCGCCCAGCCTGCCCGCGCGCCCCCTTGGGCCTTCCGCCTCACCCCTTCCCCTCCGCTCCCTGAGCGGCCGGCTGCGCCCTGAGTCTCCCTTGATCACCACTGATGCCGGCGGCATCCGTGCACAGCGCGCACGCTGCACCCGCGACGTCCTCCGCGCCCACTGCCGCCAGCCCAATGTCGGTGCCGTGCGCGGGCCCCTGGCGCAGACTGTGGTAGCAGCGCACCAGACGCTTGCGCTGCGCATGGCACAGCGCGGGCCACTGACGCGCCGCCGCCCACTGGTGCAGGTGCAGCCACGCCGGGGAGGGGCGGTAGCCCAGGGCCGCAAATGCCTGGGTGAGCGTGGCAAGCAGGAGAGCGCATTGAAGGGCGGGGGCTGCAGTAGAAGGCAGGCTCCTAGCACAAGGTAGCCGTACAGCACAAGACATTGTGCAGTGCACACCTGGGTGATCTGCAAGGGGCAAGATGCCAAGCTCACATTATGTACTGTGGACTCAAGGGCTGCAAGGCTGGATAACAGTCCTACGTAGGACTGCAATGCAGGATTTCTGCATTTGTTACACCAACCCTTCGATACCCGAGGCGCCAACCATACTGCAGTGAGCATGGGCTGCCAGCACAGGCAGATATTCAGGTAAGCACAGGTCTGCACAGTCAGACAGGCAAATAGGCCGTCACAGGCAGACAGGCCATGCTGCTCTCGTGGCTGGTAAACCCCTACCCTACCTGCTGCTCAGTGCGCCTTCCACGCTCATCACTACTTGACCATGCACATATTAGGGCTGCGAAGCAGCTTGCCTCGCTACACAAGATTTTAAGTAAAAAATCCTGATCCCAGGCCATTGCTGGCTCCAAGTGCTCCTGTCCCCCCCCCTTTCCAGCCCCGGCGGCGCACCTGCGCAGTCTGCACCAGCTCAGCGGGTGGCAAAGCCATACTCCGGCTCAGCTCCTCGGCCGCTGCGTTGTGGTCCACGGCATATGTAGGGAAGGGGGGCAGACGGTTGTGATGGGCGGAACTGGCACCTTGCATGCGGCCTGTCGCGGGGCGGGCAGCCGCCGCTGCAGCAGCCGGCAAAAAAGCAGCCGGCCCGTCATGGCAGGCAGCGGCCACGGCTGCCTCAGGGTCGTGCACGGCGCCATCAGATGTCAAAGTGTGGGCGGCGCTGGTGGCATGGCGGCGGGAGGTCTGATTTGAGGAGTGGGCAGGCCCCCTACGCTGGGTTGCAGGCAGGGCAAGCCCGGCTGTGTTCTCCGTCTGCTGCTCAACTGCAAGTGCAAGGGGAGCGCCGCCCTCCACCAAGTCCCCCTGCAGTAGGCCAGGTCCTGCGGGGTGAACGCGCCCAGCTGCGCCCTCCTGCTGCTGCCGTGCTCTAGTCGCCTCAAGACCGCTACCCCCGGGCGCAACCACCTGCGGCTGGCCTGCTGCGGAGCCGCTGGGTGGCGCCGGATACGAAGCAACCGTACTGCCCGGGGCTTCGCCAGCCGCCAGCTCAGCCTCCAAGGCTAGGCCGCGCGTGCCCTGCTGCAGGCATGCGGCCTTGAAGTAGGGGTCCATCCACGCGCGCTCTATCGCGTGCAGGAGCGGCCTGCACGGGCAGCGCCAAAGGGGCACAGCGCATGAGAGGGCAGGGAGCGGGAGATGGCTGGCACAGACGAACAGCCGCAGGCAGAAGAGAGGACAGGGAACTCGGGAGAGGGTAGAGAGGGCAGAGCAAGTGGGACGGCTCACTGTCTGCGAAAGCAGAATGTAGGGGAGCACAGCACAGCAGCTGCAGCTGGTGTTCAAGCAGGGGATGAAAGCTGCTGGGGAGGCAACACAGTGTTGCAGCTCGAGATCTGCGCCAGAATTTGTGGGCGCAGCCACATGCTCTACATCATCATCATCATCATCGCAACATCCACAGCAAAGCAATCCATGCCTACACGTCTCGGGCATGCTCCCTGCAGGCCAGCCAGGCCTACCATAGTTCGATTTGTGTTCCTTGCAGGCCCCACCTGTTGGTATTCCCGAAGTGGAAGCGCTGGCCGCGGGGCAGCAGCCACACGAGCGACCACAGCGCGTTGGCCACGTGCTGCGGCTTGCACCTGCCTTCCCAGCTGTCCTTGCCCCCGCTGCTGCTGCCGCTGCTGCTGCTTCTGCTGCGGATCAGGCTGCCGCTGCCTCTCTGCACTCCAGTTGTCTCGCAGCTGCTGGCGGAAGAGCGCACGCTTCCACCGCTCACGCCAACGGCCCTCCCCGGCACAGCATCCTCTCCTCTGTTCGCGTGGGCCCCGCCAGCAGTGCGCGCTTGCTCCTCCATCCCGTGCTTGGCTGTCCATGTTGCTACATGTGGGGACGGTGGCGGTGCTGCTGGGACAGTAAGGTGGGTGACGGGCGGGGGCGGATGGAGCATCAGAGAGGGGGGCAGGTGGGACCAGGCGTACCTGTGAAGGAGCGGCCTGTTCTGGCCAGCTGCAGGTGGGCTGGCTGGAGGCTGGTGCTGCTGGTGCTGCTGGTGCTGCAGCTGCC
>LFIK01002339.1_pt1 | contig 15345 bp, 11 predicted proteins | sample 643401 | NCBI WGS metagenome assembly LFIK01 (sample SAMN03777447, study PRJNA286221) | soda lake metagenome | biome: soda lake; feature: Kulunda steppe; material: water; isolation source: sample T5-Br brine of Lake Tanatar-5 | place: Russia: Kulunda steppe | collected 2010-07 | reverse complement strand
GGGTGACCCAGTTCCTTCGGTCCCTCCAGGAGACTCGAAACCACCTGGGGTGGGAGTATCTTCTCCAAACTGAGATAACCAGAGTTAACCATCATGATTGCACAGAAGTACAACCAATTGACTAACAGGGTTTCGTTCTCGATCGGAGTGGGTGGAATGGATGCACGTGTTTCGTTCGATCGGACCTGAACCGAACGAAACGGATCCATCCCCGGTTCTCATTCGGTGGTGACCCAAGGGTGGTCCAGGAACGGTGGGTGGCATCGAGGTGCGTCGGACAGGTGTGCCGCGAAGAGGACGAGAGAAGGACGGTACACCGCGCGCGTCCGTCGCGAGAGAGATGGGCGGATGCATGCGTCGTGCGAAGACGCACGTCCACGCGTGTCCCGTGGATCGCGGTGCCTGTGGTGCTCACGAACGTCGTCGTCCGGTCCGATCCCTTCGAAACCTTGCTTCTTCTTTCGAGGAGAGAGAAGAAACCTTCGCCTCCTACCTCATCGAACCCCTTCGTTTGTGTCTGTGTATGGTTCCGCTGGGACCTCTCTCCTGAGCCGTTTTCACAGGCTCTTTTTTGGGGAAGCTGGGGAAGTGGGGGGGGATTCCTGGCATTCGCAGGCTCAGTTTCGAGAGGTCTACGAACCAGGTTCGTGGAAAGAATATTCGGAAGGGTAGTCGGCAGATGAACAGCGTGCAGGAGCTGTACGGTGGAGCGAACGAGGGTTCCCGGTTTCTGGCGGGAACAAACACGACAAAGAGCGAGTGTGCCGCGCCGGACCATCGCACCACGGAGCAGTTGCAGAGATGAATTGGTTAAGGGGGAGGAAACGCACCATCCATGAAAACGCGGTGAATGTGGGTAGGGCATGGCTGGAGACAAAGGGGCGAAGGGAAGATGACGAAGATCATCAACGGCGAAAACAAAGGCAAGTGCACGAAGCTTGCATCACGAACGTAACGGGGGGTCTACTTGCGTGCATGAATGGGGCATGTGAGGTCTCTCCTGTACTTAAACAAGTCGTACTTGGCGGGGGTGAAGAGAGGGATACTTGGAAGCGGGAAAGGGCACAGAACAACTTCACGGAGTTATTCGGTGAACGCACGACCGGCGACATGTTTAAAAGGCGTGTACGCATGACGCGTGAAAGTTTCGAAGCACTACTGCAACTCGTTTCCGATGATTTGGCACCTTCACAGTTTGCGAGAGGGGATTTCATGTCCCCCAGAAGGACTCTTGCCCTTACCTTGCTGCGGCTTGCACATGGGACAGGTTTCTTGGAGCTCAGTGAGTCTTTTGCAATAGGGCTTGCAACTGCACATGGCTGCTACAAGCGTGGAATAGCAGCCATTTGCAAGTTGCAAGAGCAGTTCATAAGGGAGCCTTCAACGGTCGCAGATGTGCAGCAGTTGATTGATAGTTTTTCAGACCGTGGTTTCCCAAATGCATGCTTGGCAGTTGACGGTTGTCATGTGAAGGTGGAGTTGACAGATCAGTACCATGGACTACAAGACTTCATATGTTACAAGGGATTCTACTCCCTCAACAACATAGCATATGTTGATGGGAAAGGGTTCTTCAGAGCAGTGCTGTGTGGTTGGGCAGGGGCCTCTGCAGATGGTGGGGTGGTGAAAGAGATGCATTTCACAAAGAGGCTGCAGGTAAGTTCGGGCGTAAGGGGGTTCCGTCCTTGGAGGAGTTGCTGACTTATCATTGTATGATTGGCTGTTTGTGATGCAGGAAGGTCTATTAGAACGGATGTATGGGCTGTACAGGGAGATACGTTATTTGGATGCTCAAGGTCAGCAGTGCAGTGTCCACGTACCTCCAATGGTTCTAGCAGATTCAGCATTTGGCTTGGACACTTGGCAGATGACACCCTATAAAGGGGAGACAGGGTCCGGGACAGGTCCAGAGCGCACTTTTAATTGGGCCCATAGCTCTGCACGAGTGGCTGTGGAACATGCTTTCGGTAGGTTGAAGGGCAGATTTAGGTTGTTGTTGCACACCCACAGGACATCTTGGCGAATGGGTGCACGGAGTGTCATGGCTGCAATGGTGCTCCATAATTTCTTAGGCATGCAGGATGACTTGTTTCTTCCGGATTGGGCAGAAGGAGTTGAAGAATTAGCAGATGAGATAGGTGCAGGTCTAGAGTTAACAGATGTGGTCAGCAACAGAGAGGTACGATGTGCTGTGGATCTGAAGCGCAGTTTGACTGATTTTTTTGTGCAACAGGGACGCAGAGAGCGGAGAGAAAGGAACAGATGATGCATTTACAGCAGGTGAGTGATTCAGCTGAAAGTTTCGAGCTTGCTTGCGAGTAACTTACTGACGTTTCCTCGCCAATACTTGTTCTAGTGATATGACCTTGTCAATGGCTTCTTCATCCGAGGGTCTGGGTCCAAGCTTACTAATGATGACCTCAGGGGACAATTTTTGGGCAGAGAGGATGGTGAATCTGTCATCCCAACTAGTCTGCAGTTGGACGGCTCGACCCAAGATCTGGTTGTTCATGTCCTTGGTCTGAAGTTCCTTCTGCATCTCGGTAATAGAATTAATGGCTTGCTTGAAGTTGTTGTTCGTGACCCGGCTGTGCTCATTGAGCACTGCCAATATGTCCGCATGTCTTTGGGCAGTATGACTTGGTCGCCGCCCTTTACTTTTGTGCAGCTTCGTTGGGCTGCTTGCCTCATCAGGGCGGTTTGAACGTTTCAGATTCTCTTTGTTGCTATGATCATCATCAGGTGAGAAGTCCTCGAATGAATTTTGGAAGATCTGTGCATCCGTGTGGGGGCTATTGTCCTCCAATGTCACCGGTCCATGTGGAAGGCACTTTACTTGTTCGTGTGAAGTCTGAAGCACAATCCCCGGAGGTGGAGAAACAGATGGTCTGTGCATCATTGCTTGTTGCATCGGAAGGAAATAAGGCCAATCAACGGAGTCAAGTTGTTGCTCACCAGTACAATTGGCTTTTTTGCGGACAACGTCTCCATTTTCATCTATGGTGCTGACCATTCCACGGGCCTTCTCTTTGTATACGTCTTGCAAATATTTCCATTTTTCCGCTGCTTTCACGCGAAAGACTTCCTCCAAATAACGCTTTTCGTCGACACCATGTTTCGTGCAAAACTCGGTGAATAGCCCACCGCCAACCACAAACCACGGTCCGTCCTTCCCTAGTTTGTCATGCATCGCTCGACGAACTTTTCGCCAGCCGACATCGATGTGCTTGCCCTTCGATACGTCGAATTCTTCACGAAGTTCAATCCCACGGAGCTGAATGAATGAACTTGTACACTCCATATCCCAAAATGCACGGACATTGAAGTGGATGCCTTTCGGTGGTCGGATGCAAAGCGCGTCATCGCTATGACATGTCGACATGACGAGCCTTGTATTGCAGGAAAGCAAGAGTAACACACGTGTCAGGTACCTAAACCGAAGCGTTCACACGCCAAATCATACGTATGCGAAGCACGCACTCAAATTCACCGTCGTACTCGCATGGAAAACAAATTTGCTTCCCAACATTGGGTGCGAGTGTGCAAGCACTTTCACAAACCTCCTGAGGTGGTTTTGATTGCGACACATCGTCCACAGGTTCGACCACACCCGCAGCGCATGTACTCGGAAGAAACTTGCTTCGTGTCAAATGGTCGCATTTTGGGTGGTAGAAACGCTTGCACACACTGCACTTGACAATCTTCCCACTTGCATCCATCCCTTTGCATTGAAGAGGAGTATCCGCATCGACATTGTTGGAGCGTTTCTTCAAGCTCCCTCGCAGTCGGTAGAGACAAGAAGTGGCGAGCTCGATTGCGCTCATCCTGTTGCGTCGGACGACTGAGGCCCAGGCTGACGCTGTCGAATTCCACCGTCGCGCTTCGGCGCGAGACCCAGATCGGCTCTTCCATTCGAACTCGGTGGATCGCGCCTGGCTCGCTATCCTCCACGCTGACTGGGGTTCGGATGTGCATTTTGCAACCGAACTTGCAACTATTCGGTCACCATGTCTTGTACCGCATTTCCCCGGATCCCCTGCCCTCAAGCAGCAGAAACCGTCCTCAACGGGTCACGCTCCTCTTCTCTAGTGTGTCCCTCTCAAAATGAATAAATCGAGGTCCTTCTCTTTCGGGTTCGGGAACATCTCCCGTGGAGGGGGATTACCCCGGCCCATGGGCGGGTGGGAAGGAGGGAAAACCCTCTACGCAACATGTCCAAACTCGCTCAAATCAAACCGGGTTTTCGATCATATTCACGTAATATTCGCATGCATGCGCTGAGGAAAAGTCCCGGGGAAGCAGAGACATTCCCCACTTCCCCAGCTTCCCCAAAAACGAGCCTGTGAAAGGGGCTCTGCCGTCGGATGAAAAGGGGAGTACGAATCCTTGGTTCGAGGGGATCGGATGCAATGACGTAGAAGGACCATGCACCGGGGGATTCGACCCCCTTCCCTTCGATCCAATGGGAAAAAAGTCGATCCACGTGTCGGTTCTGGACACTCGTCCACGTGAAAGTGGAGACGAGGGTGGAGATCAAACGACGCAACCAACCACGCCTCGATACCCGCCGTCCAAACGTAACGCACATCCAAATCACCGTCCGTCGATCCAACGCCATACCTCCAACACGATCGAAACGTGTCGTGCACGTCGGCGATAAAGCGCAGGATCGAAGTCGAAGCCAAACAAAATGACCACCTGGCAAGCCACCTGGAAACCACCACGACCGGTGCATCACAATCCTGCCGTCGTGTTGGACCTGGAGAAGGACGTGGAAGAAGAAGCACTCAAGCAAGTGTTCTCCAAGTACGGGAAAGTGGAAAACATTCATCGGCCCAAAAATGAAACGTTCGCATTTATTTACTACCATGACAAGTACGATGCAGAGAAAGCCACGTTGTCCCTCGATGGCCAGCAGCTCGGCGGACGACAAGTACGTGTCCGAGACGGAAAGAAAGTGTTCAAAGAAGTGTCAGAGTGGAGGTCCAAACTTCTGCAGGGACAGAGCTAGGTGTTGCCTAGCACTTTTCCAAGATGAATAGATTTCCTTTGTCATCCCTCCCAATACGAAAGTTCTCATCCACGTAGGTGATGCTCAACCAGCCCGTGGGGTTGAATACCTCCAGTAACATCTCGTAGTTCTGTTCGAAGATGGCTTTCAGCTGCTGCGGCTCCAATGCCGCGTCCACGAGATCCACTTGCACCTTTGTGTCCGACAGTTCCGCGTACGAAGCCGTCAACGTCAGTGCCCCCACCGAACCGTTCAGCCCGGGCGCTCGGAACGTGATGCGGTTGGACGCCTTTTTGTTTTGCGTGTCGATGTCTTGGTATATGTCCGACAGTTGCAGGAACCCCCTCAATCCAAGTTTCGTCCTTTTGGAACCCATGATGGCGATGGTGCTGTACAGCACCCTCCAGCTTCCCTCCACGTGATCCACGGGTCTTCCCGAGAGCGTGCTTCCTAACTCTTCCACTTCCCTGGCAATTTCTTCGATGGCTTCCGCTTTGGCGGCTTTGACACCGAAGATCCCGCGGTTGGTCCCTTCTACTTCGCACACGAGCGCTTGGAGTCGGTCTTCCACCTTCTCCTGGGCGGGCAGGGGAGCCGCGTGTGCCACGTATGCGGTGACGTTCCTGCCGCATGTCCGGTTCGCATCTTTCTCGTTCCTCCGACGCGTCGAACGGGTCGTCCGATGCAGGGTTGTGGCGCGTGTGGCACCGCGCATGGTCGCTTGGACGTGGTTCTGGTCCTCGACTGGTACGAACGCTGCACGACGTGGGTGTCTGTCCAGTCCCTGGGCACACGTGTGGCTCAGCGGGCACCCCTTGGAAAAGGACCGTGGATGGACCGTGAGGATGGGTTCTCCTTCGGTCCCCTCTGGAAACGTGGTCCACGACGGGTGCCCTCCGATCCACGGTCCCTTTCCTCCATCGATCGAGGGGGATGCGAACCCGATGGGTTTCCCATCGATTCGGACAAGGAGAACGAAGACACCCGTGGTGGAATGGGGGAACAAGGAGAGGACCGAACCCGACACGACGCACACCACGTCCGTCGAGATGTACACGACGAAGGCGACGACACGTCCGATCGGAATCAGGACGCATGCGATCGCCGAAGGTCGTGGAAGAGATGGAATCGCCAGGAAAATGTGGAGGAACCTGAAACGCGTGCACAGGAACGTGCTGCGACCCGCAGAACCGGTGGACGTGATGGAAAACACAGAATCGTCGCCACGTGAACACAACCATACAAGGGACGCCAAACGCAAAAACGTACACAGTGCAAGCGAAGATGGGAAGGGAGGAACGGCGCACGTCAAAGAACAGCTGAAAAACATGCGGATGCTCGCGGCGGTTGCTCCCTTTGCCGCAGTGAGCACGACGAACGCCACTTTTCCACTGATCGTTCAGGCGTTGGCAAGCTTCCTCAAAATCTACCTCCTCCTGCTCTTTTTGAGGGTGCTCTTGACGTGGTTCCCGAACTTCGACTGGATGGTTCAGCCGTGGGTGACCTTGCGCCAAGTGACGGATCCCTACCTGAATCTGTTCCGTGGATTCGTGCCGCCGTTGATGGGACAAATCGATTTCACGCCGGTCGTCGGATTTCTCTTGCTCCAGTGGCTCCACGAAACCTTGGAATCAAGCACAGAGTCGCTGTGGTGAGGTATGCTCTTCGAAGTCCCGTTCCAGCGCTTTGGTAGCAAGCGCCTTTTGGTGGTCCGACCTCAGGGCCATGTAATGGACTTGAAAAGATGGTTTGTCTAGCCATTGCTTGACCTTCTGCTGCAGCGATCTTTCCGGCCGTGGCTTGCTCGCGCGGATCGAGAGCTTTCCTCCGTGCAGTGTAAGATTTGTCCAGTTGCATCATCTGTTGAGCTTTCCGCGCCTCCATCTCAGGTGAGCCTGGAATGGCACATCGCTCAGGCCGCGGTCCGATGATGCAGGCACACTCGTCAACGCCATTGTGCCTGGTCTTTTACCGTCAACAACCATCTGCCCGTGTCTGGATCCCAGCCCTTCTGGATCTCATCCCAATCTGGGAGGCTGCAGGTGCTTCAAACCCATGCCAACGATGTGTGCTGCAAGGACTGTAATTGCACGTGTTATCCCATGCTTTTTCCACGGACCATTGGAACCGCTGCATTCATGTCCATTGCCTATCCAATAATAGACTCTGAATGCACAGCATCTCGTTTGTCCTATCATCTGTCATGGATCGGTACAGTGTTTTGACCCCCTCTCTTAGATGACCCTCCTGTCGATTTGGATTCGTGACGGAACTGTTCCGGATCCTCGACGTGGCGGCGGCGGAGCGTTTGAAAGCGCCATGCGAAGATCATGGATGCGCCTGGTGGAGGCATGGGTGGATTCTGGATCGAAGCTGCGGACGCATGCAACGAGATGTATGAGCGCAGATGCCGGGAAGACGAGCGTGCGGGCTCACAAAGCACCCAGGAACACTTCCATCATCTGCACCATCGGGCCGGCTTCGGAACAAATCGATCAGCTTCGTAGCGTCGTCGGCGCAGGGATGAACGTGATGAGGTGCAATTTTAGCCACGGACAGTTCGATGAACAAGGACCAAGGATACAAAACCTGCGAGCCATCCTCAAGGAGATCAACGGCGAAGGCAATCAACCTAGCCCAGACCTCTGTGGAGTAGCCATCGACCTCAAAGGACCGGAGATTCGCACGGGACTGCTTCAGAAATCATCCAAACCGAAAGCATTGCTCGAATCTGGGAAGCCATTCACCCTGTTCACAGAGGAAAATATGCGCACGGAAGGGAGTGTGGAGGGGGTGTGGATTGACTACCCCCTTCAAAAGAACATTGTGCCCGGCATGCCAGTGTATATCGATGACGGATTCATCCATTTGGAAGTGATGGAGTGCAGACCAGATCGCATCCAATGCAGGATAGTAAATGGCGGAAGGCTCGGGGAGAAGAAGGGTGTCAATGTGCCAGGGACCAAGGTGGACCTTCCAGCCATTACCGAACACGATCGCAGCGTTCTCACCTGGGGGGCACAGCAGGGTGCAGATATCGTTTTTGCCTCGTTTATTCGAACAGCAAAGGATGTCGCTGAGCTCAGGGATTTCTTGCGTAGCGTATCAGGTGGACACATGCACATCATGTCCAAAATTGAAAACCAAGAAGGACTTGATAACTTCGACTCCATATTGGAGGAATCGGATGGGATCATGATTGCTCGCGGCGATCTCGGGATAGAAATTCCCACAGAAGAAGTGCCTTTTGCACAAAAGATGATGACAGAAAGAAGCAACAGAATGGGAAAGCCAGTTGCATGCGCCACACAAATGCTTGAGAGCATGGAAGATAGGCCTCGGCCTTCAAGGGCAGAGGCTGGCGATGTCGTCAATGCTGTCCTCCAGGGATCGGACTTGGTCATGCTGTCTGGAGAATCCGCCAATGGCAAGTATCCCGCCATCACCGTGCAGATGATGAATCAGCTTTGCAGGCGAGCAGAGTTGGAACAAAGAAACAACCCTCCTAGCAGCGTGCCCACCCCATCCACCTTGGAACTCTTGGCACTTCGATCGTTGTCTTCTGCTGCTTACGCAGCCGCTCACAGTGTACCTCGCAATGGCCTTCTTATCCTGCCAGCCGATCAGGTCCAATTTGCACAGAAGGTTGCCAGTTTCAGACCATCCTGCATGGTCATTTGCCCCACCACAAGCATGCACAATGCAAAGCAGCTGCTCCTATACCGCGGTGTGCAGCCTCTCTATGTGCCAGAACCGTTGCTGTACGAACACGGCATCAGGGATTCTTCCTCGGAGTATCAGAAGGACGTTTTGCTGGCCAGCTTAGCAAAGGAGTATGCCATTCAACATGGATGGGTGCATCCTTCCACAGAGGCATTGGCGGCAGTGCACAACAACGATCCGAGGTTGCATGTTCCTGCCCTCACCGTCTTGTGAACGAGGACCTGCACGTTCGACAAGAGCTTCAGTTCTCCCTGTCCCATACCTACCGGCACGTGCTTCGTTTCCTTCGAGCCACACCTTCCATCGAACGCCATCGTTTGCCTTGGACATGGGAGTTCGAACTTGCGAGGCTTCGTCGCCGGTGTAGAAATCCCATCCGCCCGAGGAAGGTCGTTCGTTCGATTGGGTTCCACAAGTCCAGACGAAGACGAGACGAAGGGTGACGGCTCGACGACGGGAAAGCGAGAAGATGGGCGTGTTCGACAAAGACGAAGGAGTGCCAGATTGGGTGGCACAGGACGAAGAAGAGAGAGCTGCAGAAGGGCTGCGCGAGATGGCAGGACCACCCTCCTTTCGTGCGCTGTTGCCCGAGGTCAAGACGAGGACCCTCGTCGTCATGGTGTGTCCTTCCTCGCACCTGCTGATGCATCACGCCTGCAAGAAGAAACAAGTGGTCGGATCCCTCTTGTGCACGTCGGTTTCTATGCGTGGGAATCATTACGAACCGCACCACCGGGACCATACGTGCTTTGTCTACGCGATAGGCGATCCTTCGGAGTGCCTGGTGGTCGTTTGCCAAGCTCGCCTGGGAATCGTGGAGGCGAATCTCCTTCCTCGGGTGCTGCTTGAGAAGGTCTCACCAGGACGCGTGGTGGTTCTCGACAGCATCGTTGGACCTGGCATAAACAACAGATGCGGGGGTCAGGAATTCGTTCCTTCCATGTTCTGCCTACGAACGAGGGCCATGCAGGAAAGCGCAATCCAAGTGGGCGAAAGCTTACCCATCCTCCCATCAGGTATACTTATAGAAGGCCTTACTGCCTCCTTGATGGCACATTGCGAGGCAACTTCTCTGGAAGGAATCGTGCTGGTGTACAATCAGCCATTGCCCATTCCGGACTACAAACAAATCCTCCAATGGTCGGAAACGCTAGCAGCTTTCCGCCTGCCTGGACTCACCCCCGTTCCTTTCAATCCAACAGAGGCAAAGGCTGCAATTCAAGGAGACCTTGAGTTGTTGTGGGATCAGTCTGCGTTTGGGAAGGTGTATCAATGAATTTTTTGCAGGGTGGGACTTGCCAGTGCAGTGCTGTTGTCTTGCAGGTCTATGGATACCCTCGTCCTCCACGATGTTTGTTTTTCCTGCATTGATCTCGCCCCGTGCAGCTCCCAGTGCTCTGCTGAATTCTCGCAACCCAGGAGGTGCAAGCGCTCGTACAAGAATCTTGCACATGTTTGCCAAGGTGATCTTCCAGGCCCTCCTGTTTCCCAGGATCTCCCCGCTCCTGGGTCTAATCACAGCCATCTTGGAACGAAACAGAAAGGTGACAAAGGGCTGATCCGGCGGAATGGAAGGGGATTTCTGAAAGGCAAAGCAGATGGTAGGGGGGCATTACCATTACTTTATGCACACACCGGCAAGTACATTTCGATTTATTTCCACTTTATTGTGACAAGAATGCTGCTGCCTACTTAAAGGCACTCCTTCCAAATCACTCCCTCGTATCTATCGCCATGCATCATGAACATGTTGTTGAGAAGGGTGGTTGCATATGAGCGTCGCACTTTTTGTTGCGAATCATGCAACGCAAACCTGATACTCTCATATCATTACTCGATCTCATGCGTACAAGGCTAGCTCCTGAAGTGCCTAACAAGCAACGGAGTAACCTTTTCTCGTGACGAAGTTCCACACCTTTCGTACAATACCGATCCAAGAGTGGTGTGGTGCATACTGCTTCACATTGTTTGCTAAGAGTACGGTGAACGATGTTGGTGTCATGTAAAAATGGACCGTGTCATACACTTGTCAATCGTGAATCCGGAAGGAAGAATGGCAATTAGAATTGTTTACCACCTTTTGTGTATTTACATCGGCTTCTATACAAGAAGTCAAGACCACAAGCCTTTGGTGCGAAATCGATTGAAAACATGTCACCACTAAAACAAAGATGCCTCACAAAAGAAAACGCATGACTAGTGCAAACCAACGCAGCCATCAAGTGCTCCCCTTTCTTGCTCGGAAGAGAGATTTCGGATGCGTTGATGTTGCAACATACGAAAGGAAATGAGTGCTTCGATTGCGATGACAACCTCTTTTGGATTGCGAATCACGATGATGGCATTTATTCACAATAAATCCTGAAATCATGTTGTTTACCGAAGGATCGTGGTGGAATTCCTACGAAAGGTTCGCGAGGCTTCCGCTCTTTGAGAGGAAATGCCGTGCCTCCTCAAGCTATGACAGTGCCTACAGATTATTGACTTCAAACCTCGACCTTGAGGAAATATTCGGGGTCGCAATAAAAGCTTTGCTTCTACTTATGCTTTGAGACTTCGTTCCTCAAAAACGATGTTTCCCAAAACATGCGTTACTCACCATCATTCAATCACGCATTTGCACATTCATGAGGGCGAGCATTGTAATGCATCGTATTCTTTCAAAGGGTGCGTTCCTTTAGTGTTTGGCTCTTGAAAGGAATGTCTTGATTCAATACCGATGCAATCTTCAACGGCCATCCTCATCCTCCATGTGTACATCTTCCTCTCGTATCCGTTCAAAACGTGTCGCATTGTTTTTTTCGTACTTGATCACGTTCACAGGCCCTGACTTCATGAAACTGCTCCGATCGTGAGCGTAATAAAGGTGTTGCGTTGCGTTGGAACCATGGGTGGTTCACCCATTGACTTGGATTCCTGCAGTGTGTCCACTCCTCCAATCCACGTCCAACGAAACACATCGCCAAGCGTCGATTTCGTACAAGACGAGACCGGTCGTCCTTCAGAACAGACGCATCGAGCGGCAGAACATGGCGAACGACGGAGAAGGAGAAGCGATGACCTCCAAATACGTGAGCCCGCTGACCGAAGCCGAACGGAAGCAAGACAAGCGCGTGGTCACGGTCACCGGTGGTGCTGGGTATTTGGGAAGCGCGCTCGTTGCCAGGCTGCTCGCCTGTGGACACGAAGTGAGAGCCACGGTGCGGAATGCAGATCGTGCGAGGTTCCTCTACGACCTCCCTGGTGCGTCGGAAAGACTCAAGCTCTACGAAGCAGACATCTTCGTGTCAGGAGCCTTCGATGAAGCCGTCGATGGTTGCAGCGTCGTGCACCACGTCGCAGCAGTGTATTCCATGACCGAAAGGGCCGATGCCATCATCGAAGCGTCCATGGATGGGGTGCGGAACGTCTTGGACAGTGTCAACAAGTATGATTCGGTGCGTAGGGTGGTGCTCACGTCGTCTGTAGCGGCCGTCGTTGGAGATCCGCTCGAGAAAGGAAAAGGACACGTGTTCACCGAAGATGACTGGTCCGTCGCACCAACACCGAAAGTATTGCCTTACTTTTACGCCAAGCGAGAAGCGGAAAGAGAAGCTGTGGCCATCTGTGAGAAGCAGTCCAGGTGGGACCTGGTGAGGCTGAATCCTCCGGCTATCTTTGGTCCATGGCCTGGCACCAGGAAGGATGCAACATCAGTGAAAATGGGCATAGACTTGGCCACTGGAAAGCTCAGGCTTGCGCCCAATATCTGCATGGGTACAGTAGATGTGCGGGACGTTGCCAAGGCCCATTCCCTGGCCATGCTCCCTGAAGCAAAGGCAGGCAGATACTTGTGCGCTGCAGAGGTTCACACATTAGTGGAAATTGCACAAATTGTCGAGGATGAATGCACGAAAAGCAAGAAGGTGGCGCGCGCCATTCCCAAGCCACTCCTATACTTGGTCGGTCCCTTTGTAGGCATGCCTTGGTCCACCACTCGAACCATGGTGGGAAAGCCGATCCAATTCAACTCTGCCAAGGCCGAACAGGAGCTTGGAATGGGTGGATGGATACCTACTAGGCAGAGCCTCGTAGACATGGTGAAAGATATGGAAGAGAAAGAGATCATTTCTCCCAAGCGTTAGACTACCATCTTTGTTGGCGAGTGTGGACAAGCCCCTCTTGCTATGATTTTGACAACTTCTCCAAGGCTTGCCACTCCAGAGTGTGGAGAATTAGTCCTGTTGATTGTTCTCCTCAACGAAGGCGGTAGTTATCCTTCATGTGGACAATGGGGATGAAGGAGGAGACTCTCTTCAGAAAGTATCTTTTGTATGGCTGCTAGGAATATCCCATTGTATGGCCGTTCCAGCGGCCCTTTCCACTCAAGCTCCAATTCGCATCATGTTTCGCAAGCCTTGGCTTGCCTTTTGAGTTCCTGCAAGAACAGTGCCTTCGGTTTTCACAATTCCACTGGATCTGCTCGGCCTTTGTTCCCGTTCAAGCAGTTCTGCTGCTCATCTTTCTAAGGAACGGATGTTTGTTCTCTTTGCTTTCCAGTCTATCTCCGCCAGTGTCTAGTTTGGATGCTCCCTCGTTTCTAGGATGCCTGCGAGGATGCTTTTGTGTCGGATGGGAAACCGCAGTGTGGTGGACCTTCGATGGAATTCCTGTCCCACTCCCTTGTGGAAGACACCTCGTCGAACAAACCGACGAGCAGAGATGGCACCGCCGCCTTGGTGCGTACGTGGAAAAGGGAACGCACAAGCCAAGGGAGGGAAGCATGCGGAGCGGAGGAAAAGCACGTGGGTGGCAAAGACGGAATCGGAGGAAGATTTGAGGCGATATCGCGAAGATCGGAAACGATCGTATCCCAAACTGCGGAAGTCTGACCAGCACGGAGAAGTGCAAGGAGCCGACCTCCTTACCGAGGAAGAAAGAGCGAGAAGAAAGGAACTGCTCCAGTCCATACTCGCCGCACAGAAAGCCATGGGGTTGCAGAGAGCGGCAGGGACAATGGCCCTGGAGGTGCGAAACGTCGGCGGTTTCAAGTCCAGCAGATCCGAGAAATTCGGACGCAATGCAGAGGAAAAAGAAGCGACAGGTATTGAAACCATGCACGAAGCTCATTCAAACCAAGCACACGCAGATGGGAGTCTGCGAAGCGGTTGGAAGCTCGAGGATCGGGGAAAAGAAGGCAGGGATCGACCGAAAGGACTTGAAGCTCTGCAATCCTATGAAGACAGTGAGGAAGAATCCTTCCAAGTGGCACATCAATTCATCTGCGATGATCAAATATGCAAAGGAGGAGCACCTGAACCTCCTTCAAACCACGTTTTGCACGAACCGTTAAATCCTGAAGCATCTGCAGTCCATTCGTCAGATCTGTATGGGCCAAATGGTGCCGCCCGTCATAGACAGAAACGCAAAAAGCATCGTGCAATCCCAAAGGAGCATGTTCCCAAGAAGACCTTGCTGCAAAAATTATTCTCTTAAAAAGCTGCTTCTCTGTCAAGAAGGGATTTTGCAAACAAGAAGCTGGGCAGAATGTACAACATGGGATGATCCAGAGGTAACTTGCAAAGAAGAAGCTGCAAAGGCTGATTCTCACTCATGGTATCAAGCACAAAATAAAGTGGACCTTGTTCTTGACAAAAGATGTTCCATCCATGCATCCCGCATCCATGGCTTGCTCGAGCAGGGCTAGATCCTGTAAAATGTGGCATGGTCCTTGCCTGGATCAAACTGCAAAATACAGTTGCAACGAAGATTGAAAGGGAAGACAGCGTACTTTTTCAAGCCATCCTTGTGACGTTATCAGCACGTCCATGGAGAGCCTGAAGTACCACAGCATTCGGGTCGCACCCAACCATCCATTTCTGATGAGCTCCTCCTTGTTTTGAGTTCTTGCTACATGTAAGAGGGGTGCTCATTTACTGCAGAATTATGTGTGTGCGCTCCACGGTACTTTATTCTTCTCCTTAACACCAATTTGTCTTAACCTGGTCATGGCTCCTCCATGAAAGGTGAGAAGCTCTTGGTGAATACTACAAGCGATTTTGTCGCTCAAGTTTTTCAGAAAAAGAGGTGAATTGGTGACCAAGGGATTTCGACGACAACGAAGCTCGCTGAGTTGGTTGGTGAGATATTATGGACAGTAGGATGTATACCACAGAACAAACATGAAGAAACAAGCATATGCCTTGCAACCTTTGGCAAGGATGAAGGTTAACGTAGAAGAGAAAACAGGACAAGCTGGATGCTCCTCGAGAATGAGTATCTTTCCATTTTAAATATCCTTTATCTTCCCGTGTAAGAGACAACGTATGTTGAATGAGAAGTTCAACGAAATGAAAATAAACCAAGAAAGGCATTTCGAAAGAACAAAAAGGGTAGGACAAACACTCGATGAAAAACGCTTTGGTCTCACGCCACTTACATAAAATTCGGATGCAAACCATTCAATTTCAAAAATCTTGTCGTCAACATCGCATTTGGCTTCAGATGTATGACAACCCGTTTAGGTAGAGGCCTTTTGCGATTGCGATTGGGGACCCTTAGGTATTAGGTATTGAACATTTCTCTCCAAAACGGTTCGAAATAAGCTGAGTTGCAAAAAGTAGTTGCTGGAG